>Ga0208300_100336_pt1 | contig 37963 bp, 31 predicted proteins | sample 23_taG_FD_184096 | JGI IMG/M metagenome (GOLD analysis project Ga0208300, IMG submission 184096) | Marine viral communities from Cariaco Basin, Caribbean Sea - 23_WHOI_OMZ (SPAdes) (version 2) | ecosystem: Environmental > Aquatic > Marine > Oceanic | place: Caribbean Sea: Cariaco Basin...
AGCAGAGCGTACAGGGATGTATTCACAGCGTGTTTTGGAAAGCAGTCCCCGAACGTCACCGGCTCCCAAAGTTTCGGTCACAGGCGATTAATCAGGTCAGGGTTGGTCACAAACGGATTCTCATTACCCTGTATCTCTGCAACCCTGCGATGACGGGTCAGCTCCTTGTCGTCCGGCGGGTCAAGCTTGCTCCAACTCTGGAACACCGGAGTCGCCCCCAGCCACGGCAAACCATAAGTATCCACCATGTAGGCCATGGTACGAGCAACATCACCCTTAATGCGCTCTGCAGGCTCAAAGAACTGATTATTCGTGCGAACGCCGCACTCATCCCGATCAATCGCCGGACTCAAATCCTCATAACGCGCCGTCCGACGCTTCAGTTCAACGCGACTACGAACCGGCACCATATTGTGCAAATCCGACGCAATCTGCCGATAGCGATTGTCCCGCTTACACTGTGACTTCGTACCGCAATCCAAGGCAGAACGAATATCGGCGAGCGGATAAATGTGCCCGTCGGTCATCACAAAACCTTTGGATTTAAACGGCTCATTGCAGAAAAAAGACGAACCGCCGTCCGCATAAAGATTGCCCCAAAACTCATTCTTCACCACCGATTCAGGATCACTGAATCGAGTGTTTTGGGCGATCACCATGCCTGTTGAAAGAGCGATAGCAAGTGTCGTGGGTATGGCTATTATTTTTTTCATGGTCCATGTGCCTCACATCGTACATCGAGTGCCCGGGCCAATTAGAGAACTGGCTGATGGCTAAATGAACAGTTCGCCGAAATTATGACAGTGTGATCATTTATTAATGTGAAGTATGACACAGTGGTGGTTTCGCGGAAGCGCGTTTGGCCTGATTAATGTGTATGTTTGTTACACATTTCTCAGTTGGCACCGGCGAGCAGAGCTGACAGATCCCTGAGGTGATGCCATGGCGGAAGGTCGCCGTATCCCTTGGCCGCGCGGTCGGTGATACCGCAAAGCTGAATGGCGCGATGTAATTGAGCCAGGCTGAGCCTGCGTGCGGCCTGCTGAATAGCCCCCGCCCGCTTGGGCTGGAATACCCCCCGCTTTTTCAGAAAACCGGCCGGGTTATCACCGGGAGGCAGGGCGGTTTTCAGTTCAATGATCAGATGCAGATCCCGAACCAGCACGCTGAGCAGGCCCAGCGGGTTTTCGCCTTCCTGTTGCAGGATGCCGATGATCTTTCCAGCATGTGCTGCTTTCCCGGCTAGAAGCTCAGTAACCAGCTCGAAACCGTTGAACCGGGCGCTGTCTTGTACCGCCATCTCTATGGTTTCTTCATCGATGGTTTTACCATCAGACAGCAGGGTCAGCCGGTCCAGCTCTTGGCTCGCGGCAAGAAGGTTGCCTTCCAAACGTTCAGCCAACATCGCCAAAGCCCCACGGGTAATGTGCAGGCCCTGATTGCTGGCCCGCTGTTGCAGCCAGCCGGTAAATTTGTCCGAATCGACAGGCCAAACCGGCACGTGCACACCATTGGCCTGTAAATCTTTGTACCACTTGCGCTTGGTTTCCGCCCCATCAAGTTTGGCGCTGATCAGCAGCAGAATGACATCTTCAGGGGGGGATTGAAGAATCTGTTCCATCACCTTACGACCATCGCCGAGCTTGCCGGTCGGTAAATGGATCTCGATGCGCCGTTTCTCGGCAAACAGGGACATGGCATTGCATTCGTTCGCCACCGAGCCCCAGTCCAGTTGCTGGTCGGCGTGGTAGGTCAGGCGATCATGAAAGCCTGCGCCCTTGGCGGCCTTACGGATCTGGTCGCAGCATTCCTGAACCAGAAGGGGTTCATCGCCAGAGACGAGGTAAACCGGTGCAAGACCCTTTTTTAATGTTTGAGGGAGTTGGCCGGCCTGAATCTTCATGGCGACTCTGAGGGCTTCTGATCAGCGGAATGGGCTTCCAATGCAGCGTCTATACGCTCTTGGGTCATCGGTACCAACCGGAATATCACCTGCTGGGCGAGACGGTCGCCGAGCTGCTGTTGGAGTTCTTCTTCCTCTCGCTGTTTGGCCAGTACGTTGGTTTCATCGTAGCGATAGGTTTCGCTGGCGGTCAGATCTGTTGCAGCGATGAGAGGGACTTTATTGGCCGAGTGCAGCTCGATGGTCACACTGTGGCGCAGCACATACTCGGCGGCGGAAGCCTGGGCAGTGATGGCCGAAGCCCGACGATCCTGATTGTAATCCCTTAGTGTCAGAACGTAATCCGCGGTTTCGGTGGGCTCAAGCTTTATGCCACCCAGCGACAATTGTTCGCGCACCGACTCGCAAAAGCGCGCAGGCAAAGAGTTTGGGCAGTCAATGGCCAGAGGCTGCAAAGCCGCTGGCACCGGCGAGGTGCCTCTTAGCTGAAAGCCGCAGCCGGAAACCGCAGTCGCGGTTATGACCGCAAAGAGCGATAACCGAAAGGTTTTCAGAGTCAGAGGCATCCATTTCATATCAGTTAGCTACCACGTTTACGAGCTTGCCCGGAACCACAATCACTTTACGAACCGTTTTGCCGTCGGTAAAGCGTTGTACGTTCTCGTTCTCCAGCGCCATCTTTTCGAGGTCGTCTTTGCTGATGTCGGCCGGAACGCTCTGTTTGGCGCGCACCTTGCCATTCACTTGCAGCACCACTTCAATCTCGCTACGGACCATGGCGCTTTCATCGGCCACTGGCCAGCTGGCATCGACAACGGTTTCGCTGTGGCCGAGCGCGTGCCAGAGTTGGTGGCAGATGTGCGGTACGATCGGTGACAGTACCAGCACGGCAACGTCCAGCGCTTCCTGGCGAACGGCACGGCTCTGCGGTTCGTCATCGCCAAGTTTGCTGACTTCGTTCAGCAGTTCCATGGTCGCGGCAATGGAGGTGTTGAAAGTCAGGCGGCGGCTGATGTCATCGCTGACTTTGGCAATGGTTTCATGAGTCTTGCGGCGCAGATCTTTCTGAGCGCTGGTCAGATTATCGACATCCAGTGCCGGAGCTTCGCCTTTGCTGGTGTGTTCGTGAACAATGCGCCACAGACGTTTGAGGAAGCGGTGAGCCCCTTCAACGCCGCTGTCAGACCATTCCAGAGACTGCTCGGGGGGCGCAGCAAACATCATGAACAAGCGAACCGTGTCGGCGCCGTGCTCGTCGATGATCGACTGCGGGTCGATGCCGTTGTTCTTCGACTTGGACATCTTGGTAACGCCGCCAATCTCAACGGGCTTACCATCAGACTTCAAGACCGCGCGCACTACCTGGCCTTTGCCGTCGCGTTCGACCGTGACTTCAGAAGGGTTGTACCAGGACTTACCGCCGTTATCTTCGTTGCGGTAATAGGTTTCCGCCAACACCATGCCTTGGGTCAGCAGGCGCTTGAACGGCTCTGAGCTGTCCACCAGACCAACATCGCGCAACAGCTTGTGGAAGAAGCGCGCGTACAGCAGGTGCAGGATGGCGTGTTCGATGCCGCCAATGTATTGATCTACCGGCAGCCAGTAGTTGGCTGCGGCCGGGTCCAGCATACCCTGATCGTAGTTCGGGCTGCAGAAGCGAGCGTAGTACCAGGACGACTCCATGAAGGTGTCGAAGGTGTCGGTTTCCAGCGTTGCAGGCTGACCGTTGAACTCGGTTTTGCACCACTCGGTGTCAGCTTTGATGGGCGACTGAACACCGTCCATCTCCACGTCTTCCGGTAGGCGTACCGGCAGGCGGTCGTCCGGGACCGGCATTTCGGTACCGTCTTCCAGCGTCATCATCGGAATAGGCGCGCCCCAGTACCGCTGGCGTGAAACGCCCCAGTCGCGCAGCCGGTAGTTTACCGTGCGCTTACCAATGTTGTTTTCTTCCAGGAAGCTGGCAATTTCCTCGAAGGCTTCATCGCTGGTCAAGCCGCTGTATTTACCGGAAGAAACCAGAATGCCTTTTTCGGTGTAGGCTTTTTCCTGCACGTCGATCTCTTGATGATCGCTCGGGGCGATAACCTGCTTGACCGGCAGTTTGTACTTGAGGGCGAATTCATGGTCGCGTTCATCGTGACCGGGAACCGCCATCAAGGCACCTGTGCCGTAATCCATCAACACAAAGTTGGCCACCCAAACCGGAACTTCTTCCTGAGTCAGGGGATGGATCGCTTTAAAGCCAGTGTCGATGCCTTTCTTTTCCATGGTGGCCATTTCGGCCTCAGCCACTTTGCTGTTGCGGCACTGCTCAACAAACTCCGCCACATCGGGATGACGCTCACTGGCGGCTTTGGCCAGCGGATGCTCGGCCGCAACGGCCATGTAGCTCACGCCCATCAAGGTGTCGGGGCGAGTGGTGTATACAGTCAGGCCATCTTCGCGATCTTTCAGCGGGAAGGTCAGCTCGGTACCGGTGGATTTGCCGATCCAGTTCCGCTGCATGGTCTTAACCTGTTCCGGCCAGCCGTCGAGGTCATCCATGTCGTTCAGCAGTTCTTCCGCGTAATCGGTAATGCGGATAAACCACTGGGGAATCTTTTTCTGCTCAACCAGAGCGCCAGAGCGCCAGCCACGACCGTCTACGACCTGCTCATTGGCAAGTACGGTCTGGTCAACCGGGTCCCAGTTAACCGTGGACATCTTTTTGTACACCAGTCCTTTTTCGTAAAGACGGGCGAAGAACCACTGTTCCCAGCGGTAATATTCCGGATCACAGGTGGCCAGCTCGCGATTCCAGTCGTAACCGAAGCCCAGCTGCTTGAGCTGGTTCTTCATGTATTCGATGTTGGAACGGGTCCACTTGGCGGGTGCAGTCTTGTTGGCAATGGCGGCGTTTTCAGCGGGTAGACCGAAGGCGTCCCAGCCCATGGGCTGCATGACGTTCTTGCCCTGCATGCGCTGGTAGCGTGAGATCACGTCGCCGATGGTGTAGTTGCGCACGTGGCCCATGTGCAGCTTGCCGCTCGGGTACGGGAACATAGACAGGCAGTAGTACTTGGGCTTGCTCGGATCTTCTACAACCTTGAAGGTTTCGTTGGTTTCCCAGAAGTCACGGGCGGTCTGTTCTACATCGCGTGGATTGTATTGCTCGTCCAGTCCTGCCATTACCAAAATTACCCTGTGTCAGAATGATGTTCGAAAAGGCCGAACATTCTAACGCACCCGCGGCCTAACAGGTAGTCTGCCAATTTGTCGGACTTGTGCCAGACTTCCTATTGTTGAAGTTTTTCAGCCGATGAGAGGACGACCATGACAGAACCCGAGCGCAACCATCTTTCCGGGAAGGCTCTTGAGGCCTATGACAGAATGCTTGAGCGGGTGCAGTCCCGTTTGCATATGTTTCAGGAAACTTCAGTGCAGACGCTGGAGGAAGAGGTTCAGAAAGCCGTCGAGTTCGAATACGAACTGGAAGAAATGACCCGCGAGGAAGCCGATTTATTGGGTGCTTACCTGAAGCGAGATCTGGAGCACCTGATGCACTTTGTCGAAGAAACCGGCGAAGGCTTGAAGGAATGGCTGCAACTGGATATTTCCTTGCTGGAGCAGACCCTGACCGATCGACTGTTATCGGTGGCGGACCAGACTCTGGTGGACACCCTGGCATTGAAGCAGAAACTCGAAAACGAGGAAGTAGGGCAGTACATTGCGGGGGAAGTGGCTACGGCAGGGATGTTCCGCTGCCTGAATTGCAGCCATATGCTGTGTCTGACCAAGACCAGTCATCTTGAGCCCTGCGAGGCCTGCGACTCCCACTATTTCGAGCGGGTAACGAGTCGCTGGCCCCACAAGGCTGAACAAGACGGATGATCAGCGCTTCGGTATCACGCGTTCGCGCACGAAGACGATGAGAATCAATGCCAGCGTGAGCACGGGCCAAGAGCCCGTGTGCATATAGGGCGTGCTGCCGGTGGCGGTAAATACCTCGCCGGTCAAAACAGTGCGCTTGAACTGCGGCACCCGTTCCGTCATTTGGCCTTTTTCGTTAATGATGGTGGTGACACCATTGTTAGTGCCGCGCAACATGTAGCGGCCTGTCTCCAAAGCCCGCATCCGAGCTAGCTGCAGGTGCTGCAATGGGCCGATGGAGTCGCCAAACCAGCCATCGTTGCTGATGGTGAGCAATAGCCCGGAGTTACGGGCATTGAAGGCCACGAAATCCGGGTAAGCCACTTCATAGCATATGTACGGCGTTGCCATGGTGCCATTGATATTGAGCGGCGACTGGTTTTCTGGGCCGGGTGAGAAGCTGCTCATCGGGAGGTCGAAAAAGCCGATCAGGCCTCTCAGAAGCCCCTCTAACGGAACGTATTCGCCGAAAGGCACCAGTTTCTGTTTATGGTAAATGCCTTCACCGTTACCCAGCGCCATGATGCTGTTGTGAAAGGTGTTGCCCGCTTTTTTCTCGCTGTAGCCATACCACGGAATACCGGTGATCAGCGTGCTGTTTTCGCCCAGTCGCTCCTGAATGTGGGCGAAGATGGGGCCGGCTTGATCTTGAGGAATGGGAATCGCGGTTTCTGGCCACAGGATGATGTCTGCCTGCCAGTGTTCCTCGGTCATTCCCAGGTAGGTGACGATCTGATCGCGCAGGAAGTCCGGATCCCATTTGATCTGTTGGGGAATGTTGCCCTGCATGGTGACAAAGCTGACCGGTTTGTCGCTGAGGTCGGTCCATTCGATTTTGTTCAGTGCGGGTGCAATGCCCCAAGGCAAGAGCGCGACAATGATCGTGGCTACAGCGGCTTTAGTGCGGCCAGCACGCAGCATCCACCAGAATGCATAGGCAGCAGCGGCTGTGGCGGTTATCCAGAAGGTGATTCCGTGAACGCCGGTCAGTGGCGCAAGGCCGGCGAGCGGGCCGTCGGTATGAGCCGTGCCAAGATACAGCCAGGGAAAGCCCGTAAACAGCCAGCTTCGTAGCCAGTCACCCAGCACCCAGATGGCGGGAAATAAAATCAGGCGGCGAATCAGGTTTTGTTTTGCCAGCTTGCCCCAAAACCAGAACGCCAGTCCGTGAAACAAGGCAAGACCTGCCACGAACAAAACCATCAAGATGATGGCGACCGGAATAGGCGTGTTGCCGTGCTCGCTGATGCTGATATAGATCCAGCTGGCGCCTGAGCCGAAAAGACCCAGCCCCACCAGCCAGCCTGTACGGAACAGTTTCCCGGAGGGTTGGTGCAGTGCCACCAGAAGAATAAGAAACACAGACACAGGCCCAAGCCACCAAAGGTGGAACGGCGAGAACGTCAGTGTTTGCACAGCACCGGCGATCAGGAGGATCGCCGAGCTGAACCAGGGGTTAGCTGTAAACTTGAGGTTTAAAGGGTGTTCAGGTGTTGGCTCATGAGTCACTTCGGGTTACCTGCAGCAAACGGATGACACGGTTATCGGCGTTGGCAATGGTAAACTGCAAACCGCCGAATTCAACCGTTTCACCACGTCTTGGCAGGTGGCCAAATTCTTTCAGAACCAATCCACCGATGGTGTCGAACTCTTCTTCGTCCATGCCGGTTTCGAAGAATTCGTTAAAATCATCGATCGGGGTAACAGCTTTCACCGCATAGGTGCCATCGCCTCGGGCCTTGATGTGGGTTTCTTCATCGAAGTCATGTTCGTCTTCAATCTCGCCCACAATTTGTTCGAGCACATCTTCAATGGTAATCAGGCCGGCTGTGCCACCGTATTCATCGACCACCATGGCCATGTGGTTGCGGTTCTCTTTGAACTCTTTGAGAAGCTGGTTCAGGCGCTTGCTCTCGGGTACAAAAGTCGGTGGACGAAGTATTCCGCGAATATGGGACCAATCCAGATCATCGTTAAGAGCCAGAGGCAAAAGATCTTTGGCCAATAACACACCCAGAATGTCGTCAGGGCTTTCACCGATGACCGGGAAGCGGCTGTGGGCAGAAGCAATGATATCGGGAAGAAACTCTTTGGGGTCCTGAGAGGCTTTGACGGTGATCATTTGCGAGCGTGGAATCATAATTTCTTCCACACGCATATCAATCACCTGCATCGCACCTTCAATAATGCTCATTGAATCGGTGTCGATGATTTCCTGGGACTCTGCATCCCTCAGGATTTCCAGTACGTCCTCTACGGACTCCGGCCCACTGGAAAAGGCCTGTGAAATACGCTCCAGCCAGGACTTGTTGCCCTGACTGCGACTCGACTGATCGTCGCTCATGAGTCTTTTTCCGTTTCCTCTGCTTCGTAAGGGTTAGCAAACCCGAGCTGCTCCAGCAGCTGGATTTCGAGGCTTTCCATCACCTCGGCATCACTGTCTTCAATGTGGTCGTAGCCCTGAAGATGGAGCATGCCGTGAATAACCATGTGGGCCCAATGGGCCGCAGGTTCTTTATGCTGTTCTTGGGCTTCTTTTTCAACAACCGGCGCGCAAATAACAAGATCCCCGGCCAGAGGAAATGTTATACCCGCTGGTGCTTCAAATGGAAAGGACAAAACATTGGTAGGTTTGTCCTTTCCACGGTACTGAAAGTTCAGGGCTTGGCTTTCTTCCACGTCAACGATGCGAATCGTCACCTCGGAATCTGCATCACCCTGCCAGGCAAGCCCCGCCCATTTTTGGAGGCTGGATTCCTCAGGCAGGCCTTCGCCTTCGAAGGCATTCTGGAAATCAACGGTCAATTGACTCATGTGCGTGGGCCACTACCATCGTTGAATGAATCGTAAGCTTCAACGATGCGCTGAACCAAGGGGTGGCGAACCACGTCTTTTGATTCGAAACGGGTGAACCCGATGCCTCGCACGTTACTCAGAACGCTGGCCGCATGGATCAGCCCCGAATCCTGACCGCGCGGCAAATCCACCTGAGTGGTATCGCCGGTGATCACAGCGGTAGAGCCAAAACCAATCCGGGTCAGGAACATTTTCATCTGTTCCCGGGTGGTGTTCTGACTTTCGTCCAGAATAATAAAAGAGTTGTTGAGCGTACGACCACGCATAAACGCCAGTGGTGCAATCTCGATCACACTTTTTTCGATCAACCGGGTGGTTTGCTCAAACCCAAGCATTTCGTAAAGCGCGTCATACAGCGGGCGCAGGTAAGGGTCCACTTTCTGCGCAAGGTCACCCGGCAGAAACCCCAGCTTTTCACCGGCTTCGACCGCAGGACGTACCAGCAAAATGCGCTTAACCTGCTCATCTTTCAAAGCTTCCACGGCACAGGCGACGGCCAACCAGGTTTTACCGGTACCCGCAGGCCCAATACCAAAGTTGATGTCGTGGGTGCGAACGCTGTGCACATACTTCTGTTGGTTCTGGCCCCGAGGCTTCGCGGTCAGCTTCGGTGTTTTGATGACGGTAATCTGCCCTTCGTTATAAGGCACGTCTTCTGGCAGCCGTTCCAGCCCGGTTTCCCGAATAAACAGGTGCACGGTATCCGGTGGGATATCGTTCACGGCTTCGGTTTCCCGGTACATATGGCGAATAACTTCCGTGGCGGCGGCGACGTTTTCAGTCGGCCCCTCAACCCGGAAATGATGGCCGCGACGGCCGACTTTTACCTGCAGACGCTTTTCAATCATCTTCAGGTGTTCATCAAATTGCCCGCACAGCGTGGTGAGTCGTCGCTGGTCTACGGGGTGCAGGTCAAATTGTCTGCTGTCTTGAGTGTTCAATCTTACTCCGTATTGGTTTGCTCCCCTCGACTTTTATCAGGAGAGGGCATTTCTAAGTGTGTGCTTTGGCTCAGGGTGGATAAGGCTTTCCAAAAAACGCCGCGTAAATACATCCCTGTAGGGCTTCGTCGCGCCATCCTTGGCGCTCCAGATTTTTGGAAAGCCTTATCCACCCTGAACCGTTCAAATAATGTGCAGGCTCGATAGTGAAAAAACAAGTGCAGGCCTATTACCTTTTGCGGTTTTAGGCCTTTGGTTTTTTTCATGCCATCGTGAAGTTGAAAGGAGGTGGGTTGATGCAGCCTTCCAAAAATGTGCGGAGCCATGGATGGCGGAGCAGAAGCGCCACATGGATGTGCCGAAGGAGCGGTTTTTGGGAGGCTGCATCAACCCGCCTCCCATCACCGCACCAACATCACATGGGGACCAAAACCTAGTACATCGCCGAATCCACAGGCACACCACGCAAGGAGTTCGCGTAAGCCTCGACAATTTCCACATCGATAAAGTGCCCGACAATTTCGGGGTTTTCGTGGCGGAAGTTCACGATTCGGTTGTTTTCGGTACGGCCTGAATACTCGCCAGGGTCCTTCTTGGAAAGCCCGGTAACCAGAATGCGCTGAGTGGAACCCACCATCTTACGACTGATGTCCATCACCGTCTGATTGATACGATCCTGCAAAATCTTCAGGCGCTGCTTCTTCACTTCCATCGGCGTATCGTCAGGCAGGTCGGCTGCCGGCGTACCCGGACGGGCGCTGTAAATGAAACTGAACGACATATCGAAACCGATGTCGTTGATCAGCTTCATAGTGTCCTCGAAATCCTTATCGGTTTCACCGGGGAAGCCAATAATGAAATCCGACGAGAAGCTGATGTCCGGGCGAATCTTGCGCAAACGGCGCAGCTTGGATTTGTACTCCAGCGCCGTGTGGCCACGTTTCATGGCCGCCAGAATGCGGTCGGAACCGCTTTGCACCGGCAAGTGCAGGTGGCTAACCAGCTCGGGAACCCGCTCATATACTTCGATCAGAGAATCGCTGAACTCTACCGGGTGAGAGGTGGTGTAGCGGATACGGTCGATACCATCGATGGTGGCGATCATTTCAACCAATTCCGCCATGTCCATCACATCGCCATCGTGGGTTTCGCCGCGATAGGCGTTCACGTTCTGGCCCAGCAGGTTGACTTCACGCACGCCTTGGCTGGCTAAGTGCGCCACTTCGGCAATCACGTCATCCACCGGGCGGCTGACTTCTTCGCCACGGGTATAAGGCACGACGCAGAAGGTGCAGTATTTGCTGCAGCCTTCCATGATGGAAACAAACGCGGAGGGGCCGTCTGCACCGGGGTCTGGCAGATTGTCGAATTTCTCGATTTCCGGAAAACTCACGTCAACCACGCCAACGCCGTTACCTTTGGCGCGCACTTCAGTGATCATATCCGGCAGGCGATGCAGGGTTTGTGGGCCGAAGACCATATCGACAAACGGCGCCCGGTCGATGATCGCCTGACCTTCCTGGCTTGCCACACAGCCGCCGACCCCGATGATGGTGTCGGGCTTGTCGCTTTTGAGTTTTTTCCAACGGCCGAGTTGGTGGAACACTTTTTCCTGGGCTTTTTCCCGGATGGAGCAGGTGTTCAGTAGCAGAATGTCGGCGTCTTCTGGTGAGTCGGTCATTTCGACGGGCTCGCCAGTTTTGAGTAGGTCTGCCATGCGGGCGGAATCGTACTCGTTCATTTGGCAGCCGTGGGTTTTGATGTACAGCTTCTTGGCCATGGGTCTCACGCAGTTTGGTGTATGTTGCGCCGGATGTGGTTTTTTTGGCGCTGGCAAAAATTGGACGGAATATTATACCGGCGTGATTAAACTTCAACCACCGTTGTCTCGGTATTCCTTACCTAACACTGTGCTATTATTCGCGGCTTAGGTGTTAGAAGGCTTTTGGGGTGGGTTTTCCAAAAACCGCTACGAGCACATCCATGTGCGCTTCTCTCCGGCCATCCATGGCCTACGAAATTTTTGGAAAACCCACCCCAAAACCCTTTCCCAACTATTGGAGCTGGAGTCCTCAGTATATTTTATTGTTGTGTGATTGCTCCTATAACGATACGAAATTCGAAACATGACCCCCGAACGCCTCGCCCGAATCAAACACATCCTCGACACCCGCCAGCCAGACCTTCGGGTGCTGACCGATCAGGTGCACAAACCCAGAAACCTCTCAGCCATCATCCGCTCCTGCGATGCCTTCGGCCTGGCCAATATGCACGTGGTGTGGCCGAAAGAAGGTTTTCGCGCGTTCAGGAAAACCGCCGGTGGCAGCTACCACTGGGTCACCACCCACACCCACCCGACGATGAAAGAGGCCGTGGCCGACCTGAAAGGACAGGGCCACAAAATCTACGCCGCGCAGCTGTCAGACCGCGCCGTAGATTTTCGGGACGTGGACTTCACTGTGCCCTGTACGATCGTGATGGGCAATGAAGTAGATGGGGTGAACCCGGTTACCGCCGAACAAGCAGACGAGCACATCGTGGTGCCGATGATGGGCATGGTGGAGTCACTAAACGTTTCGGCGGCCTGTTCAATCATCCTCTCGGAAGCACAGCGGCAGCGGAAACTGGCAGGAATGTTTGACCAGCGGCGGATGCCGGATGATGAATACAACCGCTTGCTGTTCGCATGGTGCCAACCCACGGTCAAACGCTACTGCGACGACCGAAACCTGCCGTACCCACCCATCGATCATGAAACTGGTGATCTCGTCGACGGCGTAGGCTGGATGCAAGAAGTCAGAAAACTGAGAGCCAACCGCCCCAGATGGGACGATGAAAAAGAGCCAGTAGCAGAAGAGTAAACGGTGGTTATTCTGAGTCTAAAATCGCCACTGTTTTATTGTATGTTTCTTTAAGATCAGTATCCCAAAAAGTTCTGACGGTGTGGGGTGAGGATTCTTTTTTCCGCCGGAAAAAGATGTCTGAGCGAAGCGAGTTATTTTTCCAAGGAAAAAAGAATCCTCACCCCGCAACCCGCCCCCAAACCTTCAGGCTACATAAACCAGATCACTCCTCACGAGCCTCAAGATACCGCTGCAACTGCTCCCGCAAAGCCTTAGGCAAACGAGTAATCGTCAGCGCATCCTTGTCGCGGTCGTAATACACCGCCTGATTCACCAAATCCGATGAAAACGAAACACTCATCCCCCCACCAGAACCGGCGATACGTACCAGCTTCTTCACCTTGCGGTGGTCCGGATGCAAAACGCCGGTTTCCGGCATCTCCACAGTCTTGCTGGCGAACTCTTTAAAACGCTCAGGCTGGCTCTCGTCCAGATAACTGGACAAAGCCTCAATCGCCACCGGCTCACCCAAAGCATGCTGGTCTTTACAGAACTCATAAGCCTTGGCACGAACTTCACCTGCTTTCTCCGGCTCGCTGGTCTTGGCAAAAGCCTCAACCGCATCCAGGAACGTGGTAGTTTCTTTCTCAACATCTACGCTATTGGTAAACGCACACAAACGAATAAACAGCTCACCAGGATCACCCGTGCCACGGGCGTGTACCAGAGTCATGTAGTTATCGCCGTCTTTGCCGTCACGCCAATCGTCCAGCTCAATGCGCACAGCCAGATTCAAACGGGACAAACTCAGAACGTCCGTAGCATCCAGCTTCTGGCTGCCATCGAAACGCATCGCGCTGTCGGTTTCCAGAATGAACAGATACACCACTTCCGAGTCGGCCAGCGCATCGTGCACAACCATCAAATGGCCATCGAACTCCTCCTGACTGCCATTTAACAACTCCTGCCACTGGCCAAACAACCGATCCGTCATCGTCGCAAAGGTTTGCTTCTCTTCCAGATAGTCCTTCAGCCAGGCGCTGAACGGGCACTCGCCAACGTCTTCAGAAAAACGGCCGTATTTTTTCCCCGGTTTACTGTTGAACAAACGCTTCATCTGTTTATGCAGCGCTTCGTAATCGCCACCGGGCTCCTGCAAAGCCTCACCGGCAACAAGGCGAGCGGGTTGGCCCGGCTGGTATTGGCTAGCGAAAGCGGTGCGGAGGTGTTTGATGGCCATATTACGATCCTGTCGGTTTTACGAAATTCAGATGGCGCAGATGATGCCACGGATCCAAAAGGGATTCATTTGTAGAATGTACGGAGAGGGGGAGTATTGCTCGTAATCAGCAGAAGATGTCTTCACGCGAACGCGGAGCTGAGACGGCGGCGGGGTGGGGGGAGTTTTTTCTGCCGAAAAAAGATGTCTGAGCGAAGCGAGTTATTTTTTCAAAGAAAAAACTCCCCCCACCCCGGCAGCCCGCCCGCCAAGGAAGGGGAATCTCTTTTAAGATCAAAGCGCCCGAAGCAATCCAGAAACCGCCTCAGTAATCTCGGCCTCGCTATCAGCAGTCACGCTGGTATTAGCAATGTCAGTGCCCAGATTCACAGTCACGGCAATCAGGCCATGAGCGGTAAGCAACTGCGCAACACGACGGCGTTCATCAGCATCACCGGTGTTTTCTTCGGAAACCACCACCGCCGTACGCCCTTGATCGAACAAAGCGCGCTCCACAGCCAAGGCCAAGGCAGCAGCTTGCTTGCCATTACAGGCAATAATCACCGGCTTCTGAGCCAAGCGGCGCTCGCGTTCCTCCGCAGTGACCGGGTCAAGCGATTCCAAACCATCGGCCAGACCAGCGATCATCCCCGCACCAACCGTAACGTTGGTCAAACGGTCAATCACGATGAAACTACCGGTCGCGTGATTGCGCTGGTAAGCATCAAATGCGACTGGCTGGTTCAGGGTCAGTTCACACAGGCCAATCTCGTTGAGCTGAAGCTGGCTCGGATTCGGGTTCTGCTCCAGCGAGTTTACATCGGTCTGGTGATGAATCTTCTTCACCGTGCCGGAAGTAAACGTAGGCCCAAGTTTGATGTCATACAAACGGCCGGTTTCCAGTGGCGCATCGGTCATCCAAACGATGTTAGCGTTAAAGCGGTTACCCACTTCCGGTTCATCGTCCGCTTTCACCAGCATATCGCCGCGGCTGATGTCGATCTCGTCTTCCAGTGTCAGCGTGACCGCCTGATCGATGTAAGCTTCGTCGAGATTGCCGTCAAAGGTAACGATCTCCTTAACCTTGCTGGTGCGGCGTGAGGGCAGGGCCATCACGGTTTCGCCCGGGCGGATCACGCCAGAAGCGATGGTGCCACAGAAACCGCGGAAGTTGAGGTTGGGGCGAGTGACGTATTGCACCGGGAAACGGAAATGCTCCAGGTTCTTGTCTCGCGATACTTCAACGGTTTCAAGAATTTCCATTAACGGTTGGCCGGTAAACCAAGGCGTGTTTTCGCTCCGGTTCACCACGTTGTCGCCATCCAGCGCTGACAAAGGCACAAAACGAACGTCTTTGAGGCCCAGCTTGCTGGCGAAAGCGAGATAGTCTTCGCGAATTTCGTTAAACCGTTCTTCGCTGAAGTCCACCAGATCCATCTTGTTCACCGCCACCACAATGTGGCGAATGCCTTGCAGCGAGGCGATAAACGAATGGCGACGGGTTTGCGTCATCACACCGTGGCGCGCGTCGATCATCAGAATCGCCAGCTGGGCCGTAGACGCGCCGGTGGCCATGTTGCGGGTGTACTGCTCATGGCCCGGAGTGTCGGCAATGATGAATTTGCGTTTGTCAGTGCTGAAATAGCGATACGCTACATCAATGGTGATGCCTTGCTCTCGCTCGGCCTGCAAACCGTCAACCAACAGAGCCAGATCGAGTTTTTCACCGGTTGTGCCCATTTTGGCACTGTCGGATTTCAGGCTTGCCATGTGATCTTCATAGATCATCTTGGTGTCGTGCAGCAATCGGCCAATCAGAGTGCTTTTGCCGTCATCAACGCTGCCGCAGGTCAGCAAGCGGAGCAGCTCCTTGTTCTCGTGCTGTTTCAGGTACGACAGAATATCGTCGGCGATCAATTCAGACTGGTGTGACATCTTAGAAGTACCCTTCCCGCTTTTTCTGTTCCATGGAGCCGGCTGAATCGTGGTCAATAACCCGCCCCTGACGTTCGGAGCTGGTGGCCAGCAGCATTTCTTGAATAATCTCCGGCAGTGTTGTCGCTTCAGACTCAATTGCGCCGGTCAGTGGATAGCAGCCCAATGTGCGGAAGCGCACCGACTTCATCATCGGTGTCTCGCCTTCCTTCAGCGGCATGCGGTCGTCATCCACCATGATCAAAGTGCCATCGCGTTCAACAACCGGGCGCACGGCCGAGTAGTACAGAGGAACAATGTCGATGTTTTCCAGATAGATGTACTGCCAGATGTCCAGCTCGGTCCAGTTTGAAAGCGGGAATACACGGATGCTTTCGCCCTTGTTCACCTTGCCGTTATAGGTGTTCCACAGCTCGGGGCGCTGATTCTTCGGGTCCCAGCGATGATGCTCGTCCCGAAACGAATACACCCGTTCCTTGGCGCGGGACTTCTCTTCGTCCCGGCGTGCGCCGCCGAAGGCTGCGTCAAACTTGTACTTGTCTAACGCTTGCTTGAGAGCCTGGGTTTTCATCACGTCAGTGTGTTTCGCACTGCCATGGGTGAACGGCCCGATGCCTTGCTTCACGCCTTCCTCATTGGTGTGCACGATCAGATCCAGACCGTAGCGGCTCACCTGTTTGTCACGAAACTCGATCATGTCCCGGAACTTCCAGGTGGTATCAACGTGCATCAGAGGGAAGGGAGGCTTACCCGGATAAAAGGCTTTTAGCGCCAGATGCAGCATGACGGCAGAGTCTTTGCCGACGGAGTAAAGCATGACCGGGTTATCAAACTCGGCCGCGACTTCCCGGATTATGTGGATGCTTTCGGCTTCCAGCTGTTTCAGATGGGTGAGATTGTATGTGGTCATGGTCATCCGTTGCCGCAAGGGCGCTTTTAATGGCTGTAAACAGGATGCCAACTATAACAGGGCTCTATAGGGTATAAGAAGGTGCCCGGTAAGACTTTTCCGTTCTAATGATATGGCCGGTGGCTTGGCTAAAAGGCATGATCGGAACGGTAACGCTTTTGCTCTCGAGTATACCGACGCTTTAGTTTTGCCGGGATGCGTCGAAAAGTTTGCCGATGTATTGGTCGATGTACACAAAACCGTTGCCCTCAATGCTGTTGAACTGCAGACCGATATGAAATTGGTCGCGGGCGATGCGGCGGATATGAACGATGTTGCTCTCGGCCACAATGGTTACGGGTTGGGCCGGTAGGACGGGCACCGGGAAGCGGGCTGTAAGTTGAACGGGGTTCTTGGGCGCAGGCGGCAGCATGTTGGGAATCAGGGCTTTGGCGGTTTGCGCATCACACTGAATCATGACACCCGTGCGAGAAATGTTGGCGATTTCGCACTGAAATTCGCAACCGTCCGCTTTCTTGAGACTGATCGCCGAGGACACGTCTACCCGCTGTTGATTTCTTAAATTAGGTTTTGCGTCGAGAGGCTTCATATTGACTCTTCTGGCGTTGCACGTATCAAGCGAGGTCGCGTGTCCCATAATGCCTTAGGTTCTGGTTTGGTGTATTCTTGTTTGTTTGAAAAATGATCAAATCCAATTGTGCAGCAGAGTGTGACATATTCGCAATAGAAATAATGAACATAGCGTCACACTCTGTGTGAAATGTGCGTTCGCAACGCACGTTTCAGTCGAAATAAGTATCATCGGCAAGGCTGCAGTTGGCGAGCCGCTGATGTAAAATCGCGCCCCTACATTCATCAGGAGCATTGCTCCGGGATTCCTGAAAAAACGTTATGACCGAGAAGACAGAAAATGCCGCCCAAGGCGGAAAAGTTGGTTTTATCAGCCTGGGGTGCCCGAAGGCACTGGTTGATTCCGAACGCATCCTGACCCAGCTTCGTCTGGACGGGTACGACGTGGTGCCAACGTACAACGACGCTGATGTGGTGGTCGTGAATACCTGCGGGTTTATTGATGCTGCTAAGCAGGAATCTCTGGATGCGATTGGTGAAGCAATTAACGAAAACGGTAAGGTCATTGTAACCGGTTGCATGGGTGCGGAAGCCGATACCATTCGTGAAGCTCACCCGGGCGTGCTGGCGGTGTCCGGGCCTCATGCTTATGAGGAAGTCGTGGGTGCCGTGCACCAATACGTGCCGCCGCAAAAGAATCATGACCCGTTTGTGGACCTGGTCCCGCCGCAAGGCGTTAAGCTGACGCCACGGCACTATGCTTATCTGAAGATTTCCGAAGGCTGTAACCACCGCTGCACCTTCTGCATTATTCCGTCCATGCGCGGTGACCTTGTCAGCCGTCCGATTGGCGATGTCATGGACGAAGCTCAGCGCTTGGTCGACGCAGGTGTGAAAGAGTTGCTGGTGATTTCTCAGGATACCTCAGCCTATGGTGTGGACATCAAATACCGCACCGGTTTCTGGCAGGGGCGCCCGCTGAAAACGAAAATGCAGGCGTTGTGCGAGGCCTTGGGTGATCTGGGTGTTTGGGTGCGCTTGCATTACGTGTACCCGTACCCGCACGTGGACGACATCATTCCCTTGATGGCCGAGGGCAAAATCCTGCCGTATCTGGATATTCCATTCCAGCACGCCAGCCCGAAAGTGCTCAAAGCAATGAAGCGCCCGGCCCACGACAGCAAAACTCTGGACCGCATCCGCAAGTGGCGTGAAATCTGCCCGGAACTGACCATCCGTTCGACCTTTATTGTGGGTTTCCCCGGTGAAACCGAAGAGGATTTTCAATACCTCTTGGATTGGTTGGATGAAGCGCAACTGGACCGTGTAGGAGCCTTTACCTACAGCCCGGTCGAAGGCGCAACAGCAAACGAACTGGAAGGCGCGGTGCCAGAAGATGTGAAAGAAGAGCGTCTTGCCCGTTTTATGCAGAAGCAAGCGGAAATTTCTGCAGCCCGGTTGCAGGCCAAGATCGGCAAGACCATCGATGTGCTGATTGACGAAGTGGACGAAGAAGGTGCTATTGGCCGATCCAAAGCCGATGCCCCTGAAATCGACGGCATGGTCTACCTGAACGAGGTGACCGATGTAGAGCCCGGTCAGATTGTGAAGGCGGTGGTTGAACACGCCGACGAGCACGATTTGTGGGCCACGCTGGTGTGATGCGTTGAAGTGAAACAAAAAGGCTCCGACATGTCGGAGCCTTTTTTATGGTGCCGGACTTATTCGCCGATTTTAGCGATGTAATCCGAGTAGTACTGGTCAAAACTCATGAATTCCATGCTGTCTCGACCACAGCAACGAATGTTGCCGGATTTGATGTCGTAGACCCAACCGTGAATTTCGATTTTGCCGTTGGCCAGCTTGGCCGCTACCACAGGGTGTGTGCGCAGGTGTTGTACCTGCTGCAGTACGTTTTCTTCGATCGCTTCATCCATGTACTTGCTGTCCAGGCACGTATCACTGGGAATGCTGTGTCGTTCACGCACGATTTCCATCGCGGAACGGCAGTGTCCCAGCCATTCTTTCACGTGTGGAAGGCCTTTCAGCGCTGGAATGTCCAGAGCGCCTTTGATGGCTCCGCAATCGGTGTGGCCACAAACGATGATGTGGCGAACACCTAAAACCGCAACGGCGTATTCGATCGACGCGGTCATGCCGCCGGTTTCGTTGCTGTGCGGAGGGATAACGTTACCGGCGTTTCGACAAATGAACAGGTCCCCCGGGTGAGAGCCCGTGACCATGTTCGGGTCGATACGCGAGTCTGAACAGGTAACAAACAGCACGTCCGGGTTTTGGCTGTCGGCTAATGCGCCAAACAGATCCTTGTGCTCCGGGTAAACGTTTTTGCGGAAGTTCAGTACGCCGCGAACAATGTGATCCATAGTAGTTCCTCCTGCCGCTCAGGCAATTTCGATCAATACTTCTCCAGGGGTAACCCGGTCACCCTTACTGACGTGAATCGCTTGCACGGTGCCGTCAACGCTGGAATGAATTTCGGTTTCCATCTTCATGGCTTCAGTAATCAGAACGGCCTGGCCAGCGGTTACAGCATCGCCTTCCTGAACCAGCACATCCACCACATTTCCGGGCATGGCAGTACTGACGTGGCCTGGGTCGGTGGCCCGCTTGCGGCCTTTTCCGCCGGCTTCCGCCACGTATTCATTCAATGATTCGAACACCACTTCTTCGGGCATGCCGTCCAGTGACAGGTACAGCTTGCGCTTGCCGGGCTCTGTGTTGCCAACACCGGTAACAGCCACTTCGTAAGTTTCACCGTGAACATCAATACGGAATTCCGTGGCCATGGCGGAGCCCAATCGACCCTGTCCGGATTGCTCCACCGGTAAGAGTTCTTCCGGTTTGAGCGTGCCATCCTTGCGTTGTTGCAGGAATTCGCGGCCCAAGTCCGGGAACATGGCGTATGTGAGCACATCTTCCTCGGAATTGGCCAGACTACCAATGTCTTCTCGCAATTTGTTCAGCTCGGGGGCAAGCAAGTCAGCCGGCCGGCCATCGTTGACTGTTTCGTTGCCGATGGCCTTTTTGCGAATATCGGCATTCACATCGGCGGGTGGGTGGCCATAACCGCCCTGCAGGTAGCGCTTCACCTCGTTGGTGATGGTTTTGTAACGTTGCCCGGCGAGGACATTATAGACCGCCTGGGTGCCGACAATCTGGGATGTCGGCGTGACCAGCGGCGGGTAGCCCAGATCTTTTCGAACGCGTGGGATTTCATCGAATACCTCGTTGATCTTGTCGAGGGCATTCTGCTCCTTCAGCTGGTTGGCCAGGTTCGACATCATGCCGCCCGGCACCTGGTTGATCTGAACCGACACGTCCTCGCGGGTAAACTCGCTTTCAAACTGATGGTATTTCTTGCGCACTTCGCGGAAGTAATCGGCAATTTCACTGAGTAATTCCAGGTCCAGCCCCGTGTCGTATTCAGTTCCTTTCAAGGCAGCGACCTGAGATTCGGTAGCGGGGTGGCTGGTGCCGCTGGCAAAGGCTGAAATGGCCGTGTCGATACGGTCTGCGCCTGCTTCGATGGCTTTAAGTTGACATAACGGAGCGAGTCCCGCCGTGGAATGGCTGTGGATAACCAGCGGAAGGTCTACCGCAGCTTTGATGGCTTTTACCAGTTCGTAAGTTGCGTAAGGTGTTAGCAGTCCCGCCATGTCTTTGATGGCAATGGAGTCGGCGCCCATAGCCTTCAGTTGCTCGGCCTGCTTTACGAACAGCTCGGGTGTGTGTACCGGGCTGGTGGTGTAGCAGATCGTACCTTGCGCATGCTTGCCGGCTTTTTTGACCGCCTTGATCGCGGTTTCAAGATTGCGCAGATCGTTCAGGGCATCGAAAATCCGGAACACATCAATGCCGTTATCTGCTGCTTTCTGCACGAAGGCTTCGACCACGTCATCTGCATAATGACGGTAGCCGAGTAAGTTCTGACCCCGCAGCAGCATTTGTAAGCGCGTGTTGGGCAAGGCTTTGCGTAATTGGCGCAGGCGCTCCCAGGGATCTTCTTTCAGAAACCGCACGCAGGCGTCAAAGGTGGCGCCGCCCCAGACTTCCAAAGACCAATAGCCCACCTGATCCAGTTTGTCGCAAATCGGCAACATGTCTTCCGTGCGCATGCGGGTGGCAATCAGAGATTGATGTGCATCTCGCAGAATGAGATCGGTGACTTCGATTTTTTTTGCATTACTCATGTTCACTCTCCTGTGGATTACCAGCCAGCATGGGCTGCGATGGTGGCGGCAATCGCCAGCGCTACGGCGCTGGGGTGACGTTTCTTCGAATAGTTCAGCAGTTCCGGATGCTCTGGCACAAAGCTGGTGTCAAACTTACCGGATCGGAAATCGGGGTTGTCCAGAATCTGCTGGTAGTAATTGGCGGTGGTGGTAATCCCGTGCAGGCGCATGTCGTCCAGCGCACGTTTGCCACGGGCAATCACTTCGTCCCAAGTCAATGCCCACACCACGAGCTTCAGGCACATGGAGTCGTAGTAGGGTGGGATTTCATAGCCGGTGTAGATGGCGGTATCCACCCGCACGCCGGGGCCGCCCGGTGCGTAGTAATGAGTGACCCGGCCGAAGCTGGGTAGAAAGTCGTTCTTGGGGTCTTCCGCGTTGATCCGGAATTGCAGGGCATAACCGCGATAGGAAATGTCTTCCTGTCGGTAGGTCAGGGGCAAGCCTGAGGCAATACGCAATTGCTCCCGAACAATGTCCACGCCGGTAATGGCCTCGGTGATAGTGTGCTCTACCTGTACCCGGGTGTTCATCTCCATGAAGTAGACTTCGTTGCCGGTGAGCAGAAACTCTACCGTGCCGGCGTTTTCATACCCCACAGCTTGCGCCGCTTTGACGGCAAGGCCACCAATATACTGGCGCTGCTCGGGCGTAAGCTGCGGGCTCGGCGCGATCTCGATCAGCTTTTGGTTTCGGCGCTGAATGGAACAATCCCGCTCATAAAGGTGAATGGCATTGCCTTGGCTGTCACCGAGTATCTGAACCTCGATGTGGCGCGGATTGACGATGCACTTCTCCATAAACACTTCGGCGGAACCGAAAGCTTTGGTGGCCTCGGAAATCACCCTCGGATACTGGGTTTTCAATTCCTCGGCGGAATCGCACCGGCGAATGCCCCGGCCGCCGCCGCCAGACGTGGCTTTGAGCATAACCGGATAGCCGATTTCATTGGCCAACTTGAGGGCTTCATCCAAATCGGCCAGGTTACCTTCTGAACCGGGGGTGATAGGCACGCCAGCTGCCCGCATACTGTCGCGGGCCTGGGTTTTGTCGCCCATTTTGTGGATGACGTCAGATTTTGGGCCGATAAACGTAACCCCTTGCTGCTCGCAAAGCTGTGCGAACCGGGCGTTTTCGGACAAAAAGCCGTAACCGGGATGGATGGCGTCGCACCCGGTTTCAATGGCCAGATTCACAATTCGGGCGGGGTCCAGGTATCCGGCGATCGGATCTTCCCCCAAAGAGTAGGCCTCATCAGCCCGCTTCACGTGTAAGCCGTATCGATCCGGCTCGGTGTAGATAGCCACCGAGCGGATACCCATCTCAGCGCAGGCGCGCACAATTCGCACCGCAATCTCGCCTCGGTTGGCGATCAGAACTTTCTTCAACATGGGAGATTCCTCGTTTCGTCGTCCCGAATGAAGGTTTTAGAAGAGTAACGAGGAATGCTGATCAGTAAAAATTGATATTATTTCGTTTATGTATAATAAATTTCTTATAGCTGGTTTTAAGAGGGCGAATCTATGCCGCTAAGTATTCAAAAACTGGCCAACCGGCTGACCTTTCGTCAGCTTCAGGTTTTTAAGGCCGTATACGATTTGAAGAGCTACAGCAAAGCCGGCGAACTCTTGGGGCTAACCCAGCCCGCAGTCAGTAGCCAGGTGCGTCACCTTGAACAAGCGTTACAAATGCCGATGTTCGAATACGTAGGGCGCAAGCTTTACTGCACGGCTGCCGGGGAAGAAATGGCGGCGTGTGTGACGAGTGTATTTCATGAGCTGGCCGATATGCAGAATCGCCTGGCGGCACTTGAGGGCAGGGTGGCTGGCGACTTGCGGTTGGTAGCGGTTAGTACCGCCCAGTATGTGGTGCCTTATTTGCTCCGCTCGTTTCTCGAACAGAATCCGCAGGTCAACATTTCTGTGGCGGTGGTCAACCGTGCAACCGCGTTGGAGCGGTTAAATGAAAACAGCGACGACTTGGTCATCATGGGCATGGTGCCTCAAGGAAAGCCATTAACGTCGCTGCCATTTTTGGACAATGAGTTGGTGCCGGTTGTGCCGGCTGGGCACCCGTTGCTTGGGCAAGGTACGGTGAGCCCCGATGAGTTTCTTGGTAGTCAGCTTCTGACGAGGGAGTCCGGTTCTGGCAGCCGGTTGGCTTTAGAGGTGTATTGCCAAAAGCATCGTTTGAAAATAGAACCTGTAATGGAGCTTGGCTCGAACGATGCGGTAAAACACGCGGTGCTGGCAGGATTGGGTGTGGCGGTTATTCCGAAACTGAGCATTCTGTCGGAATTGGCGTTAGGTTCTCTTGTGGCTTTGGATATTAAAGGGTTTCCGTTAAGGCGCAGTTGGTGTGTGGTTCACCCGCAAGGGCGGCACCCGACACCGGCTATGAAGGCATTTATTGATTACATTCAGCGGAATATTGCTGAATTCGATAGTTTGTTTAGGCGGCTGGGTTCCTGACTTTTGGTGCTTTCGGTTTGGTTTCGGCCCTGGCCTGCTGGGTTGGGTGACAGGTGATGTTTGGGGCCCCTTCCCAAAAACCGCTACGAGCACATCCATGTGCGCTTCTCTCCGGCCATCCATGGCCTACGAAATTTTTGGGAAGGGGCCCCAAACACCACCATTCAGGCTTGGCAGCTATAGTCCGGTTGTTGAAATCGAGTGAGGGCGATGGTGCACATGATATCTGTGCAAGAGGACGTAGGCGGACTCTAGTGCGGAGTTTAAAAGCGTTGGCGGGAGGCTCCTCACAAAAATGTGCGGAGCCATGGATGGCGGAGCAGAAGCGTCACATGGACGTGCCGAAGGAGCGGTTTTTGGGAGGAGCCTCCCGCCAACGCGCCCCGCAAACCTGGCAGGCTTGGGCCGGAGCATAACCCCCGACCCAAGCCCGACCCCATTAACCACCAAGCTTCCGCAGAAGAATCTCGTTGAACAGCTTAGGGTTGCCTTGGCCCTTGGAGGCCTTCATCAATGGCCCCATAAAGCCGCCAAGCATCTTCTTGCGTTTCTTCGGATCTTCCTCACCCTGGAACTGGGCAACCTGATCCGGCATGCCAGCCAGAACCTCGTCTACCATTGCTTCCAGCGCACCAGTATCCGACACCTGCTTCAGACCCTTGGCGTCGATAATCGCATCCACGTCATCGTTCTCGCCGGTCCACAGAGCTTCAAACACCTTCTTCGCACCGGAAGACGAGAGCGTGTTGTCGGCAATACGAGTCACCAACGCACCCAGTTGAGCGCCAGTGATCGGAGCGTCGGCTACCGACTTCTCTTCGGCATTCAAGCGTGCTGAAAACTCACCTTGAACCCAGTTGGAAGCCAGTTTCGCGTCCTTCCCATGCTCCACGGTTTCCTCGAAGAAACCGGCCAGCTTGGCGTCTGCAGACAGAATGCCCGCATCGTAGTCGTTTAGACCATACTGCTCCTTGAAGCGAGCACGACGAGCATCCGGTAGCTCCGGCAAGCGAGCGCGCGCCTCTTCGATGAAGCTGTCGTCGATTTCCACCGGAAGCAGATCCGGGCAGGGGAAGTAACGGTAGTCGTTGGCTTCTTCCTTGCTCCGCATAGAGCGGGATTCGTCCCGGTCGCCGTTGTACAGGCGGGTTTCCTGAATGATCTCGCCGCCGTCTTCAAGGATATCCATCTGACGCTCAACTTCGTGCGCGATGGCCTGCTCCATAAAGCGGAACGAGTTCAGGTTCTTGGTTTCGGTGCGGGTGCCGAGGGTGTCAGAGCCTTTGGGTTTCAGTGAAATGTTCACGTCAAAGCGCATAGAGCCCTGAGACATATCGCCATCGCAGATACCCAGAGAAGTCACGAGACTGTGCAGCTTCTTGGCGAAGGCCACAGCTTCTTCGGCACTGTTCATGTCCGGCTCGGTCACCACCTCGATCAGCGGTGTTCCGGCGCGGTTCAAATCGATGCCGGACATGCCGTGGTAATCCTCATGCAAGGATTTGCCAGCGTCTTCTTCCAGATGGGCATGGTGAATGCGTACCCGCTTGGTGCTGCCGTCGGACAGGTCGATGTCAACGTGGCCAGGACCTACAACCGGCTGCTCCAACTGGGTGGTTTGATAACCCTTGGGCAAGTCCGGGTAGAAGTAATTCTTACGCTCAAACACCGAGCGACGACCAATCTCGGAGTTGGTGGCTAGGCCAAACATGACGGCATAGCGAAACGCCTGTTCGTTCGGAACCGGCAGCGTGCCCGGCATGGCCAAATCAACGGCGTTGGCCTGGGTGTTAGGCTCGGCACCAAACGCGGTGCTGGAGCCTGAGAAAATCTTGGTTTTGGTGGCAAGCTGAACGTGAATTTCCAGCCCGATCACGATATCCCACTGCATGTGTTCGTCTCCTTATCCGGGCTTATTGAGGTTCACGCTGGTGCCAATCGGTCACCTGCTGGAACTGATGGGCTGCGTTCAACAGGCGCGCTTCGGAGAAATAATCCCCGATAATCTGCAAACCAACCGGCAAGCCGTCAACAAAGCCTGCGGGTACCGACATCGCCGGAATGCCAGCCAGGTTGATGGCGATGGTGAACACGTCTTCCAGGTACATAGTCACCGGATCCGTCGTCTTCTCGCCCTGAACGAACGCGGGTGAGGGTGACACCGGGCTCATCATCACGTCCACTTCTTTGAACGCATTGATAAAGTCCTGCTGAATCAAGCGGCGAACCTTCTGAGCCTTCAGGTAATAGGCATCAAAGTAACCGGCTGACAACGCATAGCTGCCTACCAGAATCCGGCGCTTAACCTCGTTGCCGAAGCCTTCCGCCCGGGTGCGGGTGTACATGTCCATCAGATCTTTCGGGTTCTCGCAGCGATAGCCATAACGCGCGCCGTCAAAACGAGACAAGTTGGCAGAAGCTTCCGCCGGAGCAATCACGTAGTAAGCGGCGATAGCCAGCTTGGCATTCGGCAGAGAGACTTCCTTCACCGTCGCGCCCAGCTTCTCGTATTCGCGCACCGCATTGCGAACCTGCTCTTCCATAGCGGGTGACAACTGCTCGCTGAAGTACTCCTTCGGCAGGCCAATTTTCAGACCTTTAAGTGGCTCGTTGAGAGTCGCCGTGTAGTCCGGCACTTCGCGATCGATGCAGGTGGAATCCTTCGGATCAAAATCCGCCATCACATTCATCATCAACGCCGCATCTTCCGCCGTGCGCGTCATCGGGCCGCCTTGGTCCAAAGACGAAGCAAACGCGATCATGCCGTAACGAGATACCCGTCCATAGGTCGGCTTCAAACCGGTAATGCCGCACAGCGCCGCAGGCTGGCGGATAGAACCGCCGGTGTCAGTACCCGTCGCTGCCGGCACCAAACGCGCCGCAACAGCCGCAGCAGAACCGCCGGAAGAGCCACCCGGAACACGCTTATCGCCCCACGGGTTGGTCACCGCACCAAAGAAACTGGATTCGTTAGACGACCCCATGGCGAACTCATCCATGTTGGTCTTGCCCAAACAAACCGCGCCGGCCGCCTTAAAGTTTGCCGTCACCGTGGCGTCGTAAGGCGGTACAAAGTTCTCCAGCATTTTAGAACCACAGGTGGTGCGAACACCGTTGGTGCAGAAAATGTCTTTGTGCGCAAACGGAACCCCGGTCCAGGCCGTCGCCTTACCGGCTGCCCGCATCTCATCGGCTGCCTTGGCTTCGGCCAAAGCCTGCTCTTCGGAGATTGTAATAAAGCTGTTGTACTTACCGTCTTCACTCTTCAGACGGTCGAGGAACTGTTGCGTCAGCTCCACGCTTGAAACCTTCCCGCTCTCCAGCTCTTTGGAAAGCTCTGCTACGGATTTGTTATGCATCATCAATCCTGAAATCTTTGATGGTCAGAAAGTAGGCCGGATAAAAGGCCGTGGCTGCTTAACTTGAACCGAATCACTCAATAACCTTGGGAACCAAATACAGCCCGTCCTCGGTCGCCGGCGCAATCGCCTGAAACGCCTCACGCTGATTGGTCTCGGTAACCTCATCCGCGCGCAAACGCTGAACCGCATCCAACGGATGCGCCATCGGTTCCACGGCTTCTGTATCCGCAGCGCTTAATTGATCAACCAGATCCAGAATATTGCCCAGATCTTTCTCCAGAGCCGAAACCTGCTCGTCATCCACTTTGATGCGGGCGAGCACGGCAACTTTTTCAATGTCCTCGCGGGAAATGCTCATGTTGCCTCCAATAAAGCATGTGTGAATACAATTTAATGCAATGATGCCCGGACGCGCGGCTACGGTCGTTTATGACGGCACCTGCAATGTCCGGGGATGCCTTGGGGAACTGCTTTCCAAAAATGTGCGCAGCCATGGATGGCGGAGCAGAAGCGCCACAAGGATGTGCCGAAGGAGCGGTTTTTGGAAAGCAGTTCCCCAAGGCATCGTTGCACCTGTTGAAAACAAGCCGGATATATTAGCAGAAAGCTGCCACAGATTGGCCCCGAAACAACCTATAAAATGTGCAATTAGTAAGCCAGCAGCCCCGATGGCTCCTTGCCTGCACAGGGCCCCGCTGATAAAGTTGCCGCATCCTTCTTTAGCAACCGCAACTCTCAGGTTGAAACAACACGAATGTTAATCAAAAGACTCCGAGGCCTATTCTCCAGCGACCTGTCCATTGACCTGGGCACCGCCAACACACTCATCTATGTGCGGGGTCGTGGCATCGTCTTGGACGAACCGTCCGTGGTCGCCATCCGAACCAGCAACTCCCAGAAAATGGTGGCCGCCGTTGGTTCCGAAGCCAAACGGATGCTGGGCCGAACCCCCGGAAACATCACCGCCATTCGGCCCATGAAAGACGGCGTCATCGCCGACTTCGTGGTCACCGAAAAAATGCTCCAGCACTTCATCCACAAAGTGCACGAAAACAGCTTCATCACCCCAAGCCCGCGTGTACTCGTGTGCGTGCCCAGCAAATCGACCCAGGTAGAACGCAAAGCCATTCGCGAATCCGCACTCGGTGCCGGTGCCCGTGAAGTCTTCCTGATTGAAGAACCGATGGTTGCCGCCATTGGTGCAGGTTTGCCAGTAGAAGAAGCCAGCGGCTCCATGATCGTTGATATCGGCGGTGGCACCACCGAAATTGCCATTATCTCCCTGAACGGCATCGTATACGCCGACTCCGTACGCGTAGGCGGCGACAAATTCGACGAAGCCATCGTAACCTACGTACGCCGGAACTACGGCAGCCTGATTGGTGACTCCACGGCTGAGCGTATCAAGCACGAAATCGGTTGTGCCTACGAAGGGCTCGAACTGAAAGAAATCGACGTTCGCGGCCGCAATCTGGCGGAAGGTGTGCCCCGTGCGTTCACCCTGAACAGCGAAGAAATTCTCGACGCCTTGCAAGAATCACTGGCACAGATCGTACAAACCGTTAAAAGTGCGCTTGAGCAGTCCCCGCCCGAACTGGCTTCTGATATTGCCGAGCGTGGCATCGTACTGACCGGAGGCGGTGCATTGCTGGCCGGTTTGGACAAGCTGATCAGTGAAGAAACCGGGTTGCCCGTGATCATTGCCGAAGATCCGCTGACCTGCGTTGCCCGCGGTGGCGGCAAAGCGCTGGAAGTGATTGATCGCAGCGGCATCGGAATGTTCTCCCAAGAGGGTTAATCCCGTGGGGGGAACTCACCATTAAAACAATCTTCGTTCAGGGGCCAATACCCGGCTTCAGACTCCTCCTCGTCATACTGTTATCGGCAGCGTTAATCGCTGCCGATAGCCGTTCTGACAGACTGTCGATCGTACGCAGCTCCATCGAAACGGGACTGGCCCCGGTCTATTGGCTGGGCAATATGCCCACGCGCTTTGGGGATTGGCTCGACGGCTCGTTTGAAGACCACGAAGATCTGCAAAAGAAAAACGAAGAGCTGCAAACCCGCCTGCTGATTCTGGAACGACGAGCGCTGAAATACGCCGCCCTGGCTTCCGAAAACAACGAACTCCGTCGTTTGATGAACTCTGCCGAAGTGTTGGATGACCGTGTCATCGTCGGCGAAGTGGTAGGCGTTTCGCCAGACCCGTACACCCACGAAATCGTCATCAACAAAGGTCAGAGTGACGGTATTACCGTTGGCCAAGCGGTGCTGGATGCCCAAGGCTTGATGGGTCAGGTGATCCAGACCAGCCAGTTTACCTCGCGGGTGCTGTTGGTGTCTGATAGTAGCCATGCCGTACCCGTGGAAGTGTTGCGCAACGGCCTGCGTGCAATCCTGCTAGGCAGTGGCCAACCCGATACTCTGGATCTGGTGCACGTGCCGGACACCGCAGACATTCGCGAAGGGGATGTACTGGTCAGTTCCGGCTTGGGAGGTCGCTTCCCGTCTGGTTATCCGGTGGCTGAAATCACCGAAATTGTAAAAGAGCCGGGCGAACCCTTTGTGACCATAGGTGCGGCGCCTAAAGCGCGATTGAATCAGAGCCGACTGGTGCTGGTCGTGTTCCAGCCGAAAACCCGGCAAGATGAAGAGCCGGAGAGCGAAGAGCTGGCTCCGGATGAAGGGGAGGCACCCTGATGCTGTCGGTTATTAGCTACCCACTGTTTTTGATTTCCGTTCTGGTGTCGCTGGTTCTGAGCATTTCCTTGTTCCCTGTGGGCTGGTTCGAGTTTCGGCCCGAATGGTTGGGGCTTGTGGTGTTTTACTGGACTTTCCGGGCACCGGCGCAATTTGGCGTAATTCTGGCGTGGTGCCTGGGTTTGTTGCTGGATACTCTTGAGTCTACCCCGCTGGGCGTTAACGCCATGGGCATGGCGTTGATAGCGTTTTTGGTGTTGACCGTACACCAGCGACTTCGCATGTATCCGTTGCCGCAACAATGCCTTATGGTCTTTCTGTTGTTGGGCATCAATCAGATGCTGGTGCACTTTATTAAACAGCTGGTGGGTGCCGAGAATACTGGCTTCAGCTATCTTTGGCCTGCCGTCACCAGTGCCTTGATCTGGCCGTTGTTCAGCAGTGTACTGGACCATATCAATCGAAAACTGGGGTAAAACCATATGCCTGATCTGATTCTTGCTTCCGCTTCCCCCCGGCGCGCTGAATTGCTCCAACAGATAGGCTTAGATTTTCAGGTACAACCAGCGGATATTGATGAAACGCCCGCCTCGTCGGAAACGCCTGAGCATTACGTCGAGCGTCTGGCTCGGGAAAAAGCGCTGAGCATCGCCAGGCAGCATCCGGAAAAGTTGGTGCTGGGCTCTGATACGTCTGTCATCCACTATGAAGAAATATTGGGAAAACCCGAGTCCACCGAGCAGGCTGTGAGTATGCTTCAGGCGCTGTCCGGAAGCACTCATCAGGTATTAACCGCCGTGGCTCTGGCCAAAGGTGCGGAATGTTGGTCCCGGGTGGTGACCACCGATGTTACCTTCCGGGAGCTGGAAGCCGCAGAGATCAGCGCGTATGTTGCCAGCGGTGAACCCATGGATAAAGCTGGGAGCTATGGCATTCAGGGCTTGGGTGGCATTTTCGTCAGTGCGATCAAGGGTAGTTACAGTGCGGTGGTGGGTCTTCCTCTTCAGGAAACTGCGGCACTGCTCGCTCAAGCGGGCCACTCGGTGATCCAGTCCTGGCCGAGCACTAAGGAGAGTCAACGATGAGTGAAGAAATCCTGATCAACGTAACGCCCGTGGAAACCCGGGTGGCGCTGGTCGAAAACGGCATGTTGCAGGAAGCCTACATCGAGCGGACCAGCCGCAAAGGCATTGTTGGCAATATCTACAAGGGCAAAGTGGTTCGGGTTTTGCCGGGTATGGAGGCCGCGTTTGTAGACATCGGCCTTGAGCGGGCAGCCTTTATTCATGCTTCGGATGTTGTCGCGAGCCAACCACCAACGGAAGACGAATCGGACGGCCCGCGAGTGGTCCCGGATATCCGCACTTTACTGCGGGAAGGTCAGTCGTTAGTGGTTCAGGTGACGAAAGACCCGATCGGCACCAAAGGCGCACGGCTGACCACGCAGCTTTCGGTACCCTCCCGGTATCTGGTGTTCATGCCGGGTGTAAAGCACATTGGTATCTCCCAGCGCATCGAAGACGACAGCGAACGGGCCCGTCTGAAATCCATTGTTGAAGAAGCCGCCGCAGAGCATCAGGAAGTGGATGGCGGCTATATCATCCGCACCGCAGCCGAAGGTGCGCAGGCGGAAGAACTCATCGCCGACATGGTGTATTTGCACCGGCTGAGCCAGTCGGTGCACGAACGTATCAACAAAGCGCCGGCACCGTCTGCGGTGTATCAGGACCTGCCGCTGTTTATCCGCACCATTCGCGATTTGATCCGCCCACAAACCGAGAAGGTGCGCATCGACAGCCGGGAAAGTTATCAGCGGGTGATGGACTTTGTGCATGAGTTCGTCACCGAGTTTGCGGACAAGGTGGAGTATTACCCCGGCGAACGCCCCATCTTTGATCTGTACTCCGTGGAAGACGAGATCCAAAAAGCCCTCAGCCGCAAAGTGCAGCTGAAATCCGGCGGTTATGTGATCATCGATCAAACCGAAGCGATGACCACCATCGACATTAACACCGGCGCCTTTGTCGGGCATCGCAATCTTGAAGAAACCATCTTCAAGACCAATCTTGAAGCCGCCCGGTCGATCAGCCGGCAGCTGAGACTGCGCAATCTCGGTGGCATTATCATCATCGATTTCATCGACATGGATGATACGGAACACCAAAGACAAGTGCTCCGTATGCTCGAGAAAATGCTTGAGCGCGATCATGCGAAAACCAAAATCACCGGTGTTTCCGAGCTAGGCTTAGTGGAAATGACCCGCAAGCGCACCACGGAAAGCCTCGGGCAAGTGCTGTGCGAGCCGTGCCCGATCTGTGATGGCCGCGGTTTTCTGAAAACCTCTGAAACCGTTTGCTATGAGATTTTCCGGGAAATTCTTCGGGTGAACCGGGTGTACGAGGCGGAAAGCTATCTGGTGATGGCCTCCCAGAACGTGGTTGATCGGTTGCTCGATGAAGAATCTGACAACGTGGCGGATCTGGAAACCTTCATCAAAAAGACCATTCGATTCCAGGTTGAACCGTTCTACAGCCAGGAGCAGTATGATGTGGTTCTGCTCTGATCTCTGAGCGGCCGAGAATTCCAAGGGCTGACCGATAACCATGTCGATCCGCGATGAAGACAGTGTTCAGGCAGACCCGCCACCCGGAGGACTGATCGGCCGCGTTTTGGCGGGCGTTGCCTCGTGCGTGTGGTGGGCGTTGCTGGTTTTTCTGGTGTTACTCGCCTTATACGCGGGCATTGGCCGGCAGCTTACCGCTAATATTGATCAATTCACCGATCGGACTGCCCGAATCCTCTCCGAACAGACCGGTCTGGACGTCAGCATCGGACGCCTTTCCTCTTCCTGGCAGTGGCTCAACCCGTCGGTTACCGCTTCTGAAATCACCGTGCGTCATCCCGAAACCGGGAAAGTGGTGGCAGATCTTGAGTATCTGAATGCCAAGCTGGATTTCCTGTCGTCTTTAATGCGCTTTCGTATCGTATTTGAAAATTTCGAAGCGGACGAGCTTGTGCTCACGCTGACCCGATCGGTCGTGCCCGGGGATGAAAGTCCCGTCGAAGAATTGCTGCAAAACCCGTTGAAAGAGGGGCGCAACCTGGAAAAGTGGCTGGATTATGCCGGCACTTGGCTGTCCGACCCGGAAGTCAGAATTACCCGGGTCAGCCTGACTTTGAATGACGGTAAAGAGCATTTACGCCACATCGATATTCCCCAGTTGGATTTGCTGTACCGCCGTGGGCTGTTTCAGGCCGGAGGGCGTGCAATGCAAAGCGGCACGGCCACCCAGTTGGCGAGCTTTGCCTTAGTAGGGCAGCAATTTTTTCGGGGTGACTTTACCGGGCAACTGTACCTTGACGTCGATTCCGGCCGATTATTCGACGGCCTGGTGGACGACCTCAGCTGGAAAGGCATTCGCGTGGAAGGCTTCGATGTCGGCGGCAAGGCCTGGCTGACCTTTGAAGAAGGCGAACTGGAACAGATCCAGGGGCAAGTAGAAACACCGTATTTGCAGTTGGGTGTAAACAGTCAGTCGCTGGCACCACTGGAGCACATATACGCACGGTTCGGCTGGAAGCGGGGCGAGGCACTCATGTTCCAGCAACTGCAGTGGCAGTGGGCCGGAGATGTGGTGCAACCGTTCAGTTTCAGAATTCAGCCCGAAGACTATGGCACGGCCCTCGTGGCCGATGCCTTGCCGCTCGACCCACTCCGAAGGCTGATATTGAACCTGCAGCTGTTACCGGAAGTGGCCAATCAGGCGCTGGAGCACTACCGCCCTCAAGGTTATGTGGATGACATGCTGTTGCAACTGCCTGAGCAGGCCGGAGATTTCAGCTTGTCTGGGCAACTGAGAGAAGTCAGCGCGCAGGCCTGGCAAGGTGCGCCGGGGGCAACGGGGCTTGCCGGGTATTTCGAGTTGTCGGCGCAAGGCGGTTTTGTCGAATTAGATGCCACGGATCCGGTTACTCTGGGTTTTCCTTCCTTATTCGTTGACGAATGGGCTTTTGACTCACTGACAGGGCGGGTGTCCTGGTTAACGGATGGCTCTGTAGTTCGGGTCTTCGCCGATGATCTTGAGTTCGGGTATCAGCAGAACACGGCGATCACCGGCGCGTTCGATCTGAAACTCGACGGACAGGGTGAAGACAACCTTGGTTTGCGAGTGGGTGTCAAAAACGGCACCGCTGACATGCTGGCGGCCTTTGTGCCTGCCTATGTGGTGGATGAAGGGCTTTACCAGTGGTTGTCTACCCGGATTGAAGAGGCAGATGTTCTTACCGGTGAATATTATGGCCATGGCCGCATTAGCGCCGACGCCCCGGAGGGATCCTTCGTGTCGTCTATGTGGTATGAATTCGAAAATGGCAGGGTTCGCTACGATGATCAGTGGCCGGTAGTTACCGGCGCGGCTGGCAGGGTCGAGGTTCAGAATGGCGATACCTTGGTAACCCTCGAAAAGGGAATTACCGGTGGTTTAGCGGTTGACCAGGCAAAGGTGCGGGTGGTGCCCGGCCAGAAGGATGACCCTGCTCGAATTCGCATAGCAACCTCGGCGCCTGTCACTGGAGAGGCCGTGTCATGGTGGCTGGACAACAGTCCGCTTGGTGAGATGGGTGGGAAAGCGCTGGCGGATGCGGACATTCGCGGGCAGTTCCAGTTGGGCCTGAACATTGATTTACCCTTGAGCGACGCGCCACCGGTTGTTGAAGCGAACGTGCAAACCGATGGTGCCGGGTTTGCTTTGCCTCAAACCGGGTTGGCTTGGCGCAATATCACCACGAATCTGACGTACCACACCGAAACCGGTTTCTCCGGCGGCCCGGTCAAAGCTGAGTTCTTACAGCAACCGGTCAACCTTTGGTTTGGCCACAGTGGGCAGGGCAGTGCGTTACACATCCAACAGACTGGCCGTGTCAGGTTGCCGGATTTTTTGAAACAGTTTGATCTGGCGGGCGGCAGCTCATTGGGGTTGAGCGGATCGATGGAATACAGCGCCGGACTGACCATTGGGGAAGAGGGTGTGTCCCCGATTTCGGTATCGTCCGATCTGTTCGGATTGGCCGTTGACTGGCCGGAACCCCATGGCAAAGAGGCTTTGGACACCGCGCAACTGGATGTGCAGGTTAATCCCTTTGTGGATGAAGGCGTGCAAGTGTCCGGTGAGTGGGTGAACAGACTGGCGTTCGACATGAATCTGAGAGAAGGCGGCGTTGATCTGACCTTCGACCACTTGTACCTTGGCGACAATCGCCTTTCCGATATCCAGGTCAGTGCACTGGATTTAGGCGACCGCTGGGTGGTGAATACCGAGTCCGAACGGGCGGTGGGGCGCGTGGTTATTCCAGACAATGACGGCACGGTTGAAGTGGATCTTCAGAGCCTGACGCTGACTCGGCAGAGCGACGATGAAGAATTCGATGAGCCAGAACTTTTAACGCTTGAACAACAACTGGAAGCGTTTCGGGAACTGGATATTGGCAGCTGGCCGAACATAAATGGCCGAATAGCTGCGTTGACCGTTGGTGATAAACCGGCCGGGCGCTGGGCGTTTAAGCTTCGCCCGGAGGATCACCAGTTGAATGTCACCGAGATTGAGGGGCAAGTCGGCTCGTTAACGCTGACTGGGGATATGATTTGGCGCATTCTGGACGGTCGGGAGGTGACCCTGTTTAAGGGGCAGCTTGCAGGTGGAGCACTCAAGGATCTGGAGCCCATTACCGGCGGCTCCATCCCGTTGAACAACGATGAGACGACCATCGAACTGGATCTGGATTGGCCCGGCAGCCCTGCGCATTTGGAGCTTGGCAAGCTCAGTGGTAACGTCAGTGTGCGGTTAGATGACGGTGTAATTCTCGAGCAAAACAACTCGGCGCAACTGTTCCGGATATTTAACCTGCTGAATACCGATACCTTATGGCGGCGCTTGAGTCTGGATTTCTCGGATCTGTATGAAGCAGGGGTTGCCTTTGATGCCATCTCGGGCAAAGCGTTTATCACCAGCGGCTTGCTCAGCCTGGACCCCGAACTGCAGTTGGTAGGCCCGTCGGGGGCTTTTAAAATCAGCGGCAACACGAATATGGCAACGGAAGATCTGAATATGCGCCTGGTGATGGTGTTGCCGATCACCCAAAATTTACCCTTGGCGGCTCTTTTGATGGGGGCCAGCGCGCCCATTGGGGGCGCCTTGTTTGTGTTGGATAAGATACTGGGTGATCCTCTCAGTAAGCTGACCAGCGCCACCTATACTGTGACAGGTAGCTGGAGCGATCCTAAGGTTGAGTTGAAAGGCGTATTTGATACCGGCGAGTAATTCGGGAGACTGGTTATGACGAAGGTTGCTGCAATTCAAATGGTCAGTGGTCATGATAGTGCCGTCAATCTGGCAGAAGCTGCCCGCCTGCTGAAAGAGGCTGCTGAGCGCGGTGCCAAAGTGGCCGTGCTGCCTGAGAACTTTGCGGTATTGGCCACCAGCCAAATGCGGGCCTGTGGTGAGCAAGAAGTGGGTGACAGTCCCGTGGTCAGGCGTTTTCTTGCGGAACAAGCCAGAATGCTCAGGCTTTGGATTGTCGGGGGCTCCATGCCTTTGGCCAATCGGCCGGACGGCTCGGCCATTGCGGACCGGGTGAGGGCGAGCTGTCTGGTGTACGACGACCAGGGCCGTGAAGTTGCTCGTTACGACAAGATCCACCTGTTCGATGCCATGGTTGAAGACGCCCACGGCCAATATCGGGAATCCGACGCCTTCGAGCCCGGTGAACAGGTGGTGACGGTTGATACGCCGGCAGGCCGTTTGGGAATGGCGATCTGCTACGACTTACGGTTTCCGGAATTGTTTCGTGCGCTTCGGGAGCAGGGAGCCGATTGGGTGTGTTTGCCCAGTGCATTTACCTGGCAAACCGGAGATGCCCATTGGCATGCGTTGATCCGGGCTCGTGCCATTGAAAATCAGGTCTGGGTGGTGGCACCGGGGCAAGGCGGTCAGAACAGCGAGCGCCGGCGGACCTTTGGTCACAGTCTGGTGTGCGATCCATGGGGCAAAGTGGTTGTCGAAATCGAAGAAGGGCCGGGTGTGGCGCTGGCAGATGTTAGTCTGGAACACTTGAAACAAGTGCGGACGCGCATGCCGGTGTGGGAACACCGGCGCTTATAAAGGGCCGGCAGCGTTAGTGCTGCTCGGCTTCGTCAATCCATTCCCGAAGCGCGCGGAATAGCTTGCGAGACTGGCCGGTATTGGCTTGCTTTTCGACTTCTTTGCGAGCGTTCCGCACCAGATTACGCAGGTGCTGAACTTCGGCCGTCGGGCAGTAGTCGATAAACTCTCCTACGACAGAATCCCCTTCCGAGATCATCTTGTCGCGCCAGCGCTCAGCGAGATGGTGGCGGCGAGTATGCTCTTCGCTGCCCGCATAGAACGCATCAATGGTTTTGCTGATGGTTTCGGGGTCGTCTTCCTGACGGATGATCTTGCCGATGTATTGCAGATGCCGGCGGCGGGCTTCACGTTGAGTGATGCGGCGTGATTCCAGAATCGCCCGTTGCAGTCTGTCGCTGATCGGAAGCGTGGCCAGCTGGTCGTCGTTCAGTTCCAGCATACGCTTGCCGAGATCCTGCAGTTCGTGCATTTCTCGCTTCAATTGCGATTTACTGGGCCCCAGATATTCTGGAAGTTGGTCGTCTGTATGATCAGTCATGTTGTTTATCGATTCTGTCAGGCGTAAAAGAGGGTGGCCAATCCGAGAAAGGCCATGAAGCCAACAACATCGGTCACCGTTGTCAGAATAACACCGCCGGCGAGGGCCGGGTCAATGTTGCGGGACTTCAGAAACAGGGGCAGTAAGGTGCCCACCACGGTGGCCGCAACCAGATTGATGACCAAGGCAGCGGCAATAACAGCACCTATCATCCAGTCGCCGAACCACAGGATGGCCGCAGTAGCGACAACACCGGCCCATAAAAGCCCGTTAAGGATACCGGAGAGCAGCTCTCGATTCAGCAACCATGCAACGTTAACGCTGCTGATTTGTCCCACCGCCATGCCGCGAATCACCAGTGTTAATGTTTGGCTGCCCGCTATGCCGCCC
>Ga0208300_100337_pt1 | contig 37957 bp, 44 predicted proteins | sample 23_taG_FD_184096 | JGI IMG/M metagenome (GOLD analysis project Ga0208300, IMG submission 184096) | Marine viral communities from Cariaco Basin, Caribbean Sea - 23_WHOI_OMZ (SPAdes) (version 2) | ecosystem: Environmental > Aquatic > Marine > Oceanic | place: Caribbean Sea: Cariaco Basin...
ATCCATTTAGTCATATATTTACTGATTCAAGCGGTAATGCACTTGAGTCAGGTAGTCATCCTGCTACTAAGAAATCTTCTGCAATTTGGCATATGGATGGAGGCTATCATCCCGGCGGGCATTTCCTTGATAATCATGTCAATATGAATCCAAAGCACCCTATTGAGGAAGGTAGACTTGCAACTGGTGGTACAAATAAACACAATGTATCTGCTTTCAGAACTTGTGGACTTTTGGCTAAAGCATATTTAACTGAGTATGGTGTCTCACCTGATAACCAAGCGAATGATGATAATGTGGTATTGATAGACGCTACTCGTGTACAGAATGCTGAAGAATTAGGTGCAGTAATCAGCGCTTCGATTAATACTTTTCCCGGCAAAGATCCACTCAAGGCAATCGGTGGTACTTTCTTACCATCTATGCAAAATGCTCACAAACAAGACAGGTATGGCTGGGTAGAATTGGCTATTTCTTCTTTCCAGCCAACAAATAGGCTAGTTGTTACTAACAGCGCATCCCTTGGAACTTTACCTAAATATGGTTGGGTTCGCATTAGTGACGGTAACACTGCTGGATATGCACCTTATACTAGCATAACTGCTACTGCTACACTTACGGTTGGGACTCACGGCGATCCACACGGTATGACTGAAAAACAAAAAGTTACAATTACCGCAGCAGATGGTACTGTAAGAGTATATGTTTTGACAGATACTAATGCTGGAGGAGTTGCTACAGGAACAGTATTAGTTTCTAATTCAGATACAGGGGCGGGTACAGCCGGAGATGCCTTAGCAGGGGGGATAGCAGTTGGTATTGATTTCTCAAGTGCCACTCAACATAATTATTTAGAGCAGATTAAAACCGCAATAGAGCATGCTAATGGACATGCTGGTAAAATTACAGTGACTGAAACAAGTACGAGTATTTTCACTTTAACACAAGCAGTTGCTGGTATTTCGGGTCATACGGCGATTACAGAAGATGTTACAAATCTCACGGTTGCCGGGTTTAACGGAAATACTGGTTCGATTTATTTAGGAAGGAGTGTTAACCAAACCGTACCGTCAGTGGCCGCTATCGCAGTGCCCGGTTCAGGTTATAGTGCAGCAACTGTTTCTACAAGTGGCGGTAGTGGTACTGGACTAACGCTGGCTCTCACAGTCGGAGGTTCCGGTGAAATAACTGGAGTTAGTATTGCTACCGCCGGTTCAGGTTACCAGCCCGGAGAGTTGGTGATACCGGCAGGTGGTGACGGTGCTGCAAGAATACTTCTAGTAGCCTGTACAAATAGTACTTCTTTCATCAATCCCACTAATGATAGAGAAGTTACCGCTACCAGTGGTTTCAAGGCGTATGTTTGGGCGAAATCCGGTACACATCGATTGAATAATGATAACACGGTTACTACTCGTGATCATATAACTCAAGTTCACTTTAATGGATTAATAGATGCAATAGACCGTACTAAGCCTATAGGAGCAGTAGGCTGGGCTGGAGAAGCCTATTCTTACATGAACTCCTACACTGGTACACAGGTCGGCTCCGGTGTTTATCCAGCAGGTCGTGGTGCTTGGCACCCATCCCTCGGATTCAACCCCTATGGCGCTGCAGAAACATGTTTAGCATCATCTTCACCAGTTGGTACAGGTGATACTGCTACTGCTACATTTTCAGATTATTGTGTCAATGGATTATCTTCTCGACACTTGATTGCAATTACGCATGAAAGTGAGTTGCCTCTCATTGCTAAGGCTGACAGAGATGGCGTATCTTGTGCAGGTGACTGGTTAATGACAAAGGAAACCAGTAACATGATTAACGCAGGTACGGTACAATGGGACACTGGTAAGGTTCACAATAAATCTCGTTATGTTGGACCTGCAACTGGTGGTCCTCGTGTAGAGGCACAGGTACATTCAGATTTCGTTAGGCCGAATGTGGCTGGGGATTATCCTGCCACTGGTTCTGCTGTGGCTGCTGCCGATTGGCACGACACCATTGCATCAGGTAAAATGGTACAAGCCAATGTCTGTCTGCATCCTACTGGTGATTTATTTTGGGATGAAAGTGTTGTCAAAGGCTCTAATTTCCATGAAGATTTCAGCACTTATGGAGTAGAATGTATAGGTAATAGTGGATTATTAGATTATCTTAATCCGGGGGCACCAATTACGGCTATGCCTCACCCCGGCCTATTTGGTTATTACAACGCTCGCTCGGCTGCTCGTAATTTCTCAGCAGAGCATGTGGTTTGGAAAAGGATGGATGGTGGTAGCCTCACTATGCCCGCCGCTAATGCAAGAGGACTTGGAGCAATACCTTGGATTAAGCGTAAATCGTCCACTCTTGGTTATTTACTTGAAGGTGAAAAGGTACTCGGTAATGTTAGGTTTAGTTTTGAGACAACTAACGCAGCGATGTTCCCAATTATACAGGCTCAAGAATTGGGGCACCCTCAATTAGCAGAGCAGCACTCTATGAAAATCCATAATGCACTGATGTTACCAAATGAGGAAATGCAATTTCAAAGTCTCATGGTTACTGACGATACAGGTCAAGAACACCGACTTGAGGGTGGCTCCCCACTAGGTACCGTTATCATGGATTTCAGACATGTAAGTGATAGAGAAATAGAAGGTTTATCACCCGCTCTTGCCGGTACAGGTGTTTCACCTAATATGAAAATTAGATTACCTAACCCTGATGAAATACCGGGTAATATCATTGTTAGATCTGGATTTGATCGTATACAAGCATATCAAAATGAAACAATAGGAACAGGTGGCTTACAACATCCGTCACAACCTGTACAACATATTACTGAAATGTTTGACAACAAGTATTCGGGTCCGAGATTATGGCCTACTTGGGAAAATAACGGCTGGGAGCATTTGAGCCAAGACGGAGTAGATATATCTTTGACTAAAAGTGATAACCGCCTCAAATTCCCAGCATCAACTGTAGAAGGCTGGCAAGACCATACTAACAATTCTCCTCTTAAGACAGCATACGAGCCTCATGATAGAAACTTGTATTTCCATGTCACCCGTATGGGTGTATCTATGACTAACCGTGAGACATCGCAGTTGTTAAATTACCAAAGTTATAGTGGTACAGAAATAATAGTAAGCGCTACACCTGAAGCAGGTGTATGGACTGATAGTAGTGAATTAAGTGGTGGTAGGTATTTCCTAAGAGTGTACAATGAGACCACTAACGAAGGAGTATTGGCTTCTTATACAGGTGTAGGTACTAATAAGTTTACAGGTGTCGTGTATAGCCCTGACTTTACTACATTTGTAGACAAAGCAACATCAGAGGGCGTAATGAATTTGAGGGTTGTACCTTCTTATTATATGCCAGCAGGTAGCACTAGATTCTTTAGTTCTAGGCGATTGAGAGATCATAGTGAATATAGCGGGGCTAGTCCTGATATGAAGACAATTGATTGGTATACTCTATATGGCGCTTTACCTGCAAACACAGGTGCGACTACCAATCCTTCTATACCTTACAATCACATAATGACTCCTAAGATGACACCTATGCCTATTCCCCGTATGGGTCATCATTATGTTAGTCCGACAATGGCACTCATGCCCGGACATTATGCTCACCCAGCCTACCAACGCTTGTACGAGTTAAACCAAAGTTGTAGGACTTCTAACAATGCACCTTTGATTGACAGCCTCATTGGTACTAATGAAGGTACTAGGACCAGTACAACTGCTACATCCACCACCCATGAATCGGGTCGAGATCCTTATATTTACTTCTCCGGTCCAACAGCAGCATTTTCACCATCTGACATACATGGTGGGGCATTTACTCTATTGACTGAAACTAAGGTCAAATATGAAGGATATGGGGTTGCTGCATCTGTTGGTGACGCAGGGGCTACAAACGCAGCAGGTGGGCATGAACTGGTATTGGAAGCAGGTGGCACATATACCTTGAATAACCACTTCCCCGACCCTATGGAGGTTGGAGCCTATCAGATTGTGATACAGCCGAATGTATTTGCTCAACAACTCAAAGGTTTTCATATAAACCATAGCAATGCAGTTAAGGCACCTTCAGAAAGTGGAGATAAAGTCAATGAACTGACTGGGCAACAGGTCAATACTGTTATTGCAATTGAACAAGATTTGAGTACAAATGGTGCTCATAGTTTGATATTGGCTGAAGCAATAATGGCTGATGTTAGAGGTTGTGAAGTAATAATTAATGAAGTCATACTGGATATTGAACCGGATTCGGGTAGCCACTTTACCAATATACCTACTCTCGGATTATACAACCCGTTGGGTGTACAGGAGACCAGTTCGCCTTCACTTACTCGTAGAAGCCTACCTTACAGGCCGGGTATGTTCGCTAGTGCTACGCCCGGATATACACTAACAATACCATGGTGGGGTATATTGCATAAAGATGGGGCAGGGGCAAGTGCTGCTGAAAAATTCAGACATTTGGAATGGCATAAACCTGACAATTACTACGAATTCTGTAGAATGTCTTATGGTTGTGTAGGTGCACAGTTAACGATCGCTGGTTATCCTACTTCTTTCATGGATATTTATGAAGTACACAAGCGCAATCGAAGTTTGAACCCAACTTGTGTAGTTATATCTGATAATGGCTCTTCTACAATAACTGTTGATAATAATGACTTATTCCCAGTAGTTCCGTATTACGGGGAAAAGTTAGAATACACCAAAGATGGTATTCGTTATACAGCAACCTATGCAAATAGAACAGGTACACTTGCTTATGCAACATTGGGTGCTTCTACTACATTTTCAAGCGTTAGTGGTAGTAGTGAGTTTTGGACAAATATTGCAGCCGGTACAGTTATCAAATTAACAAGACCATATGATACATATGCTTCAGATTCGATTTATTTGGACACTAAGAGTAGCATTATAACTAGATTGTGTCCACCACGAACATTAGAGTCTAAAGATAGTGTTTCATTAGTGAATGGAAGCAGAGATACAAATAGCCTACACTTACCTGACGCTTATCTCTGTATGTGGCACCCTAACTTAGGTAGGCCGTTTACTTGGTATAGCGATACAGCAACAGGTGGTACTCGTAATTTCTACACCAAGACTGGTGCAGCAGATACACCTGTAGATAAAAAGCCTTACAATATGTTACCTGAACATTTTGAAACTATACATTATCACGATTTCAATTATGTCGCAAGTAAGGGTCCATTCGGACTAGCAATGAAATGGTTGAGTCCACCCGGTAGTGCTGGTTTATCAGCAGATGGTACTGTTTATACTGCGGCGCAGATCGATGCTGATGGTAATTTATCACACCAAGGTGGAACTGATGCTTCAGAAAAATACAATTTTGCTGGATTTTGGCCGGGTGGTTCACATGGAGGCGGTGCAGTAAGTCGTTTAGAAGCATATGGTGATTCTTTAATCGGATGGGGTGGTGAATCATATGGTATGACTTGTGGTAGTTTCGATAACGATACAGGGGTAAGAACTCGTACTTATGCTCAGATGACATCTGCATCTGCTTATGCTCGTAACAATTGCTTTGGCTATAGGTTTGGAGTTAGGCAGGCTTACAATAGACCTAGATGGGCTAATTATGTAAGAGGCTGGCTAGAAGTCGCTAATGCAAACGCTTTACTTGGATATTATAATGGGCCATTTGTACAACAAGATAGCAAAACTAATGGTTGGGATTATGTAGGTAGTGATACCACTTTAAGTGATGTTTCCTTTAATGTTACATATATCGGCATATTAGAGAGGTTAACGCAAGTTAGCGCATTACTCAATCAAGATCAAATTGGCCGTCAGGTCAGATACAGTGATGGTCGTCGTATGACTCAGCCGTTTGGCTGTGCTGTTAGAACTATTAGAAACGCTTCTACAGTCAGAAGAGAATATCCGGGTGATAATGTAGGGAAGGCTATATCTGAATTAGCCAATGCTCATCGCTATTATATGATTGATTGGTGGGGTAATACCCGTGGGGAAGATGTAAGGAGATTCCCAGTTAGGGGCTTTGGAATTAGACCTTCTTGGGATCCTGAAGACGCTTATGCTGACACTAACATTGCTCATAGACCTGCGGCTAATGCTTTATTCGGCGGTGATGGAAATGACCGTTATAGCGGTAATGCTAATACTGCCAATAATGATGCAAGTAACATGGGTGTAGCAGATTGGTTTAATCCAGCCAGTGCCCTTAGAGTAGGTGACAGAGGAGATGGTAGAGGAGTGCGCTGGCCTACTGTTTTTAACGAAAGTATGCTAATGGATGTTAGCGAAATACATGAAGCAACTGGTTTAGTATTATCACATAGTACAGCAGAGCCTGCGTTTGGACAAGGGTTTGTAAGGCCAAGTAATGAGACCTTACAGGTTGGAGAAGTCGAACGAGGAATAAGTGCAAGATTAGACCTTGATGCTGAAGACGGGTTACTCAAACCGAGTGCATCTGTTGGCGAAGGTGTAGAGACAGTAACTGCTGATACAAGATTAGTTGACCCAGTTGCTAGAGATGATATTAGAATGGGGTTGGATGTAGATACAATTAGTGAATTAAATGATGGTACTAGTAGAGAATATGTAATCATGTCAACTGAGGCTGCAAGTCTACATACTGATAGAGAAGTTGGTCAAAGAACTAACTTAAGGGGAGCAATGAATGGCGCTAGTCGTACATTAACTGATTTCGATCTAACTGCTTTGAATTTCAGTACTAACCCCGTTGCTGGTGTAACTAGATTCTCTAATGCTCATGCATATTGGCCTCTTGGCGGTACATACATTATGCAATGGAGTAGATATTCAGGTGTACTTGATGTCAAGGGCTGGGGGCAAGCAGGGGCATCATCATCATCTAATCCATATCAGACTTCTAATCATGACCCAATTGTTCAGAATACTAACTTTACAGATTCCACAATCGAGTTTTTGTATAGACCTGTCCAAGTCTTAGATAATAAACATGTACAATTCTTTAGACCTGCTCCGGTAATGAAAACTAGTGCAGACCAAGTTGGTTCAAACTTCTATAGAGCGACAGGTGGAGGCAAATACGGTTTATTCACAAGTGATGCTCCGGGTGCTTTGACTGGTACTCCAAGTACTCCACCGTATGCGCCAGTTTACTCAATGACCCCTACTACTGCAGGAACAAGTACTAGTAATACAGTTCCAACTAGCCAAGGGCCTAAGATCTTAGGTGTAGATGTGACTGATTATGATAAGACCGATATACGCTTACCTGTAGCAAGAGTAATTATGTCGGAGAATACACTTGAACATTTCAGAGCAGACGCAAGTCGTAAATCACCTGACGATGAAGAAGGTGACTTTAATGTACAGCCAAGATATAGTCAAACATTGCATCCAAAGGGTAGTGGTTGGACAGACGGTGATGCAACTTATAATACAGGAGACCATAGCGGGGAGTGAACATGGCATTAGGTAAGAATCTCGCAACTGGGCGCTTTAACGCATCACAGACTTCTGTCATGAAGAGAATTCGTAAACCTAAGTTTGTTGATAACGGGGTTCGCCATGGTGAGTATACTAAACAGCAAAGTGGCTTTTTGGTTAAGGCTCCAACCACAGGTGATTTCGTACCCACTCACGATCGAAAATATACTTTGATTGAAGAAGAAGATACCGTTCGTTTAATTCATAAAATGAGTGATGGGCACCGTTATACTGCCAGCATATTCTTTGATGATGATGAAGTTTCATTACAACGATATACATTACCACCTTTGTTTATAGGTGGTGAAAATCATTCACAGACACTTGTACCATCGGCGTTAATTTCACCTGAAAGTGAGTTAGACGATATATTACACGCCACTAAGGGTACTCGTTATCGAATTGGTAATATGAAAGGAAAGGAATTAAAGCAAATAGGATTCACTGACAAGACTGTTCATATTGGGCAAAAGGCAAATGTTGGTTTGCGTACCACAGATTTGGTTAGTCGTATTGCTAAAAGTAGTACTAGTTCGATTAATGGTTTAACAATTAAGAATCCAAGTGGTACATTTGTAGCACAGGACTTTTATGGAGTTGATGGGCTTACTGCTATTCGCTTTTTATCCAAACATGATGGATATAACGCTAATACAGATCAATTTGGTAATATTCATTATTCTCATCAAAAGAAACACAACCGAGAGCACCTAATCACTAATACGATGGTCACTGAAGGTTCGGTTAAATCTGCGGGGAAAAGTACACTCAACCGAGTAGTAGTGCGGGGAAAAGTCCGAGCCAATAATGATCAGAATGTAGTTCAAATTGATGATTTCGGGCCTCAACAAGATAGTGTGAATGAAATACCCGGTGGAATTTATGCACCTACGGCTGTAACTAAAGCCAGCGCTAAAAGTATAGGTCGAAGATTATTGTCTATGGCTAAGCGAGCAGAAGGTAATGAGAAATTGAAAGGGGTAATGATGTCAACTAAAGTACAACCCGGAGATGTAGTATCATACGATACTTTGACTAGTTCTGAAAGGAAGATAGTTTTGTCTACTCGCCATCATTTGACTGGTCGTAAATCAGACATTGACATCAATTCTGTAGAAGGGTCTATAGAGGATATTTTGCAGCGCTTTCAAGAAGTGGACATTAGTTCTAGTACCCGTGATAATGAAGAAAGAAATCGTCAATTTAATAGAAAAGAATTCGCTACTGCGTTTGGCTTTAATATCAAGATTTCATGGCGAGTAGAAACACGCAAAGTTAAAGATCCAACTGGTGGAATTGCAATAGGTATACCTGATCGAGATATAATAAACGGTAGAAAGCATTTGAAAGGCACTGGTATACTTATTCAAAATTCAGGAGGATATGCAGTGGGTACTACTAATTTCACAACAGATGGAACAAATGCTAATTCAGTATTTACATCAGGAGTAATTAGTGCAGGTAAAGCAGATGCCTTTGTTTATCGTAGCAATGGAAATTTACTTGGTAAATTATCTTCGGCTGGTACTACTTCAGTCGTTATTACTAAAGCGTCACCTGATTTGGTTAAAGACAATGAAGAACTATTCCAACTCTCTATAGACACATTACCTGAAAGCGCTAATAGCCATTTGAAAATTAGGATGAATAAGGGCACATTCTCAAGTAGAAGGAGGGGTTAACATACCATTATTAAACCAAGGAACTAGATATATGATAGACACATTGAAATCGAGAATTAACCAAGTTGTATTTGGCTTCGGTGGAACTTTAGCCAGTCAAGATGATACAGGTGCCGCTCAACCAGCGATTGTAGTAACGCCTGTTGTCAAAGTACTAGACGATCATAGTTTATCGGTAGAAGCAAAAGTACCTCTTAGCAATTCTTTTTCAAGTCCACTTAAAGAAGTGGTAATTCAATATAAGAACCCTAGTGATGCATCTGATACTACTGCATTAGCGAGATATACATATGACTCAATTACTAAGACTAGCGATAATGAAATCGTTTTCTCAGCAATTATTGAGGTGAATTCATGACGAATCCGAAAGCAGGACATACAAGCGCAGCCGGGATGGGCACTAGTGCCGAAGGGCTAAGAGATGGAGATGGACTTTCATCACCAAGTTTAACAAATCCATATGAAGGAATACATGGTAACGGTATATTACGAATGGCCGATACTGCAGTAGGTACTTCTCTAAGAAATAGCATTGCAACATCTACGCCGGGCTATATTGAAATTGGTGCATCCGGTGCATTAACAATACACGGTGGTTGGTGCGTATTAGACGGTGCACTTTACAAATTTGCAGGTGGACCGGGGCTTACTCAAGCAATTGTTATTGGAGCAACGGGTACTGCTAATTTTAATGGCGAATTGCCTGCTGTACCTACTGCTGATAGCGATGTATATGTTGTAGTTTACATATGCTCTGATAGTGGAACAACAACAAGGATTCGTTATGAAGTAGGTACTCCTGTAGCCCCTGCAGTAGGTACACCTCTTTTACCTTCAGGATTTTTGGCAGATCCTTCTATTGGTAATACTCGTTCTAACCACCAATCAATTGTATTGGGTATATTGAGGTATTCATTGGAAAGCGATGAAAGTACTTTAACAGATGCATTAAATGATACACCTGTATTACATGATAGGCGGGTGTTCATTAGAACCAGCCCTATGTATCTTCAACATTTAACAAAGGGTGGAATTACTACTGGTACTAATTTTCATACAGCCGGTAATGCCATTAATTCGCACATTGATTTAGCCGCATTATACAATTCACCTGAAGGTGGAGATTTAACTAATAGTGAGTTTGGTGCAGTTTGGCAAAGTCATACGCCCGATTCACATTCCATGTTATTTTATGCTGCATCTAAAACATTGGGTGGAACTAAAGCAATGCATACGCATAGACTAGGGCCTAATGAAGTGAAAGTAGCAACTATAGCAACTACTCAGGCTTGTACTTTTGATGGACCTAATATGTGGATTGCTACTACAAGTGGTACCACCACCTTCACACCTAGTGGTGTCGCTGCTGATTGGCCTCCGGGCCATATCATAGAGATATACCATACTGCGGGCGCTCATGCTCTCAATTTTGTTAATGCTCCGGCTGGCTCCAGTACTTTGCTAAATGTAGCAGCAGACCAATATGCCAAATTCGTATTCGATGGTACCAATTGGCATATACTAGATCACCATGCGGTGATTTGATGGGCAATTTACTCTCTGCTTTGAGAATAGAATGTGCCGACTGTGGCGAGAAAAGCATTCCCCTTGTAATTAGAGGCGTTTACTTTTCCGGCAAAGGTACGGCAGTTCAGGAATGTCCTCTTTGCGGGTACTTATGCAAGTTGGGGGAAAAGTCCCTGCCCAAATCTAAGCGATCTAAGCCTCGTAGGTTCCCTTACGGGCGCTTTGCTAGAGAATTAGTTACTGCTTCTCGTATTTGAGATAATGCCTGTCTCTAATTCTTACATACGGGCAACTACTGCACATCTTACCAACTGTTCTTCTAGGGGCCTTTTTGTAACCTTCTTCCGGCACTCTCGCACCAAGTGTAACTAGAATAGGCCTATCTTTGCAATTAGGGCACCTTTCTTTAGGTTGACCGCCTCTACCCATGCTACTCACCACGCTTACCGATGATGTCATCGATGCGTAGGATGCTGATAGTAACCTCACTCGCAGACTGAATCGCTTGCTTGACTAGATTGAGTGGTTCCCATACATTAGCGTCTTTCATTGAACAAGTGCCCCCATCCTCAATGTTAGGACCGTAATCGACATTACCCGACAAGTGCTCATTCCTGAGCGCTAGTACGATGTCTAGTGGATCGTGACCGGCATTCTCTGCAATAGTGGCAGGTATCGACTCCAGTGCATCTGCAAAGGCATCGATTGCCATTTGAGCACGACCACCTATTTCTGCAGCCCTGCTTCTTAGATTAATGGCAGAATTCAGATATGGTGCACCGCCGCCCGGTACTACCTGCGTTGTATTGTAGGCAAGGCAGACCACTCCGAGAGCATCTTCAAATCCACGCTCGGTTTCATCAAGCGTTTGCTTAGTAGCACCTCTTAGAATTAGAGTGGTGACTTCACCAGTACCCTTGACGACGACATACTTCATGTCACCAATGGTGGTACATTCGATGTCTGCATCTACTGCGACTTCTTGTGGTTTTTCTACAACTAAATCTTCAGTTGTATGATAAATTGGTACATTCAGTAACTTAGAAAGAGCCACCATATCACTTTCGGGCAAGCGTTGTACAACACTAATGTCGTGTTTAGCCAGCGTAGCAGCAACCACTTCGTTTACATGATCTCTAACAAACACAGCACCACCATTAGGTAATACACTGTAAATTACAGATGCCATATCTATCCATTGGTCACGGCTTGTTTGTTGCTTATATTGCTGATATTCAGCAGCAGATCCAAGTGAAACCTGTACATTGTCCTCATCCTTCTTGTTACTGAGTCCAGTATTAATTAGTAATGCTTTACCAAGCGGTATAAGTGGCATAGCAGGTAACATGAATTCCTTGTGTAACACTACCCCTGAAAAGCAAGAAGAGTCCTCAAGCCCTCCACCGGGCTGACACAAGACACGGATGCGCTCAAAATCGCCACCGGCTAACTCTGCCGCCTTTACGCATAATTCACTGACATGCTCCATAGCAGATTCAAGAGACTTACCTGTAATGGATGTCTGTGCCACATGTTTTAGATGTGGGGCGGCTGCTTCTGCCAACGATTGAATATGTTCGATGGCCCACTTAGATGCTTGTCTGTAACCTTTACAAATTACATTGGGGTGTAAACCCTTGTCAAATAATGATTCTGTGTTGCTAAGCAATTGACCTGCTAATACTACTGTACTAGTTGTACCATCATAACACATGCTTTCTTGAGTGTTAGCCGCTTCAATAATCATCTTAGCGCCCGGATGAGATACATCTAGTTCTTGGAGGATTGTAGCGCCATCATTTGTCACAATGACATTTCCCCCTCCATCAACCATCATCTTGTCCATTCCCGCCGGACCAAGCGTCGTTTTTACCGTGTCTGCGATTGCTTTCGCAGCACGAATATTTAGGCTCTGTGCTGTTTGCTGTTGTTCTCCATTGTTTACCATTCTACATCAACTCCTTCTATTACTCCTGTTCGTCGTGACCTCACATTAATATGTCCTGCGTTACTACAGTGTTGTATCAGAGTGAGTATAATACCTGCATCTGAGATGCATTCGTTTATAATTTTATTTTTACTACCTTTCTGCCAAATAGGTGCATATAGTTCAGTATGTAAAGTATAACTTAAATCATTAAGATTTACTTGATGTTCCATTATTCTTTTTAGTTCAGCATCTATGTCAAAAACATGATCTTCAATATATTTTATCATATCAGTAGGATTACTTTTCCCCAATTCAGCCCAAGCAGTAGTTAGTCCGTATTCCTTTGTATTCTTTAGAACTAATATACCACCGTTATCAATTATGTTAGCCATTTCTGATTGTATTTTATTGTATGTTATTGGCTTTGAATCGACATAAGGGCGATGACTAGTATATACTGAAAGGTAATCTTCTCCTTTGATAATAACCACTTCAGGACTACTTACCATATGAGAAAAATCATTCCCATAAGCGAATACTACGAAATATTTTCCTTTCATTCCTCTTCACCTGTTAAGACTTTGAGACTATCATTCATAGCACCCATGCAGGCTAAACAAAAGTCACAAAATTCAACCTTCAGTAAGCCAAAATAACCACTAATACCCTCGTTATTATATTCAAATTCAGAATTACAGAGTGAACATGTTTTCATCATTTCAGTCACCCTTTTTTCTATGGTCTTTCGATAATCGAACATACTTGCTCTTACCTTCACGGGTATCTTCAAACAACCCTGTGGCTGATTCATTGTATTTGTTGTTAATACCGGCCTTACTAGTCAAGTTCTCTGCTTTACCAAACATCGTTAGTAACTCTGCTTTCTTTATCCAACCCGGCCCTCTATTATCATTAAAATCAACCTGTTCACAGCGCCAATATGCACTTTTCCAACTCGCTTGGAGTTTTCTCTTAGTAGCACTAGCCATACCAACTTTAACTTCTGATTCAAGCCAGTCTATTAGATTGTGATATAGGTCGTATAGTATTTCTTTAGCCATATCTACATGGTCACCAGTAACGACCCAAACACCCTCTATTATAGCCATATGATGCGCTAAAACATTAGTATAATTCTGTAGACCCATGATAAAAGAGGCACATACCCCTTGCTTCTTTGGATCCATGTTCTCTACTAAGTCATAATAATCATCGATTGCTTGATGGAGTGCTGAACGGTAGGAATTATCTAATGTAAACATATCATACATAGAGTTCATTGTCCACCCCTCTTTTAATTCATGAGTAGAATCATTCCATTCACCCGCAGGGTTTCCATTTAATTCACATACTCTTTGTTTTAATCTTGTACCTAAATCTGTAAAGAATTCTACAACTTCATTATATGATATTTCAAAATCTACTTGATTATGTACCGAATCTGCTAATTGGTGAGCAATGTTCCTTTTCATATCTAATGTCCAGTGTCTCCAATACACTAACACTCTTTGGAAGATACCTTTGTCTAATACATGCTCTTTGATACCTTGTGGGGGATAAGTAGTAATCCAAAGTGAAACTAAAGATTCAATTGTAATGGTCCCATCTTTCAAATGCTTAGTTAATACATTTCTACCAGTACCTGCGGAATTTAATGCAGATTGAAGGAACAAGACAGTCCCTTCTGAATGCTGATTCGGCTTTAGGATAATTGAACCTTCATCAAAGTTCAGTCCTTTCTTGCCCGCTAGTATACCGGGAGTTTGGTGTAAAGTACCATCTTCATCTCGTGAAAAGGAACCTACCATTGCAGCATCGGTACCAGTTGTGTAATCTACACATTCTAAACCAGCATCCCTCATAATACGCTGTATGATTTCAAATGCCACAGACTTACCAGTTCTTGTATCTTGAATCCAAAATACGCTAACTCTAGGATCGATATTAGAAGCACCTATTGGTATTCTAACAAATGGTAATGCTGCCTGACCAAGAATAAAGAAAAAGGATAGTAGTCCCGGTATTTCGTTATCTTTTGATACTTCTCTAAAATGTTCTAAATATCCCTTTAGAATTGGGTATTTCTGTACGCACTCGTAATGCTCTACACTATGTTCAATCATACTTTCTCTCTCCGTTTACTGTATTTCCTTTCGACTTTTACGGGGTCTTCACTTGTTAGTACCTCGATTAACCTCTGTCGCAGAACTGTACCCATCCCCCTCACCTGTTTAACTGATTCGGCATGTAACATCTCTTCGATGCTACCACATTTATCAAGCAACTTTTCCACTAAGTCTTGGCCGAAGCCGGGAATAGATAATAACATGTCAGCCCTGATGTCATTAGTGCTAACTCTAGTAATTGCTTTAGCACCATGCCTTGATGCTGGTTTATGCAATTTGGAATGTAATTTGGTAATAAACATAGCCGCTTCGCTATAGTTATTGGCTCGCCATACATGGCAATCGAAATCAGCCATAATGCGAGCGATAATGCCTGTTAATTGATTGAGGCATTTGGAATATGTTGTTTTTCTACCTTGGTTGTTTGATATTTTGACATACTTTGCTAAGTCACCATGCACGACTAAGAACACTCGTTGACAATTAGCATCAAGGTTTTCCATTTGCCTCATAAGGTGACCTGAGTATGTAGATTGGAATAGATCTGAAATGCTCTTGCATTCTATGTGTCCATCTCCTGCTTTGTAATCCCCCATGCCTTGTAAGAATTCTTGTTTAGTAGCGATACCTTGTTTTTCTGCCATTCTTATGATGGCATCTCTAAGGGGGCCTCTTTCATTAGAATCGATAATTAATGGAATTTTAGTCATCTAAGCACCTCTTTGTTTATCCAATAAATAGGGTATAATACAACTAAAATAGGTACTAAAATTACTATTAAAATTATGGCTTCTACTAATGATAATATTTTTTTTGCCAAAATTAGTCCTCCTTTGGTATATGATGTCCACACCATTTCAGATCAAGTTTAGCCCAGTGCCCACATCTTTTTTTCTTACCATTAATGCCTTGACATCTATATTTTTCAGGTGGTGGGTCATTATTACAATTGAAGCATATACTGCGTGTTGACCTATGGTTGACTTTTATTGATTTTTTGCAAATTTCGCATTTAGCGCCATGTAAAGTATGCTTCATGCTATCTCCTCCTCAATTGCACCTGTTTTATCCCAATATCTACATTTACCCATACATAGCCCTTTAGTCCATAGCATCTTACAGGTTTGTGGGTAGTCTTTACCTACAATAGTCCTAACTTGATAACGAGTTATCCCTTCATCAAAATCTGCCCATTGTAGACCCTTTATGAATGATACAATTTTTTCAGTATGAGTTTCTAATATATCAGGTGCAAATCTTTCAAGTGGTAGGAAATGTCTCAGTCGCTTTGCTAAATATTTCGCCAATTGTACCCTTGCATCATGACTAGGGTTGCCTCCTATTTGGCAAGCGGCTTGGTTAAGACAAGGTAGTATAATTACACCGTCCATTTTAAGCGTAGGTAGGTCAAGTGGTACAGTATTCTTTTGGAATACTCCTTTCTTTTCCCCCGCTTTTTGAACTTGTAATTTAATGCCCTTTGTACCGTAACTTTTCACCCCACTTGCCGGATCTAATGCCTTTTCTAAAATGTGGTCAATGCCACTTTCTAAATCTTCAGTATTTAGTGGAATACTCCAATAACCACGCTTAGCGTTATAGGAGTTAGGAATACGAATTAGTCCACTTGTGTCAAATGGAACTGCTGGATCAGAACAGTACAATTTTAGTTCTTTAATCCAGTCGTTTACACTTCTCATACCGGCTTCTCTAATTGCCGATAAATGAGAGCCACTGGCAGGAGTATATGTTTCTGATAGTGCGACCCATATGTGGAATCCACCACCACTAAACCATATACCATGTTCAATGTCATCTTTAAGTAATTTTTTATGTAATTTTAGAGTTTGTTCAAGAGGCACATCTAAAGGTACATCAGGTCGTTTAGGGTTTGTAAAATCTTTAGGATCAAAATCAAGCACAAAGTGCCTAATAATAGGGGTTTGTAAATTAACCCTACGATGATTAGGGGCTTCAGTAGCACGATAACCATAAACTGTCATGTAAGCATTAGATACACCACTTTTACCAGCCCAATACCTTTCAAATTCAGTGGTATTTTGGACTAATTTTCTAAAACCTTTGCCTTTCTCAGTACTTAATTCTAGTACTTCTCTTGGAAAATCAAAAGTCAAATGCACCCATTACCACCTCGGCCAAAAATGTTCTCCGCCTGCTTTCCAAGCAGGACAATCTTCAGTAAAACTACACCAAGCACATTTCTTTTGGTGTGGTTTGGGGGGAAAATTATCTGTAAAATAAGCCTCTAATAGCGTATCTACATCTTTCTTTAGGGATTTGAAATAAGATTTGGCTACTTTTTCATGTTTCCAACTATCTATATACCGTTCACCTTCCATATCATCGCCACAAGAACCGTCAGGGTAGAACCAGCCCCAATGGGTGACATCCTTTAGCGGGTGGTCGGCCATTTTGAGCAAATCGACATAATACGCCATCTCTTTACGCATACCCTGTACTTTGTATCTATCATCGACCCAATCATTCTTTTTCTTATCCCACTTCTGCTTCCATTTACCAGTCTTTAATTCCATTAGGCTGATAGAACCATCATCGTTTTCAAAACCACGATCTATCATACCCGCAAAGTGTATAGGTACAGTATGGGTTTCCCCATTGTGTACAAACTCACGCTCTGTGAACACATGTATTTCATCTTCATTGATGACTGGCAAAAAGTTATGACCTTGGGTGGCTTCTAGCCTATCTAGTTCCCAATTTAATCGCTTAATGAGTACCTTCTTTTCCCCTAGTTCCCAAGGAGTTTCAGGCTCAGGTACACTTTTCCAAAATAGTTCAAAAGCCTTACCACGCTTATTTTTATTAAGTAAAGCAAGAACTTTGTTTAGGTTAGGTCTAACATATACATAGAATTCTTCCATAGAATTGTGTATATTGGTACCTTTTATCATAGCGTCTGTTTGAGGAGTTTTACGCCCTTCCCTTCGCTTGTAATGGTATTGTTGAGGGCAAAAATCAAAGTCGCTAGTTAGACTAGACTTTGTGATACGCAAGTGTAACTCATGTCCCGGCTCCCACTTGTATGTGGATTTCTTATATGCTTCTAGATCTCTGCTCATTCCTCTTCGCCTCCTTTGTATAAGGTAAGGTGACAGTCATCACAATAAGTAATGCCATAAACAATAGAAACATTCTCATGTTTACAAGTCATTCCTCTTCACCGCCTAACTCAAGTAATTTCTGTACTACAATTGCATTTAATTCCCTAAATTGCTCCATCGCCTTTTTAGAGAAAATAAATATTGCTATTCCATATAATACTGCTATTGCTATTGCTTCTTTCATTTTATCACCAGTACCTCTTTGGTCGTGCTGCACCCGAAGCGGCCTCCAAATCCCACGACAGGGCTTTGAAAATCGGCTCGATTTTTCGCTTAACCAGTCTGTCAACCATTTTCTCCCAATCAGGTGTAAATCCTTCCATTTCAGATATGTCCTTGTAACAAGTTATATCTGTAGGTCCGGCCCAGTTAGGAGAAGCGACAACATATACCCACGGTACACTGTCACCTTCATCAAACTTGGGTTGGTTGAATCGCTCTGCCATGTGCTTATTGTAATATAATGCTGCCTTAGCACCCAAAGTGGGTTTGGCATAGTCTTTGAGTCTTTTTTGTATTCTAGTTACACCTGTTACATCTTTGAGTTCTACATTTCCCTTTTGAATTTTGAGAGCAATGGGTCGAACATGATCGATTACATTTGCTTCTGATGCCCCCTCACAAATCATGTTTAACACATCTCGCTCTAAGTTACGAGAAATAGGTGCAAGAGTAGAAATCTTACCAAATCGGGCTGATTTGGCCTTACCCTCATCTTCAGGGGGCCAAGAGCATATACCGTAGTAGAGATTTTTCCCCGCTACTAACCAGTATGGCATATATGCCTCAAACTCTACAACTAAATGGCTAGCATTCATCGTACTTTGTGCCTTTTCAGTAAGGTGTTTGGCTAATGCCGGTACTTCGTCAAAGGGTACACTTACGAAGGCCGAATCAGTATGACCGTACAGGGCTTCATAGCCCTGTGCTTCTGATTCCTCCATCAAGAACTTGATAGCCTCTCTACCACAGGATGTGATAGCGTTGGCTATGTCGAAGTCACACCAGCCCCAATGGGCACTCGCAACCATCCCATATAGTGACGCTAAACATCTTTTGGTAGCCAGTTGCATTGTATTCCAACCAGCCCTTTCTATAGGGTCCGTTGCTTCTTTCATCTTGGACTTATACTCGTCACGGAGTTCAGTCATTTCCTCTACAATCTGAGGCAAAAGTCCCTTCTTGGATTGGTCCCACTTCGATCCGTCCGGTAGTGTATGTATAGTCATCAGTCATCACCTCTTACCTGTGTCGTCCAGCAGAGGTTATGTGAGAGAATAAGTGAGGGGTACAACCCCTTATAATCAACTACAGCGACATTCTCATATCTACCCGGCTTGGGTGGAGGAATGTAAGCACCTTCATACTCCCGTTTCTCCACATCAGGTCTAGTAGGTGCTTTCCAGTGTGTACGCCTGCTGAGCAGGCCACGAGCGAATCTAGTTACATTGTGACATGAAGTAAATGTTACACCACATATACGCTGTAAAGATAAGAAGAAATTCAAAACATGGTTTTCTTCATCCATTCTTTTAACGAGTAAAGTATCTTGCATACAATAATCACAATAGTCATCAAATCTCTCTCTCCATCCTGTAAACACATCCATGTCAAATTTGCCACCGTAATTTAATACATCGGGGCCTGTAATATAGTCCAGTTTGCGACTGGATAATTGTGGCTTACCACTATCTTTCCAAACCCTCTCAAAACCCGTACCACTATCATAAGGTGCGGCTGTGTCAAAGCACAGTCTACCTATGATTGGTTGAGCAGTATACTTGTAACCACGCTCTCCTTTAGGTGGTTTTAACACTCTACCTAGAGGGCTAAGCCTTCTGAAATTATCTAATCTATCTATTAGATGGGGTAAATCAGCCCACATGATTGCGTGAGCCATAAGTATGTCAGGGTTGCATTCTTCTAAGTAATCTAAAAAGGCATTATGCATCGACTTTTCATCAGTATACAATAATCTCTCGTAACTGAATTCAGTATCTTCATATTTTACATGGCGCTCCTCCTTTCTTACGAAGCCTTTCTCTTCTATTTCGGCTGATTCTTCACTCCAACAAAATGTCACATTTCTATTATTGAAATTGTCTGTTACAGACATGACTGTAGTAAAATCTTCATGAGGATCCCATTCTAAATCAAAGTGCCATACACGGGGTTTCCATTCAGGCATCTCTTTGACTTCATCTATGAGGTATCTATCTGTTAGACTCAAATCTGCTTCCCATGTCTTACCAAATTCCTTTTGCATGTTTCTGACATCAGCCTGTCTGTAGGCGTACACCTTCACTAATTCTTCTTCAGTCCGTAAAGCACTCGCTGTCTCTTCTCTGTTTACTGAACTACCGGGGTAGCGAGATAAAACTCGCTGTACGATTCTCTCAGGCGTTTTGTTTAGAATCCAAAAGTATGGCTTAAAATCATCTATCCGCTCTTCTATCAGATTTCCTTCAGAGTCACGCCATCTTTTGTAGATATGGTCGTGTCCTTCGGGGTCGGGGCGATAGGTGTTAATTATCATATCAATCAACTACTATTTGCCACTTGTTTTCTTCACATACTATACATCCATTGTCAAAGAACCATTGTGCTTCGTCTTTTGTCATCAGAGGGTCTAGTCTCACTTTGCAATTAGTACATTCATATTCAGGTCCATCGCTAATTTTATTCATAATCAGTCCTCCTCGTATTCTTGATCCATTACCACTAACAGGAAACCAGTGTCACCTTGCTCTATCACAAGGACTGTTTCATCTCCTGTATGGAGATTCAATGGCCCCGGTGGTAAATTGGATAGTAAAGATGGTAGCCAATAAGCAAACGCTGAATTGACTGTAGTGTTAGGCGATTCGCAGTTGGTTACTGGTATACGGACAAACATCTTGCCCTTGGCTTTAGAACCAGCCCTGATTACGAATTCACCTGATGGGTCAAAGTCTGTTTTGCAAGAAAACTTACCTCCTATCACCTTATCGAATTGTGCTGCAGGAGCAAAGTCCTCACCGTTTACAATACCGTGATACTTTAAGTCGAAATCAGCCCACTTTTGCCACATATTTGTTTCACCATCACCAACTAATCTTTCGATTAATGGTAATTGAGATTGAGTTACCAAATATGACGATGACGGTATCTGTAATGTGGATTTGCCACAGGCTACATGTAAAGTAGATACTTTGTCCATTTGATTTATTGTAACTTCGCCGCCTTTAGTGGCTTTCAAAAACGCCAATAACTTAGACACATCGCTTACTGCAATATTGCCAATTTTGGTATCTTTGACATTCATACGCCTTCTTAGGTAGTGAGTGTCTTTGCCCACTGCCGACTCAACATAATCCTCTTTCACTCTGAACACTATGTCCGGCAATTCCTTGCCGAAGCCAGTTATGAACTGTGTTAAATCTTTATTGTTTACTGTAAATCTTGTCATGTTATCACCTACACGGGCGGGGGAGGGTACGACTCATCTCGTGGTGAGCCAGTAGACCGTCGTCGGTTGTATACCCAATTACCTTACTAAGTACCCCATGTGTGTTGTATCAAAGTAATCCTTCACGCAACTCTGAAAGACCATGCCATTGTGCAGGCTCACCTTTCTTAGTAACGAAGTAAAGTCTCTCTTGGTCCTTTAGATCCGAGTTAGTCTTTTCTTTGAAAAATTCTGCTATGTGTCTAGTCTCACCAGTTTCTTTGCCATCTTCATCACGAACTTTACGAGCATGACACCAAATTATTTGGAAGAGGTCTGCATTGGTACTCTTTTCCCAAGCAAATTTCCAACCATCAAATCCTATCTTACCGTCTTTATCTTCTTTGAGATGTGTTTCTAAGTAAACATCGACACCAAGTGCATTTAATTTTTGGCACATTGCTGTCAGTTGTTTGAATCTAGTTGAGCGTATACCCCAACTCCAGCCAATTTCTTGGTTGATTTCTTTCTTAGCAACACCAATTGCATCATCTCCTAATTCTAAATCGTATATTTTCATTATATCCATACACATTTTATCGAATTGAGATATAGCAGTAATCAAAAATGTTCTTAGTTTTTTACCTGTAAAATTCCTATCACGCTGCTTTTCAGCGTATTCTACCGCATATCTAAGAAGGTCCATTACTCTGTCATGGGTCGCAGGGTAGTCGTATGCTGTTCTATCAGACTTCTGATATACCCATGGTACCCAAGTTCTAATCTGTTCATCACTATCAGGATAATGACCTTCTTTACAAGCCATAGCCCCATTATCGAAGTCTAGTGCCCAAAGCATACCATCAGGGTATTTGTGCATGTGACCGTCAATCACGATACCGGACTTACCAGTACCTTCATGCCCTACTATACCACAAAATACCTTACTAGGTCGCATCCTGTTAGGATTAGTTTGTTCATTAAATTCTGCTTCTAAATTAGGGTACGCTGATTGCACCTGTTTCTTATTTACTGGTTCACTAGCCTGTATTTTTTTCTCTTCTCTTTTCTCTTCCTCTTGCATTTCTGCTTGGAAGATCGCTTCTGCTTTCTCATCTATTTCTTTGTCTTTTCCTTTCATTGCTCCAAATCCCGCCATCATTCATCACTCCTCTTGAATTGGTCTAAGTTTGTGTCTCCACCCTTAGCACCCGGCCTCGCTGTACGAGATGGCACATAGATGCCCAATGCTGTTAAGTTAGGTGTAGTTTGGTCATTGTATACACTCATGCGTATTTTACCAAAGATAATCACTGGTGTCTTTTCTGCATATGGTTGCCATTCACCATAACTGTCCTTGAACTCAAATGGGTGGCTGTCATCATAAATGCGCCCCGGTACCCATACGGTAACTTCAGACATTGCTGAATCTTTACCATATTTACGCTGTAAACTAGGACTGGTTACACTCAATCGGAATGCACGACCAGTTTGATCGTATTGGTTTTCCATAGGCTCTAAGTTGAGTCTACTAACATATCCTTTGGTAATGATAGGTGGACAGTAATAATTACCACTGTTACTTTGAATCTTACGCTCATCATATATTTCAGATAATTCATCTATTTCAGCATATACATCTTGACTAACTAAGTATTTTTCAGGTCTAAGTAAAACCCTGTCTTCTTCATCTACGAAAGAATCTGTATAGACCATAGTTTTACTAAAATCTCTGTTAGTGTAAACAGTATCGTATTCCTTCTTATTAGGTAAGATAACTTGACAGGTTACAGGTCTACCGAATTCGTATTCTTCAGACATGTTTGTACCTGTTAAGGAAATACGCCATACAGCGATTTCCTTGTTGAACTTGTCCTTGACATTACCAAGTAGGTACAAATTGCGTACCTTACTTTCAGGGGCCATTGGTGTACCCTTGTCATTCATTAAACAAATTAGGTCATCATCACATTTTAGCCCAAACCACGGTAATTTGTCTCCATCTATGCGTTCTCTTGTAGGCTCGCCATTAACATGCCATACTCCATCTTTCGCTTTTATAATGCCAATCAAACCGTTATCTATGGCTTGACTAGAATTATTACGATAAGCAGTAATCCCTCTTTCTCTCACATTTGTCCTTAAGTCGTTGATACTATCATCGATACCTACGAATTCTCCTACAAAGGTAATTGTTTCACGGCTTCCACCACCACTACCCAAGTTACGAGTTTCAAGAGTAAACATTTCTGCCCATTCTATCAACAAATCATCATCTTCATCTTTCCAATCAGATACAGCAAATTCCTGCTTGATCCAAGCAAAATATTCGTTTGCTGCCTCTCCTATTTTCTTTCCTGTTCTTTCTGCATATCCTTCTAGGCGTTCTAAAACGCCTGTTGGTAATTCTCTTTCTTCATTCATATTTTTTCCTCCTTGTTTTTCCTTAATTTCGCTACAAAGTAGTCTACAAAGGAATCGTCGTCGTCCGGCCACAGATTTGCTAACAGCATAAACTCGCCATAAGTTAGCATAAATGCGTACCATTCGTCTTGACCACACTCCAGTAGAGATTGTCCTCGTTGTCTCAAACCTATTAGTGTTCCGACACGACTGTTACCCTCTCTGAGGTTGGTCTTCATGTTCTCTGCTAGTCGTTGGTAATCACCACCAACAAAGTTTAACGCTGCCTTGTTTAGGCTCTCAGTATTGCGTCTGAGTTTCTTTGTTAAACCTTCATCTGTCTTGGGTGTACTCTCTAAAATATCTATACTTTGTCGCAAACTACCATTGGTTAGCCTGTTCAGTATAGTGTACTGTTCCTTCCACGCTTCAGGCAAAGATTCTGCATCGTGGATGTGTAATAACCTCTGTTGTGCATCGCTGTCACTAAGAGGTGTGAATCTAAATGTGAGACATCTGTCTCTAATTGCACTGTGTATAGGAGAAATGTCATTCGCTGTCAATATGAATATTGCAGTTTTATGACTGTCCTCCATAACCTGCCTCAATGCTTTTTGCGCTGCTGGTGTCAAAGAGTCGGCTTCGTCTAGTACGAAAATTCTCCTTCTTACACCAAATCCTTTCTGCTTCACCATATATTTCAGTTCTCTAACGAAGTCAATACCTCTATCGTCACTTGCATTAGTTACTATGAAATTAGACGGATCGAAATAATCCAAGAATAGGTCTTTGGCTAAAGCGTAGGCTGCGCTGGTTTTACCAGTACCCGGCGGGCCTACCAATAACATATTTGCTGGAATGGTACCCTTACCCAGCCACATCTTGGCTGCTTCTTTGAAATCACTACAACCTGCTAGGTCGTCTATCGTGTTTGGTCTGTATTTCTCTCTCCATATCATGTTATCACTCCGCTAATTCTATTAAATCTGTTAATTGTGATGCATCACTGTAACCCAGTGTATCATCTGCATATAGTATATTCAAGTGTGTGGCCTTCATCTTATCAAGATCAAAGCCGGTTACTTCGGCTACTACAACCAAACCATATTCGTCTATAGGCATCCAAGATTTCCCCGCAAGCACTCCCTGTTGACCCAACCTCGTTCTTATGTGTTGGGCTACATCAGTCGGAACTCTGCTCTCTCCTACCTCAAATGTCTCATAACCATCTAAAACAGACAAGCGGAGAATAGTATTAAACTCTTCATCCTTACGAATCGCACTCACTAAGAAGTGTATATGGAACGCCTGCTGGATAACTACCCAGCCGTTGCTGTCCCTCATTTCCACTGGACCGGACTTAACCAGCCTCAGTCGCTCTCTACCATCTAGTTGGTTTAGAAGAGAGCCAATGTCTGAACCACTTTCAATCAAATTACCACCATCAACTGGTACGCTTGGTTCTAAACTATTCGCCATAGAAAGTCGTTCGGCTCTATTCAACTTGTAAACACCCCAGTCCTCTCCAATTGAGTAGGCATCAGTTATCTTGGTGATTTTATCACCGGACATCTCTACTTCAAGGATGGCCTCGACTTGGAATGGCAAGTCGAATGTGTGTATCTTGCCTATAATTTGCCTGTCTCTTGAATAGATAGTGCCTCTGAAAGATCCTTTGGGGAATTCAGTGATGTGTAGGTATCTCCTCGCCCCCTTCATTACATCTGCATATACTGTAGGTGGGGCCACCATTGAGGACCATGCTTGGTAGATAGGTGCTACAAATGGTTGGCCCGGTTGTAAGAATAATTCGTTATTAGGGGTAATTATTTCCTTCTGTAATATTTTGATTGCTACTTCTTGTGGGGTCATTGTTGCAAGTAAGTGGCGAATGCTTTGTAAATTGACTATGCCATTTGATTCAGGTAGATACGATAACATCTGTAAGAATCTATCCACCGGCATCGGTTCTTGTTCGCCTAATGCCCTAGACCAAAACAGCAGCGCTTCATCTTCATTCATATTCTGAGCCATAGTCAGTGCTCCCTCATCTTCAATTCGGTGCATAGCCATCATCGCTTGCTTAATTGTCCAGCCTTCGCCTCCTATCTCAGAGGACTCAGTTGCTAACATAGGTACAATTGGTTTGCCAATCATCACTTCGTTCCAATGTAAAGGAGAGATGCCAAGTTCTGTACACACATTGTCTCTGACCCATAAAGTTGAAACAAACTGTTGCTCGTATTTAGAATACTTAGGGTAGAAAATATCTATGACATCTTCGATTACTTCTACCCTTTCACTGAGTCGTTTTTTCAAAGAATTGATTGATATTTTGAAGGCTTTCGATCTTGATTCAGTTTCCCGCCTCCATCTTGTATAGGACTCTTTGAGTCTGCGTGACAATGTAGCCGCTTCAGCCAGCAACAACCTCTTCACTCTCCCTCTCTTCGTCTAAATGTTCAACTAGTTTCACTAATGCTTTGCTCAGAGACACTGCATCTTCCAAAGAAAGGCGAATGCCCTCCCTTGTAAAGCCACCTGTTACATTGTTGCGTAGTCTGATGTCCACTTGTGCACCGCTTGGTGGATAGACCTTGGTAAGCACTGTTTCCATCTTACCTTTGTGGCGTTTACTTGTAGCAGGTTTGCGCCATACAATGTATTGTGGGTATGCTTTACCAATGTCTATCTCACTCACTTTTGTTCCCCTCGTAATACTCCTTACACCCATTGCATCTACAGTTTTGGCAACCGCAACAGGAATCTCCACTTGGTTCGGCACACAATGCAACTGCTCCACCTACATGATCTAAACAATCTCTGTAAGAGTCCTCTAAGTAAGAGTGGCAGTTGTCGAAGTTCCTGCCTTCCGGTGCAAAGATTTCCCATTTTGGTTCACCAAACGGGTTGTTATGTACGAAGTCATAATGACTATCGTGCAAAGGTACTATCTCATATATTCCGTGTTCTGTTTTCTTATAATGTATTTTCATTTTTCATTCCTCCGATTCCCATATTACAACTGGACCCCAAAAGCCACCTAGTGCTGGCCTCCAACCATCAGGTTTGTCGTCGTAAGCCTTACCAGTTGGTATGAACCACGCTGCCTCGTCTGTCCCATACAAGAAATCTTCAAGGAACAACTTTGGCAATTCGGGCATGTGTTCATTGTTATTCAACTTAAACCCATTCTCTTTTGGGTGTACACCGTTGTAAACATACCATGCAATGATGTCTTCATTGTAGGATAGTATCGTGCCCTCTTCTATGTTGTTATCCCATTGACTTAGGTCATGACATGCGTAGACTCCTCCGAATAGTCTCTGTAAAACATCAACTCTCATCGAAGGTTCCACAGGTAACTTTACTTTCTGAACATCTCCTGTAGGCCAGTACACTGTACCCTCAGTGGTGTCAGTTAGACCTATTTTTATCGCTAATTCTATCTGAGCATCTGTATAAGGTTCCCAGTCCCAAAGGTAAACATACCCATCTGCCTTCTTCTCTTCTATCTCTTGTCTCTGTTCTTCTATTGTTTTCCATTTTCTTTTTTCCATATTCATTCCTCTTTTTCCTTACACTTGCATTCCTTTCCAAACTTCAAGCACTTAGTGCATTCAGGTGGAAACCATTCTTCAATCCAACTCATATTCATTCCTCCGCTAATGTCCATAGATCCACTCGCCAGCCCTCTTGGGCATGCTTGGTGAATCTTTTATCCATTCTAAATACACTAGAAGCGGTTCTCCTAGTCACATCTTTTAGGTATCTATTGCTTGTTTTCAAAGAAGCAACTCTCTCGATGATAACTACCACTGGTAATGCTTCATCTGATTCTTTCAACACCTTTTCTGCTAAATTCGCAAATCTTGTTTTTATTGTCATTCTCATTCCTCTTCACCTTCCACTGGTATCAAAGCCTCAGGCATCTGTACCTCAAACTTAGTTCCAAAATCACTAATTACAGGAGTACAGGCTATCCAATCTATATTATTCATGGTGGCCCACTCTACCCATTTGTTCAAGAGTGTATGTTTCAACATCGCTTTTATGTCTTGTATATCTTTATTCATATTCATTCCTCCTCATTTTCCGGCATGAGTTGATGCAACAACAGTTGTCCGATAGCGTCAAACAATTCTGCCTCTGCCTCTTCCATCGTTTCGTGTTTGTTATGACTACTGAATGATTGTGTCATCTCAAATATGTTCATAGTATTAGGATTTGTGATAATCACCTGTGACTCGTAGCCTCCTTCACCGTCTAAGCAGTTAGCAACGGATAACATCACTCGGTCATTCAGTCGCAGTTTGAAGTATCGTGGGCACCAATCTATTACCGTCATTCATCTCCCTCCTTCTTTTTACCGAGAATACTGGACACATCAACCTTGTATGTGCCATCCGAACTTTGTTCCTCTTTGTACTCTGTCTTAACCTCTTCGGTTTCAACTACTTCGTCTTCAACTTCTTCAGGTATTTCTATCTCTATATCTACTACAAATTTATCTGACAGATCCCCGAATGCTTCTTCGTTTTCAGGCATTCTCAAATCTACTCCTTCAGCATCACCAAAGGCCCCACATCTACTACAATGTACGATTATATTGTCTATGGATGCATGATTACTACATTCTACATCTAGGTCGAACTTATGTCCTTCCCTAGCACATTCTGTCAGTTTCTTAATTGACAACATGCTTGCTTGTAATCTCTCCGCCTGTTCTTGTATCTTTTTTGCTTTCTCTTCATAATCTTTCATACTCATTCCTCTTCACCTCTGTATTTGAATGGAGGATTTCTATGCATATTCCTCCACTGTCTCAAATATTCACTTATTGATATTTTATCTTCTTCATCTTTTTTCTTGCTCATTCCTCTTCACTCTCCAATTCTTTGAACTTTACTACGGCTCCTCTGACATGCGGTGGTAATATTGCACCGCTAAATGGACAGAATGTACCCGTTACAATTATTTCAGTAAAATTATTGTCAATACAATTAATGATAGTTGGTCTATCTAATGCTTCTAATTGTGCAGCAGGTGTACGATATGACATCATCAGTTCATCTCCTGCTATCAATGCATACTCTAGTGGTTCCATTGCAATAACTGTATCACAAATAGGACAGACTACATTTACTGCCCATATCTCCACATCATGCTCTTGACCTTCTTCATCCTCTATCTTATTTTGTCCAACAAATATCCACTCTGCTTTGTCTAAAGCAAATGCTGACAACAGACAACCACAATCAGGAGTTTGGCACTTCCAAGTAGTCTGTGCCATTTCCTGTCGCTTCATCTGTTCTCTCATGTACTGCTGTTGGGGTGACAGGTTTACAGATTCTACAATTTGTACATTGTCCTCTTTAACTTGCCAACCAACTTTAGCCATTAGTATTCCAAACCTAATACGAGACTGTGCCGCCTCGCTTGTTTGGTGTTGTACCATTAATTCTATTTCTCGCTCTCCTATTTTCATGTAAGTTAATCCATGTCCTTCCGGTTCCCATAAGGCTCCAGTCGCTAGACCACTCAACATTAATTCTATTTCTTCTTCCGGTGTTTTAGGTTTGGTAGATTTCATTATAATCCCTCTTCGTTGCTTTATCTGTCATCCAAACCATCATATCACAACAATGGGCTGGGTAGATTTTAGTATGGGCTGTCACTAGTATAATACCCTTGGCTTCTTCACCACATTCAGGGCATATTTCAAGCCAATCACCAACATCGACAATCATTAATATTTCTTGTCGCTTTGGATCAAATTCCTTCCTAACAGTATCAGGTACTGGCATAAAATTACCTAGTAAAGGTATTTCCTTACCATCCCAATGCCATACTCCTTCGTTATCAATTTCTGTTGCTTGCATCATCATTTTCTTTTCACTCATATTTTCATCTCCATTAGTCAAGGTCAAATGTTATCACGGACCAAGTATAATTTAGGGAACATCTTTTGAAGTTCGTATTGTAATTCCCTTATGGCACTAGCCCCTGATTGTGCTTTCCTCATTTCTCCTTCAAGTCTATCTAATTCTCTTTCAGCGAAACTTAAACCATCTTGTAATTCCCCTACCTTGCTAGTAAGTTCATATATTATTTCTTCTAACTCTTCTATACTTTTACTCATTCTAATCCTTCCTTAAATCTCCAATCTCTTTCTGCTTTCATCTTTTTCACTAACTCCTTTACAAGGCTCTTCCTCTCCTCAACATCTCCACCATCAAGTACAGCCTTCACGACTTGTCGCTTCTGCTCCACCACTCGATCGAAATGCTCATCAATAGTATTCATACAGGATAAGTATACAGAGTGTACACTGTCACTGTCTTGACCAATACGATGTATTCTTGCTTCTGCTTGTTCTTCATGGGATGGTACCCATTCTCTTTCAATGAACAACACAGTATCAGCCCTAGTCAAAGTCAACCCCTCTTTAGCGGCGATGGTATTACATAATAATACATCGATTTCCCCTTCTTGGAAACTATTAACAATCGTTTGTCTATCCTTTGCAGGTGTAGCACCTGTAATATTAGCCACTCTGTAATCGTTTTGTAGCATCAAATGCATTGCTTTAATCACATCTCTATGATGAGCAAATACGATTATTGGCTTACCTGTACTCTCACGGTATTCTCTTACCCAGTCACAAGCATAAGGTATCTTGATAGTACCACACTTGTGTCTTAAGTCACTTAACATATTGAGCATGGTACCGGATGGAATTGCTTCTCCATTCAGATAATACTCATTCAATTTTTCTTCCCATTCATCTTGGGCTACATCATACATTTCACGCTGATCAGGATTTAACTGAACAGGTAAAAACTGTCTTGTCTTAGGTGGCAAGTCAGGTAAAACCTCACGCTTCAGCCTACGGATGCAGACATCACGGGTGCGTTCATTCAACTCCTTTGTATTAGAAGCACCATTAAAGTCCCAACCAAATCCATTATGATACGGGTCACAGTAACTCTGCATGAAATTCCATTTAGAACTAAATTCATCCGGCCTCAATAAATTGAGGATGTTAAAGAACTCCTTGGGTCTATTTGAAATCGCCGTACCACTCAATGCAATTACCTTGGAACAATACCTAGCCAGCGTCATAGTAGAAACAGTACGCTTTGCTTTCTCATTCTTGAGATAGTGTGCTTCATCTATGATAGTCAACCGTGGGTTCTTCTTTAGTAACTCGTTTAACTTCTTAGTCATCAGATCGTAATTGATGATGTAGAAGTCTGCGTTAATTAGTTCTGTTTTACCAGTGTCAATTACCTGTACTACTTCACCGGGTAGCCATTTCTTGACTTCATTCTGCCAATTATACTTAACATTGGCTGGACATACAACTAGTGCAGGTCGGGCTGGATGCAAAGCGGCGAATGCTAACGCCTGTATTGTTTTACCAATCCCCATCTCATCTCCAATCAAACACCTACCATTACTAGCCTCGGCAAACATTACACCTACTTTCTGAAATGGATATAATTCTAAATGCGGAGGAATCTTTGCCTCTAAACGCATATCTAAATTCTTTAAGTCATCATCAGATAGAGTAGCCGCACTACTCATTTCAACACGCCTGATGCTATCGTATACATCATCCACCGCAGCATCACAATTTAGAATTGCTTCTGCTAATGGAGGGTACAGGTCTTGCATCACAGTGTACAGTACTTTTGCTTGCTGGAGCGGTATGCTCCAACATTTTGCGAGAGGTTCAAACTTTCTGCCATCTATAGAACGGATGGCTAAGCGCACACTTTCTCGCAGTTCAGCGTTTTTAATGTAAGGCCAGTGTACTTTCAAACGAGTACCTACTTCTTCTACCCAACACTCATTAGGGTTCTTTTGGTCTCTAGGATGGATGTTCGCTTTGTTGTAAAGTTCTTCTCCATCTAAACCAAAATCGACCAGTGCTTCTGCAGCAATTAGTATAGTTGTACGGTTGTCTTGGATGCTCCAAAACTTACGATCACCATCCCACTTAACGCCGGGAAAACCAATCCTTTGTTTCAAAGCCCCATTCAATTCAGGGTTGTAAGGATATTTCATTCCTATTCGCTTGCCATATTTATCTTCGTAATCAATTAGTTGTACCATTGGTTGTTACCTCCAAGTTCCATTCCTTTAGATGATTAAGGAAATCAACATAGTAATCGTAACAGTAGTATTCAGAAACCGTTTGTAAAAACTTTCTTATCGTTTTGAAATACTTTGATTTTTGAATTACTTTAGTCAATGCTTCATTGTAAATGTCTATTTCATGCTGACACTCACCACTACATTCAATCCCTTCAAGTGATTCATCATTCATAGCAATATATTCAACTAAGTAATGTGCTATGTTCTCAACTGCGGTACTGCTTGTCATACAATAAACTGCAATATCTTTCATCTCTTTACTCCAAACTACATCTATTCCTTTCATCATACCGTCACCTCCACGCTCTCGTACTTTCCACATTCATGACAATAGTAGTGAGGTCCAACCTCAAAGTCATACAAAGTCATAGTTGCACCATCACAGTATTCCTCACGGATGTCAGGGTCAGGATGATTTGCTTTACACATACACTTCACGCTGACAACTCCCATGTATTCGGTGTGCTCAAACCTAATGAGTCCAAACACTTATTGATATACTCCGTCACCTTTTCTTCAGATCCATGCTCAGCCTGTTCTAAGGCTAAATCTAAACATATACTTGCGTGTGTTAATCTATCTATATTTATTATCATTCTTTCACCTCATTGTTATACCGTCAAACCATATCTCACTTGCTTCCCAAGTAACAGTACCTTCATAACCACAATCAAGACATACGATTGCAACGGTAAAATTTAAGTCTACGCTACTTAGTTTACCGGGGTGTTTTCCACTCATTTGCCAATCTGCATGTGAACAATTTTTTATTTGTTTTATCCGTTCTTCTAAATTATCTCTCTTTCTTTCCATTTCTTCTAATGTCATTTTTCTCCCTCTCTTGCTTTTCCTTTAATAGTCTATCAGCCAGTTCAGTATTCCTGCGACACTTCTCTAAGTACTCAGGCTTACCACAAAATTCTCGGTGATCGTATTCGATTCTAAAGTCTGCTTCTGTCCAATTTGCACATACTATACATCTTCCCATTTCAATCATCTCCGTTGTATATTGCTTCTGCTACTGCAAGTAGACTTTCCATAAAGGCTATCCTTCCATTGAACTCATTCTCATAAGTATCAAAGTCAATTAAACCCAGCCTCTTTAGATTGAAAGCAGCATGACATGCCGCCTCCAAGTGTTCTTTCAATTCTTCAATTTGGTTATCTATTGTTATTAATTTTCTTTTCATATTCACACCTTCTTTCCACAGAATGAGCAGCGTGGTCCTCCATCAGATGAACCTAAGTGTCCACTCCAACCATCGTCGTTACACCAAGTCCATTCCACTCTGTCATCTCTATCAATCTTGAAAAAGTCACTACACCTGAACTCATCCATATCCTTTCGTTCTTGCTCGTCGTATTGTCTTTTCAATTCTTCAGGCCATTCATTTGCTGTTTCTATTATTTTCATATTCATTCCTCTTGTGCTTTATCATGTGCTTCCCGCATATCGTATATTAGTTGGTATAACCCTACTGCTTCATAATTAGCCCATCGGGTTACAATGTCCAGTATACCTTTACGATGGTTAGCGTCAAAGTTACCAAAGTGACCTAGTGCTTTATACAACAAAGGCATGCCTTCGTATGCACCCTTCTCTGATGTCGCTGCTGTGTGTCCAAATCTACCAACTGCACCTGCTTTTCTTATCCATTCTTCTTTTGTTACCATATTCATTCCTCCTCTTCTATTTCATTCATAATTTTCTTGACCATACTTTTCCAATACATATGGTCGTTTTGCAAATCAACTATTTTCCTCAGTTGTGTTCTTATTAGACTATGAGCATGATTTGCTTGTAGAATTGTATTGATTTTATTTTTAGTCGATGATGACGCTAAAAATTTCTTTGTTCTCTTTTCAACAATTTCATCTATGCGATCATCTAATGCGACTTCTAAAGCACCGTTAATATATTCATCTATGTCGGCTTGCTTGTTCACTATTTTTTCTAACAAAGTAATTATCTCCGCTTTAGATTTATTTTCAATATCAATCGCATTTACTTTATTTTTCTTTGCTTGTTGGTTTGTTTTCTTTTCGTTTCTACAACTTATACATATAGCGTCAGTTGCTTTGTTTGAAAATTTCATAAACGGTCGCCCGCAACCTTCCCTTCTACAATTTATTACATAACCCATATTCACTCATCTCCTAACATCTTTGCTCTTGTTGTTTTCAAGTCTCCAAGCACCCATCGAAGGGTAGTAACTACACCATCCAATGCTTTGTAAACTCTCATGTGTTTCATCTTTTGTTTCCTCGTCAATTTATTATTTCTAAGTGCCATCAACTCTCGGTTCAGGTTAGCCTCTGCATCATACAAAGCACTCTCGATCTCTACCCATGACCTCTCGTAAGAGAAGTTTTCACTGTCTTGGTGGTTGTTCATTTAATCGCCTCTCCATTTATGTCTACTCTGTCGTATTTAGTGTGGAAAAATTCTACATCTTTCTTCATAATGTTCAATACAATTGAAGGGAATACGGCTGGCTTGAATATACCACTACCATCATCAAACTTCATACGCCCTTTGACAAACAATATCTTTGCACAGTTACCCCAAGCCCAATCATGGAACCATAGGACATCTGTTGTCGATCGCAAGAGCATGACTACTTTGATACAATTACCTTTCTGCACTTCTTCGACAGCCTTCTTCACCCACTTACCGACACCATGTCCGTAAGGTGGGTTGCACCAAACACGACCTGTCCAGTCTTGCTCTAGTGCATTGTCCTCTTCAGTGAAGTATTTGTCACACTTGTGGTTTAAGTCAGACGCAGCCGCATCCAGTGTGAACGGGCCGAATCTCTTATTCATGTTGTCAAAGAATTGTTGGGGTGTACCCCATTCTACTGTATTCGCTTTATTATAATACGGATTACTCATTCAATTTTTCCTCCTTAAATCCAACTTGCTTTGAACATAACTAAATTCTTAGATTGGCGGAAATTGTAAATTTTAGTCAGCATGATACCATAGTTCTTAGGATTACTTGAAGTGATTAACGGTATTCCGTGATTTTGCTTAAACTTCATCATCATTCTTTTATGGTTATACTTTTCATGGTAAACCACATCAGCGTAAGCGTCAATAAATCTTGCGCTGTAAGCATAAGGCAAGTATTTGACTATATCATCAAGGTATTTAACTAACAAGTCTCCTTTCTTATCATTTGTGAGTCGCCATAGACCTTTCTTAAATGATGGGCCGGTAAATGGCTTACCGTATATCTTAGAAAGAGAAGAGTAAGTAAGCGTAGGTATACATCCTTCTTTCTTTATTTTCAGCGCACTGTATGCTTTCTTTATCTCAGGATTTTTATGTGCTGAGAAGAAGTCAACGAAGTTTTCCATAGTCCAATTGACTTGTATGGTATTCATTTCCACTATTGCATCCATTGCGTCCCATCCAATACTAATGGCGGGCATGTCTAATCCTAATTCACAGGCAGCGACCCAGCGATGCTGACCATCAACCAGTAGAGTTTCATCTCCACTTTGGTATACCGTTACTGTTGACAGTATGCCATATTTCTTCATGCTCTCTTTTAGTTTGTTGACAAGTGACCGATTAACTGGTCTATTATATGCCAACATCTTTATTTTATCTTTATTCTCTGTTTTTAGTTCTATTATCTTTATTTTTTTCATATTTATTCCTCGTTTAGTTCTATATCTATATGCGATTCAGTGTAGTACACTGTTACTTCGACTTCGTGGGAACAATATTCCCATGCACCCGTTTCTTCGTTAGTCACTACATCATTATCACATGTCCCGCTCATAGCAAAGGTGATATTTTCATCATCTTCACAATTCATTTGAGCATTGCATAGATCCAATTCTATTTCTATTTCGCTTCTACATTTTGGGCATTGCACCCATTTTGATTCACTCATTTTTTATTCCTCCTCTATCATGGATGCCATCCCATTTCCAGCCGTTGCCACATAAGGTCATACTCTGCTTCCTCTCGCCTCTTGCGTTCAGCCTTGCCTTCTTTTGAATTGTAATGTTCCATGTACTCACGCAACTCTCGGTCATCTGTAGTCTCATCAATGATAACTCTTGGTGCATTAAAGAACTCTTTGTCAAGGTCCACGACTCTTAATGAAAGAGTGCGTGTGTTATCACGGTAAGCAGAATGAATATACTTGTAGTTACCACTAGGTAAGTTCTCTTTGATGTGAGTGCAGAAATTCCTTACCCACTCTTTCATTTCAGGTAGGAGTTCTTGCGCTTTCTTTGGGTCATCACTATCCCAATCCCTTATGTCCAAGTCGGGTAATTCTATCATGTCAAACGAGTAAGCATGTGCTAACTTACCCGCAGGCATCTGATGAACTCTTCCGTCAGTACCTTTGTACGGTGCTAGTTGTTCATAGAGATGACAACCCTCTTCGTATTCAGGGTCGCAAAGATATGTATCGTAATCCGCATAGTTCCATTCATCATAGAAGGCATCGATGATGTCTCGGTGTACCCATGATATGATTTCCTTACCTAACTTCTCAACCGAATGGAATACACACATGCTCTTGTCTTTAGTGAAGCGTTCTCCTTCGTAGTCGTACACTGTTCTATTATCTGTTATTTCCGTTACATATATTTTCATTTTTAACACTCTCTCTTTTCAGAATATATCCGATAGCAAGCCTCTCGTATATGCTCTGCAATCTCAACGATAATTTCTTCACCATCACCAAGGTCTTCATCACATTCTATACGGGCACTAATATCACACCAATTCCCAGTGGAATGGCCGCCCCATAGGTCTACATCTACTTGGCAATCTTCCCACTGGTCCTCTTTGGCTTCATCCATCTCAAATTCTGCTTCATCCATCTCAAATCCTGCTTCTTCAATCATAGAAGCATAGATGCTCAAGGCATCCTCGTAAGGATCGTAATCGTCACCCATATCTGTTGATTCAAAATTGTGACCGCATTCTTTTTCTGTAGGCCATGTACTTCTGTCATCCTTGGTACAGTCTTCCTTCCTACTCTCTAAATCATCCCATCTATCTTCTGCATTCTTGTACGCAGTTTCTAATTTAATGATTTCTTCTTTATTATCCTTCTTAACTACTACCGAGAAGCATACTCGTCCGGGTAGCCTGTCGCCATCTCCATACCAGTGTTCGCCATTTATTCTCAAGTTATCTGTCTCGATTGTATCAAAGCAGAAGCCTCCTCTATCAACACTATTCATGGTAACTTCCACATTATTTACTGTGAATACATGTTCCCAATCATTATTCTTTTTATCTCTTGTTGTTTTTATTTCCATTTTTTATTCCTCCTTATGCATTTATTATTCCATCCCATTTGTCGCCTTTGCTCATATTGTCTACCGCCCATAGTGGTTGTAAATTATTTAGTGCCCAACACTTTTTGAAGTCGGGGTGGTCTATTGAATCAAAGTTAAAGGATGATACAGGGCGAATGTGGTCTATGTGCCATTCGCTCATGTTATCCCATGAGTAACCATTCTCTTCTGTGAATTGTGATTCAAAATGATTGTATAATTCATCAAAGGTATAATCTAACAAAACAAATGTCTTTAGCCCATTTTTATTTCTTAAAGAATGCCTTACGCCTGCTGATATTCTATGATTTAATCTAAACGCAGGGTCAGTTTCTCGTCGTTGTTTGTGATATTTTTTCATATATGCCCTAACCTTTTTGTAGCGATGACCACCCTTTGCATTCGCTTTAATACTATTTTTTATTTTTGTCTTTCTTCTGCTTTCTTCTGCACATTCACGCTTACCACAAGTAGTACCGTCTGCCTTTTTAGGTTTACAAGTAATTCTGCATTCTTTACATTGTATTGTAGGTCTTTGTTTTAATCTTCTCAAAGAATCTGCTTTAGTTGCAGCCCTTGAGCAACATATTTTACTACAATACTTTGCTACTCTATGATTGTTTTTAGATGGCTGAAATGTTTTACCGCAATTAAGACAAGTCTTAGGCGGGTAGGCACTCATAGGAACATTTGAGTTCCTTACTTTACCTGTTTTTCCATCTATCCAAGAATGAGGCCGTTTATTTTGGCACTTACGACT
>Ga0208300_100338_pt1 | contig 37779 bp, 33 predicted proteins | sample 23_taG_FD_184096 | JGI IMG/M metagenome (GOLD analysis project Ga0208300, IMG submission 184096) | Marine viral communities from Cariaco Basin, Caribbean Sea - 23_WHOI_OMZ (SPAdes) (version 2) | ecosystem: Environmental > Aquatic > Marine > Oceanic | place: Caribbean Sea: Cariaco Basin...
ATCCGGAAGGTGGTGAGCCTCGTCGAAGATAAACAAGGCGTTTTCCGGTTCAGGAAGAATAGCGCCGCCGCCCAAAGCAAGGTCAGCCAACACCAGATCATGGTTCGCCACCACAATATCGGCATCGTCCAGATCTTTTCGGGCTTCGAAAAAAGCACAGCTATCAAAGTAGGCGCAATGTCTATTGGTACACTGACGGTGGTCGGTGGTGACTTGTCGCCAGATTTCATCCGGAATTTGTTCCGGCCAATGATCACGGTCGCCGTCCCATTCCCGTGAACCGTAGCTGCCGAGCATTTTCTCGAACGTCGCTCGGCTGCTGGCTTCATCATCTACCGGATTGTCCAGCAGGAAGAGCGGCATGGTGTCGCTGTCGCCGTGCCCTTCATCGTGTAAGCGCGCCTCGAGTCGAGACATGCACAAATACCGGCCTCGGCCTTTGGCGAGGGTCCAGTTGAATTTCAGTTTGCTGTGTTTACGCAAATCCGGCAGGTCTTTCAGAACAATCTGGTCTTGCAGAGCCACGGTCGCCGTTGAAATGACCAGGGTCTTACCCAACGCCCTCGCAACTGGAATCGCAGAAATCAGATAGGCCAGCGTTTTACCCGTACCGGTGCCGGCTTCCACCACACACGCTGACGCGGGCGATGTGCGCTGACCGTCGTTCTCGGTAATCTCGCCCATATAACGGGCAATTTCGGCGATCATCAGGCGCTGGCCGTAGCGGGCTCGCACGCCTTTGCCCGCCAACACATCCCGATACGCCTGTTGAATGTCCTGTTTAACGTCGTCGGTTAGCGCCATTATCTCGGGCTCACCCAATCACGAACGATCCCGACCCGGAACCGCTGACCATTTTTGCTCAGCACCACGCCATCTTCTGTGATGTTTTCAACCACCAACGAGCCCAGGCCCTGGCCCGCTCGCAAATATCGGTTGTTGATCATCACCCGGCTGGCTGAGGGGTCTGAGGAGTAGATATGGCTATTAAAGGTCAAATCAGGAACACTCTTTTGAAAAGAAAGCGGCAATTCTACCAGATGTGGCACCCGGCCTTGGGGCCGTGATTGTACGGGGGCCAGCACGCTTTGTGGCTGCGGTTGGCTAGGCACGATAATGGTCGGTTGTTCAAACCGGGGCTCATTCACACCGGATTCCGCAATTGCTTGCGACGTTTCAACGGGCGCAACGGGAACCTGGCTGACGGGCGTAGGCTCAGGCACAACCTTGGGTTGTGTCGTCGGCACAGACGACGAAGAGGAAGCGACGGAAGATGGTTCGTCAGTGGCAGCAGGGGCAGTCACAGGCTCTGGAAGTTGCCTTGACGGCCAGAACACGTATGCCAGCACACCAGCATTAATGATTAACGCCAAGACCACCCAGATTACCGCCGATACCGGTTTTTTCTTGGGGCGGTAGATCATCTGAACCTGTTGGCCGAGATCTGGCGTTTTACCCTGGCGCCGCTCTGCTTCGGATTTCTTTAAGGCTTCGAGTATGTATGACATAGCTTAGCTGTTTCCCGTCACCGACTCTGCAACCAATCGCGGCACATCAACCCCCAGATCGTTTTGAATCTGGATGATCGTCATGGCACCGGGAATGCCGTCTACCGTTAGCCCACGCAGTTTTTGATACCAACGCACCTGATCAGGCACCGCCAATCGCTTGATGCGGTCCGCTTCCTGCTCATTGCCCGCGTATCGATCCGCCAGCTCCATCATTTTCGAACTAATCCATAGGGTTTGGCCTTGTTTGTCACTGTATACGCCGCCCTGTTGATAATCTGGCGCCCGCCAAAGGACACGGAACCCGCCAAACCAATACCGTTCGATTTGTTGGAATGAGACGGTAACCGGCCCTTCCGAAGTGTTGAGGGTCGCGCTGGGGCCGTTCAGAGCCCGCAAAACAACCTGAATTTCCTGCCCCGGCGCAACGCGCAGATTCAGGATCGCAGGACGATCCAGAAACTCCAGTGTTCGACGAGCCCCCTCTCGCTGCAAGCATTCCAAACCCACGTTCTGGGCGTGCTGACACGGGTATGGCGCAACTTCGGGATGATAAATCTTGCCCCATAGCTCGAAGAGTTCAACGTACGCATCTTGTGTGGAAAGCCCGTGTTGCTCCGGAATAAATTCGGGCTCGACGGAACCATCAGATTCGCCTGGAATTTGCGCCTCGGACACGCTCTCATCATCCGTCGTGGCGGCCACAACCCGCTCAATAACACCCGACACCGATTGCCCATCTTCGGGCTCTGCGAGAACTCCATAGTGCGGGCTGTCCAGCACCCAAAGCGTCCCCATAATCGCGATTAAAGCCGACGCTACCACCAACCACAAATGGCTGACGCTATCGCCGAACCGGGCGGGCTTACCGTCTTTTTGCTTCAACCCGCCACTGACTTCCTTGGCTGCTCGCTTTATATGTAGCGCAGTTATCTGGTGATCGCCTTCCGCGTAAGCGCCCAGCAAAGCCCGGTCGCTGATCAGGTTAATCAGGCGAGGCACACCCTGGCTGGCACGGTACAGTTTCCGAATCGCGGCCGGGGTGAACAAATCACCTCTCAGTCCGGCCACACTTACCCGGTACTGCAAGTAAGCCGGCAGCTCTGCCTTGTCGATTGCATCCAGATGGTAGCGCGCGGTCACTCTTTGGTTAAGCTGGCGCAACTCCGGCAACGCCAGAATATCCTGCAATTCGGGCTGCCCCAGCAGAACAATCTGCAGCAACTTCTTTTCAGCGGTTTCCAGGTTGGTTAGCAGGCGTAGCTGTTCAAGTACATCCGCTGATAAGTTCTGCGCCTCGTCAATAATTAAAACTTTGTGTCGGCCAGCGGCGTGGGCTTTCAATAAATCGGCATTAATAGCGTCTACCAGCACCTTGATACTGGCGTCTGGATCGTGAGCAATTTCGAGCTCATCGCAAACGGCCGACAGCAACTCCCGGGCTGAAAGCCGGGGGTTGAGTATCAGGGCAATATCGACATGCTCAGGCGCGTTATCAAGAAAGCATCGGCACACCGTGGTTTTACCGGTGCCCACTTCGCCGGTGATCACAATAAAACCACCCTGCCCCTGCACACCGTACATCAGGTGCGCAAGCGCCTCTTTGTGACGATCACTCAGGTACAGGTATCGCGGGTCCGGTGCAATGGAAAAGGGCGGCTCTCGAAAACCGAAAAAATCGTAGTACATCGTTCCTAGGGCCTTGCCTGGCTGCCGCTGCTAACCAACTTCAGTTCGGCAGCGCGGCGGCTTTGATATTTCAGGCGACGCACGCAGCGCTCCAGAGTTTTTGATATGCGTGCGTGAGAGCGGATCATGGAAATCTTCGGCCAGGTCGATTTTTCCCCCTGAAGGATCATTTCCCGCACGTATTCGGGGGTCGGGCTAGACAGAATATGGCGGTAGTGGCGAAGAGAATAGCTCGGCGCTATGGTTACATCACCGGAATAACGCTGCGCCATGATCGTATACATCTGACCAGACACTTGCCGCAACAGCTCAGGCTTAACGCGCTTGCGCAAGAAATCAAACACGCCCTGCCCGTGAAACGCCACTTCAGCCTTCAACAGATACGAGGGCAAATTCAATAGCGACAACTTCTCGTCCTGGCCCTTGGCGTTCAGAAACGGGATTACATGGGGATTGGTTTGACTCACGATGGTGAAATTCACATCGTACAGATGCATCAATCGGTCAACAGGAAGATCACTGACCACCGAACCGTCTACGAATTTCAAACGCGGCATGTATGGCAGAGTATTTCCGTTGAGATCTTTCTTCATCAGGGTGACCGGCGGGAACACCCCGGGCACGGCTGCACTTGCGAGAGCGGCGCTCCACATCATCAGATAAGGTGAGGTATAGCCGCTTAACAACCGCGCTTTTTGATGCGTTTGTACTGGCGACACACTGATATTTACACTTCGCCCTGTGCGCTGGTAAGCCTCTTCAAAGGTATATTCACCGATATTGTCACGAAGGCACTGTTTCAGGGTGTCCTGATCCATCAATCCGTCGCCGCGAAGCGCACTGAATAGACCGCGCCACTTCCAGGCATTGAGATTGTGGTTTTCTGGCACCAGCATTTCCGGTATTTCAGCATCGGTATGCACCCCCAGAATGCCAGCAATGATAGCGCCAACGCTGGATCCGGCAACCACCTGCGGCAGCAGACCCTTCTCCCACAGCGCCTTGATCACACCAAAGTGGAACATGCCTAACCCGGCACCGCCACTGAGCAGTAATGCCGGTCGGCCAAAGCTGGTCAGGGTATCCCGGAAAAACTGCAGTTTGTCGTGTACCGAAAAGTTCGGCACCGGATGGTCACACAGATAATCCAGCGACTCACAAACCTGAGTAATGTACTCTTCAACCAGATGCTTGGTGCCTACCCGTGAGCGCGTGTAAAGCGCCGGGTTACCCATGTTGCCCAAGTCGTGATGGAGTCCTTCACGCAGGGCGCGCTTCAATCGTTCGAAATCGTTTTGTTGACGATACTGCTTGAGATGACAGAGCCTGTCGTAGATCAGTTCGTAGTGATACAAATCAGAGGCGAAGTCTTCCTTCCACTCGACATTGCCTTCGAGGTAATCCAACTCCAGCGCAGCCGCTTTCCATTGCTCATAGTTCTGAGCATCTGCCAGCTGCTTGCGAAATCGGTTTATCCTCGGATCTTTAATCAACATCGAACTCCCGGCGCTGCTCAGAAATCGTCGAGCATCAGGTCATCTTCGTCATCATTGGCGAAGGGGTCAGCTGTGATCTTACCATCGTTAATCAGGAATTCACGCCGCTGCAGGAAGGCATTTCTCACGAACGTGTACCGATCCCCAGAAATAATACCTTCTGCGGGGATCAAGTCCGCGCGTTTATCAACAATTTGCAGGGCGCGCAGAAAGTACACGTCGGGTTCTTCAACCGCGTCCCAGGCTGAGGGCAAAACAAAGCTGTCGGACGCCAGGCCCGAGAAATGCCGCGGAGTTGACGGCCCGAGGAACGGCAACATCAGATACGGGCCGGAGCCCACGCCCCAATAACCCAAGGTTTGACCAAAATCTTCCGGTCGCTCCGGCAGATCAAAAGCCGTAGCCACATCAAAAATGCCGCCCAAACCGAATACCGTATTGAAGGTAAAACGACCAAAGGCCACAACCGCTGACTCGCCCTTGAGCTGGAACAGGCTATTACTAAAGTTGCGAATTTCTGTCAGGTTGTTGAAGAAGTTAGTCACGCCACGATCCACAATATCCGGGGTGACGGTACGATAGGTCTTGGCCACAGGGCGAAGCACCCACTCATCGACCGTTTCGTTAAACGAAAACACGCTTCGGTTCCAGTTTTCGTATGGGTCAGCAGGATTCACCTGTGCCGCTCTCTGGCCCACGGGCTCTTGAACGGTTTGTGCGGCGACAGGCGATGTGGCCAAGATGACCAAGAGCATCAGCATTAACGCTGCGAGTATCCAATACCGAGTAGTCGTTTGAGTCATTTCAATCTCTTGGGTTGTTTAATCCGAGTCCATTGGTCGACAATACCGGCGTTGTATTCTTTTTATCTCAGTCATCCGGAGGAAATTAAATGTCAGTTCAGGGAAACCTCGTCAGCTCCCTTGCCATGGCCCTTAGATGGGGTGACATGGATGCATACGGTCACGCTAACAACACAGTTTACTTTCGCTTCTTTGAAGAGGCTCGTATTGTCTGGCTGGCAAAGCTTGACCTTGGCGGCACAGGTGAACCTACAGGTCCCGTTATTATAAAGACCAGCGCCACGTTTCTGAAGGAATTAACTCACCCCGCCACCGTGGTGGTGGAAACATACGCGGGCAAAGCTGGAAATACCAGTCTGGATACTTACCATTTGCTGAAAGATGCAGACACCGGCGACGTGTACGCGGAAGGCTATGCAAAGATCGTCTGGATGGATAACACAACGAGGAAATCTACCCCACTGCCAGACACTCTGAGAGCGCTGGCAGCTGAGTAAGAGCAATCAGCGGTGGCGCACCACTACACTGCCGATGGAATAGCCGGCACCGAAGGAGCAAATAACGCCCAGATCGCCGGCTTTCAGATCGTCCTTAAACTTATGGAACGCAATGATGGAACCGGCAGAGCTGGTGTTGGCGTATTCATCCAAAATCACCGGTGCCTCTTCAACGGTGGCATCCCGGCCCAGCACTCGACGGGCAATTAACTGATTCATGTTCAGGTTGGCCTGATGCAGCCACATGCGCGCCAGATTGTCCGGTGCCAACTCCAAAGCCTCCAGATGCCCCTGAATCGTTGATGCGACCAACGGCGATACTTCTTTGAACACCTTCCGGCCCTGCTGTACAAACAGTTTATCCGGTTTACCTACGCCGGATTCATCCGCACGATTCAGAAAACCAAAGTTATTCCGAATATTGTTGGAGAATTTGGTCACCAAACGGGTACCAACGATCTCGAAACCCTGACCCGCCTTCACATCTTCGTCTCGCTCGACAAGCATCGCAGTGCAGGCATCACCGAAAATAAAGTGGCTGTCACGATCGCGGAAATTCAAATGACCGGAACAAATCTCGGGGCTGACAACCAGAACGGCACGAGCTGTTCCGTTTTCAACGGCGTTTGCTGCTGCCTGCAGTCCAAAGGTTGCCGAGCTGCAGGCAACGTTCATGTCGTAGGCAAAGCCGTCAATACCCAAGGCTTGCTGAACTTCGATGGAAATCGCGGGGTAGGCTCGCTGCAAGTTGGAGCACGCCACGATGACGGCATCGACATCAGCCACGGTTTTGCCCGCTTGCTCCAAAGCTTCATTGCACGCTGTCACCGCCATATCACATTGCACGGAAGGCTCGTCGTTACTCCGCTCGGGAATGTGTGGTGTCATGCGTTTGGGATCGAGGATACCTTCACGATCGATAACGTGCCGGCGTTTAATGCCAGACGCTTTTTCAATGAATGCAGAAGACGAGGGTTGCAGCGCCGCCAGTTCACCGCGGGCTATCTCGTCCGCATGCTCGGTGTTGTACAGATCCACATACTGGTTGAAGGCTTCGACCAATTCGTCGTTTTCGATGGTGGCGGGCGGCGTATACAGGCCGGTTCCGCTGATGACGGCTTTAATCACAATAACCCCACGTCATGGTTATAAAAACAGTTTTTGAGAATGCACTGCCAGAAATACTAACACAGTCCTGAGGATTTGCCCGTTGGACTATCGTTCAGTAACGAGGCCTTCAACGGTGGCACATTTCATCAAACCCGCGTTGCCGCCCATTGTTTATCCAGACGCTTTACCGACACGGTCATCGCCGTACCTAATTGCTGGGCAAAAAACGACACCCTGTATTCTTCCAGCATCCAGCGATACAGCTCCAACTCGGGATCGCGAACACTCTGACGCTTTTGCTGCTCCAGTTTCTTGGCGTAGCGAGTCCACAGCGCATCGATGCTGTGCAGAAACTCTCGCTCTTTGCCCATTTCCCTCGGCATCTTTTCCAGCCGAATGAGTGCTGCTTGAAAATAGATGCCGAAACGGCTCAGCCACTCTGAAGGCGTTTCAACAAGAAAGCCTGGGTAAACAAGATGTTGAAGTTGAAACTTAATGTCCGCCATGCTGTTCGCTAAGGCTAGATTAATCTTGCCTTTCAACTGCTTCGCTACTTTCTGATGGCCCGTCATGGCTGCATGTAGGCGTTCGTCGGCCAGCTCCAGTGCTGGAATAAAATCCCCCCGATGCTGATCAAACACCCGATCAAAGCTTTCGGAATCTCGTGGAACCTCCGCTGACAAAAAGTGTTCCATCACAGCGGCAAGCAGCAAATCATCCAGCAGCGCTTTCGCTTGCCCCACCGGCGCAAACATTAGTGCAGACTGCTTAAACTTAGGCAGGCGGCGCTCGAGATCCGTTAAGGTGCTGCCAAACCGGTTAATGATTAACCGGGCAACACCCCGGCGCATGGTGGTGTCTGCCGTTAAGGGGTCAAGGCAACGAATCGCCCTGACCTGCTTGCCAAGATCTTCCAGCGCCGGGTAAACGGTCACTTGCATGCCGCCTTTTTCCGTCTGAACACGCTCCGGCAGTTTTCCAAACTGCCAATCCGTGTGCTCGGCCACTTTGGCCTCAGCGGTGTCGTCCGAAGCCGCAGTGGTCAACGCCATTTCGGCCTGCTCACCCAGTTTTGCCTGCAGGTCGTCTGCGCTGCGGCTTTCGGCCATCACCTTGCCTTTGTTGCCGGTGACTTTCAGATTCATCCGCAAATGCCGGGGCAGCTCTTCTTCTGGCCAAGCGTCTGGGTCTATTCGAACACCCGTCATCCGGCGCAATTGATCGGCCAGTTTTACGGTTAAAGGTTCGTTGCTGGGCTGCATGTTTTCGAGCGCGGCATCGACAAAATCCGGCACGGGTACGAAGTTTCGACGCACAGACTTAGGCAAGCCTTTCACCAGTGCAATGCATTTCTCACGCAACAAGCCCGGCACCAGCCATTCCAGACGGCGAGCAGGAATTTGCTTCAGGGCCATCAAAGGCACATTCAGAGTCACGCCGTCCCGGTCACTGGTCGGCTCAAACTCGTAGCTCAAGGGGTACTTCGCCCCCTCCCATTCCAGGTAATCCGGATAAAGCGCTTCCGCGGACTGATCAACCGGCCGCTGCAACACATCGGCTTCGGTGAGCTCCATGTTTCGCAGTGCTTCGGCGGACAAGCTCTTCCACCAAGTTTCGAAATGCCGACCGCTGACGATGTCGTCCGGTAAACGCTCGTCGTAAAACGCCACTAAGACTTCATCATCTACCAACAAGTCCCGGCGCCGCGTTTTCCTTTCCAGGTTTTCGACGGTATCCAGCATCTCGCGGTTGCGAGCAATAAAAGGAGCCTTCGACCGCAACTCCCCTTCCACCAGCGCTCGACGGATAAACAGATTCCGGCATTCGGCAGGGTCCACTTTGGTGTAGGGAATAGGGCGCTTGGGCACCACATCCAGGCCGTACAGAGTGACCTTTTCATACCCCATCACCTGCGCACGTTTTTGCTCCCAATGGGGTTCAAAATAGTGGCGTTTAACAATGTGCCCGGCCAAAGGCTCCACCCATTCAGGCTGAATACCGGCAACCATGCGGGCGAATACCTTACTGGTTTCAACAATCTCAGCGGCCACAATCCACTTGGGGCCGGATTTCGCCACTTTAGAGCCCGGAAAAATCATGACTTTGCGATTCCGCGTCGCCAGATATTCCCGCTTTTCCACTTTGACGGCGATCTGCCCCAAAAGGCCAGCTAAGATAGGTTTATGAATCGCGTCGTAGTTTGCTGGCTGCCGGTTCATGGGCAGTTTTTGGTCCCGGCAAATCAAGGTGAGCTGACGGTGGATGTCCCGCCACTCACGCATGCGCATCCAGCTTAGAAAGTTCTTCTGGCACAGTTTTTTCAGCTGATTCTGTGACAATTCCTGGCGCTGCTCTTCAAACCAGTTCCAGATATTCAGCAAGGTTGCGAAATCCGATTCTTTATCATTAAACGGCGCGTGGGCTTGGTCGGCGGCCTGCTGTTTGTCCTGGGGTCTTTCCCGTGGGTCTTGCACACTCAGGCCGGCAATCACGACAAGAACTTCCGCCAAACTGCCATGATCGGCAGAGGTAACCAGCATTCGGGCCAGCCGAGGGTCCAAGGGAAGCCGGGACATGGTCCGGCCAAGCTTAGTCACCCGCCGTTTGTCATCAACCGCGCCAAGCTCTTCAAGCAACTTGTAACCATCATTAACCTGACGACGATCCGGTGCCTCAAGAAACGGAAATTGACGAATCTCTCCCAAGCCGGTTGTCGCCATTTGCAGAATGACGGAAGCCAGATTGGTGCGCAGGATTTCGGGATCGGTGTATTCAGGGCGATTGATGAAATCTGTTTCGTCGTACAGCCGGAAACAAATACCGGGGGCAACCCGGCCACACCGCCCTGCCCGCTGGTTTGCACTGGCCTGGGAAATCGGCTCAATCGGCAAACGCTGAATTTTAGAACGCACGCTGTAGCGGCTGATTCGAGCAACACCGGTATCGATGACATAGCGAATGCCCGGCACCGTGAGTGAGGTTTCCGCCACGTTGGTGGATAGCACAATCCGCCGCCCGCGGTGTGACTGGAAGACGCGATTCTGCTCTTGATTACTCAAGCGGGAATACAGCGGCAATACTTCGGTATGACGCAGTTCGGCATGCCGGAGCACTTTGCTGACAGCTCGAATTTCCCGCTCGCCCGGCAGGAACACCAACACATCCCCCGGGGGCTTTTTTTCAAAGCGTTCGTGCTGTTCGATTTCCTCAATGGCAGAAAGAATGCCGTCGGTCCAGCCTTGATCCTTGTCGTCCTCGTCACCGACCAACGGGCGATAGCGAACATCTACGGGGTAGGTCCGGCCGCTCACCTCTATAACCGGGGCTTTGTCGAAAAACTCGCTGAAACGCTCTACCTCGATGGTTGCCGAGGTAATGATCACTTTCAGATCCGGGCGCTTTGGCAAAAGCTGTTTGAGGTAGCCTAGAAGAAAATCAATGTTCAGGCTTCGCTCATGGGCCTCATCAATGATCAGCGTATCGTAGCGGTCCAGAAATCGATCATGCTGCACTTCCGCCAGCAAGATACCGTCGGTCATCACTTTGATCTGCGAATGCTCAGAGGTATTGTCGGTAAACCGAACCTGATAACCCACGCGCTGACCGACCTGCTCGCCTAACTCCTCGGCGATACGACTCGACACACTACGCGCTGCAATACGCCTAGGTTGCGTGTGCCCCACCAAACCACGAACGCCACGGCCCAGGTTTAAACAAATCTTGGGAATCTGGGTGGTCTTTCCCGATCCGGTTTCGCCGGCAACAATTACAACCTGATGTCCTTCAATGGCTTTGCTGATGTCGTCAACCCGGTCGCTGACCGGCAAGCCTTCCGGGAAGGTAGCGGGCTTATGCAAGGCCTGACGCTTCCGAACTTTCTCTTTGCCCTGCTCCAGCCAATCGCTCATCACAGCGATATCTTTCTGACCGGGCAGGCCTTTGCTCCGGCCTAAGCGCCGGACAATACGAGCCGCCTCCTGCTGATTGCATACAGCAAGTTGACGCTTGATAGCGGCCACCTCCACTTTGGGATTGGTCACACTGGATGCGGAAGCTTCGTTCGGGTTCGAATCAGACATTACTTGCCACTGGCTCTCAAAGTTTCAATCGGAGTAAGCAGGCGCCACAGTCTAGCCGGAAACCTGTACCTTATAAACACAAAAACCCTGCCGAGGCAGGGTCTTTAGGTGCGGGGTCAGCTCCCCGCAAGGCGAACGGTTTACGCGTTTGCTTCTTCGTCTCGCAGTTCACGACGAAGGATCTTGCCCACGTTACTCTTGGGCAGCTCTTCACGGAACTCAAAGTGCTTGGGCACTTTATACGCGGTCAAACGCTCACGACAGAACTCTTTCAGCTCGTTCGCAGACACGCCTTCTTTGGTGGCAACAACGTAAACTTTAACCGCTTCGCCGCTCTTGGTGTCTTCAACACCAACCGCCGCGCACTCAACCACTTTCGGGTGGCTGGTTACCACGTCTTCGATTTCATTCGGGAACACGTTAAAGCCAGACACAATAATCATGTCTTTCTTACGGTCCACAATACGGATGTAACCGTCTTCCTGAATCAATGCGATGTCGCCGGTCTGAATGAAACCGTCTTCAGTAAACGACTGACGGGTATCTTCAGGACGCTGCCAGTAGCCACGCATGACCTGCGGGCCTTTCACACACAGTTCGCCCGGCTCACCCACGGCTGTCTCGTTGCCTTCATCATCAATCGTTTTAACGATGGTAGACGGGATTGGCAGACCAATGGTGCCCAGTTTGATGGCGCTGCGGGGGTTGAACGTGACCACCGGTGAGGTTTCGGTCATGCCGTAACCTTCGCTGATCTCACACCCGGTGACACGCTCCCACATTTTGGCCGCATCGCTGGTCAGAGCCATACCACCAGAGGCTGTCAGCTTCACACCCGAGAAGTCCAGCTTCTGGAAATCTTCGTTGTTGCACAGGGCAACGAACAAGGTGTTCAGGCCGATGAAAGCTGTGAACTTATGCTTCTGCAGCTCTTTCACGAAACCGGGAATGTCACGCGGGTTTGGAATCAGGATGTTATGCGCGCCTGCTTCCAGCATGATGCCGCAGTTCAGCGTGAAGGAATAAATGTGGTACAGCGGCAGCGGCGCAATAACCACTTCTTCGCCTTCGGATACCTGATCTTCCAGCATGGGGCGAACCTGAGTCAGGTTCGCGACCAGGTTAGCGTGCGTCAGCATGGCCCCTTTCGCCACACCAGTGGTACCACCGGTGTATTGCAGTACGGCCAGATCGTCCAGCTTGATTTCAATCGGGCTAAACTTCTCGCGCGCGCCCGCACTTAGAACCGCTGGCAGCTTATGGGAGCCCGGAATGTTGAACGGAGGCACCATTTTTTTAACGTGCTTCACCACCGCGTTCATCAGCTTGCGCTTGATGGGCGAATGCATGTCTGCAACTTCGGTGACGATTACGTGTTCAATGCCCGTGTGCGGTAGCACTTTCTCGGCGTTCTCTGCCATGTTGGCAAGAACCACGAGCGCTTTCGCTCCGGAATCGTTAAACTGGTGCTCCATTTCCCGCGTGGTGTAAAGCGGATTGGTATTCACCACAATCAAACCGGCACGCATAGCACCGAAAACAACCACCGGGTATTGGGTGATGTTCGGCATCTGAACGGCAATTCGGTCGCCAGGCTTCAGGTCGGTTTTGTTTTGCAGCCAAGCCGCGAAATTGCGACTCTGAGTATCAAGATCTTTGTACGTCAGAGTGACGCCGACCGCGCTGAACGCAGGCTTGTCTGCATATTTCTTAACGGCCTGCTCAAAAACATCTACCATGTTTTTGTACTTGCTGAGATCTACCTCACGGGGAATGCCCGCAGGGTATTTATCTTGATAGAACTGCTCAAAATCCATCACCATCTCCTGTCTGATTGGTGGCAATCGGGCTCAAAGAGCAACCCGACTAAAGTCTCAATCCTTAAAAGTGGAGAGAGAATAGCAGTTTTGGTAACGATGAGGTAGCTTTCAAAAATCTATCCGGCTACAACCATTCACCTGCCCTTAAACTCTAGAGGTCACTATGAGCGACACCTTGGACATTCTCGAAAATATTACTTACGACGAACTGAATGAAGGTGATTCCGCGACCTTCACCCGAACCCTCACCGAAGATGAACTGGTGCTGTTTGCGGCGGTTTCAGGTGATGTGAACCCGGTGCATCTGGATTCGGAATTTGCAGCTGACACCATGTTCAAGGAACGCATCGCCCACGGCATGTGGAGTGGTTCGCTGATCTCAGCCGCACTCGCTACGGTTATGCCTGGCCCCGGCACCATCTATCTGGACCAAACCTTGTCATTCAAACGACCGGTAAAACTGGACGACACCCTTACGGTAAAACTCACCGTCTCTGAAAAAGGTGCGAAGAATCGCGTCACGTTAGCTTGTGATGTTCGCAACCAAAACGATGACCAAGTCGTGGTCGGCGAAGCCAAGGTTATTGCACCGACTGAAAAAGTCTCCCTGCAAAAACCCCGCTTGCCGAAAATCACCATCGAAGGCTAAGCACTTAGCCCGGAAGGAAATCGATCGGAAACTGAACCTTCCGGGTGCTCACCTGAGCCGCCCCGAAATCGAACATTTGCACCCTCATGGCAATACGCTGTTCCAGTGTCGGATTGCTCAATTCGGACGCTACCACACGGCAAGCGGATACAGAGCCATTAGGCTCGATCGTTAGCTCCAAGGTAACCTTACCCTCAAGCGTCGGATCTTTCCTGAGCTCTCGCTTATAAAGCGAGTACAGAACACTCTTCTGAGCATCGAAAACCTGACGAATATTGCTCATAGCACGTTGTTTTGAGGGTTTGCGCGCCGTTTTTGCGGCCTTCGCTACAACGACTTCTTCGGGCGCTTCCACATCCGCAACCTGATGAGCTTCAACCACCACCTCTCGGGCCGGACCTTCACGGGTTTCGACGCCACCACTGCTAGCTAATACGTCAGCCTTTGGCGAGTCCGCTGACAAATCGATCGCTTCAGCACTTGTTACATTAGCAGCGAGCTCCCGACTGTGCTTCGGCTGGGTTTGTGTCAAAGCTTGCAGCCGGTTCTTCATGGCGAACAGGCCTGACTTCGACGCCGTTTCCCGCGCTTGCTCTTTCGTTTGAACAGGTTGTTTTGCAACCTCGGGGGCTACGTCGGGTTGTTGAAGCTTGGGGGCCGGTTTCGGCGCTGTTTCCTTTTGTGCTATCTCTGGCGCCGGTTCAGGTTCAGGCTCGGGTTCTCTGACGGGCTCCGGCTGTTTGGGTGGTTCCGGAGGCGGCGGAGCAACCAGTTTGGCAAGTCGTGGCGGTATCCGCTCAGCTTCAGCCCGTTCAAGCTCAGGGACATCCAAACCAGGTATCAGAATTGCCGGCACCATAAACAGGGCCAACACCACCGCTACGATGACACCGAAGCGAACGCCCTCTGCGCGATCACGGCTCCACGGCAAGCGGGTACTGCCCCGGCGTTCGACGCGATCAACCATGGCTGACCTCCGCCTCTACGGCGAGCCGGACCTGGCGAAATTGTTCATCAACGCAGGTTTGCATAATCCGGCGCAACAACCGGTAATCGGTATCTCTAGCCGCCATAATGGTGATTTCCAGCCCCTGTTCGGGTACGGCATCCCACCGACTGCGGCGGTAAGCCAACTCCTCGGACAAACCGGCGATTCGCGTGTCTGTCTCTTCAATTCCGTCAAGCGTTGCCACTTCGCGGCCCTGCACGAGTATCGATTGGCCAACCACCTGTACCGTCAGGTTTTCGACCGCCTCTTGCTCTGCGGTTGAGGTCGGCAAAGGTACATCGGCCTTGTTCTGCATCACTTTGACGTCGGAAGAGTTCACCATCAGGAAAAACACCAGAATGGTAAAAATATCCATCAAAGACACAAGATTCAGGCCACCGGCTTTGTGCATTCGGCTGTAGTGGCGTTTGCGCATGCGGGCTCTGCGGGATGTTTTCATACGCCCTCTCCGTCAGCAGCACTTGAGCTTTGCGCCAATACACGATTTTCATCGGCATCCATGAGCGATACATCAGGGAACAGCTCGGCTTCAACAACACTGGTTGCCACAACTGCCGGGTAGGACCGCACGGTATCCATCACCGATACAAGGGTTTGATAATCAACGCTGGGCCCAACCTCCAGGATCACATCGGTTTTATCGGGAACGTGGCGCTTAATTTGTTGCAGCACCCTGCGCAGGCCCTCGTAATTCTGAACCTCGCCGGAAACCGGCAACACTTCGATAAGGCCGCGTTCGCTGTCTGCCACTTCCAAACCAGAGGGGATGACGGTAACAACCAGTCGCAAATCTTCTGCTGCGGGCACCTCACCCGCCTCCATACCCGGAAAATTAAGCTCTATCATGCGAACCTGGCTAAACACCATGCCCAATAGCAACACGGGCACCAGCACGATCATCAGGTTCATAAAGGCCGTAATATCCAGTTCCGCCTCGGTGGTTAATCGGCGGTGTCGACGTCTCATATCGCCCTACTCCTGTTCAAACTCGTTTGAGAATCTGACGGATTACGCCGCTGCGTTATCAGCTGCGGGCTCAGACACAATGTTCAGGAGTTTGACGCCTGCCATTTCGAAGCTATCAACGATTTCATTGGTTCGGGTTTGCAACAGCGCATGGAACAACAGCAGGGGGATGGCCGAGATCAAACCGAAGGCTGTGGTGTTCATGGCAACGGATATACTTTCAGACAGCAAACTCGCTTTTTGGGCGGGATCAGCCGCAGCCACCGCCGTGAAAGCAGCAATCAACCCAATGATGGTTCCCAGCAGGCCGAGCAGCGTTGCCACGTTCGCCAAAGTCGCCAGGTATTGGGTTCGTTTTTCCAACCGCGGAAGCACCTCCATCAAGCCCTCTTCCATGGCGTACTCGATGTCTTCACGGCGGCTGTTATTCAACAACCGGGCTATACCGGCGCCGAGAACAGAAGCAATTGCACTGTCCGAGCTGCTTGCTGCCTTCATAGCACGAGAATAATCACGCTTTTGTAATGCCGGCAAAATACCGCGTTCGAACGCCATGCGATTACGGCGGCGAACCGAGCCGAGGTAAATAAATCGCTCCAGAGTAATCGCCAATCCAATCGCCAAAACGACCGCAATCGGATACATGAAAGGACCGCCGTCCTGAAAGAATCGGATAAGGGTGTCGAGCATACTGTTGTTCTCCGTTGTTACTGCTGTATCACGGTTTATCCCGGCCTGCAGCCATGCCTGTTGGCTCCAAAACCAGTGGGTTCAGGGTTTCACGAAACAGACGGTGGTTTTCCACGGCTGTTGCGGTTACCGGTTGGGTAAGTTCGGGCAATTCCTGATTCAGCTCGGCCCTTGGCCTTCTGGGCAAGCTGGGGCCTTGCCATGGCAAGATGTAAAGAATCCGTGGGTCATCCTCACCCGGGCTCGCGGATATCCCGGCAACACTCAAAGGCGATGTCTCAGCGCGCTCGACGGACGTTTCTGATTGTGCGGCCAAAGGCAAGTCAATCGTCAAGACAAGTGCAAAAAAGCCGCCGATTTTTACTAACGAACGCATTATTGAAGCCTCCGTTCCAAATCCACAATCCAGCCCGCAACCGCCTCATCTTCATTACTGGAAAGCTGCTGGTAACGCTTGTAGTGAGTCAGAGCTTTGTCGAGCTGGAGTAGGTAGAGCTCGGATATAACCGCCAGGTTGTAGTGCAATTCAGCCGTTCCCGGCGACACATCGACACCTTTCTCCAAAAGCTTCGCCGCTTCAGCAAACCGGTTTTCGTCTTTTAGAACCAGAGCAAGATTATTGACGGTGGCTGCATCGGCCGGATTAAGCGACACCGCACGCTGCCATGATTGAATAGCAGCCTCCAAGTCACCCCGTTCATAGGCGTTCTTACCTTCACGAGCCAAACTCTCCGCCTGCTCCGGTGAATGGTCGAGTTGCGACGATGTCCGGCTTTTATCCGAACCAGCGCCGCTACCGGTTGCCGCGCATCCCGATAACGCGGCCGCAACCGCGACCAGCAGGCAAAGGCTTAGATTCCGCGTGCAGTCAAACACCGTCGTTCTCCTGTGCTGCCCATGTCATCCAGCGCAGATTTCGGCTATACCGGCCCGGGTGCATGGCGGCCAACGCCTCCAGACTCTGCCCAATCCACGTGTCGTAACCCTGTTGTTTGATTTTTTGATGGTTCTGCGTGTGCAGCTCCAGAGCCCTTTCTTCCAGCGGGTAGGCTTCTTCCTCAAGCAGCATTTGGTATTGCATAGTTTCCAGCTCATTGAGCTCCGACGGCACCTCTGACGCCATCAAGTCGGCGGCCAGTACGCGATAGAGCTCAGCTCGCCGGAACAAGACCTCTGTTGCCACCTTCTCACCAGCAAATGATTCGGCATCCAGCAGGTAATTCTGTGCACGCTCCAGCGCTGCTTGTTTACGAACCAATGTTTCTTCGAGAGGATGAACCAGAGCAATGGCCGCAAAGTTATCCGCAGCGCGAGCACCAAGCCGTAGCGCGGCATCCGCGGCCCACACGAGCGTTTCCTCGGAATGCCACTGGCTGCGAGACTCCGTAGCGACTAATTCCTGCAAGGTTTCGGAATCACTTGCGCCTGACTCGATCAGTCGGTGGCGCATGGTCTGCTGCTGCACATGTTCACTGGCGGACACTGCGGTTGGCGCTACGGAAAGCCACTCGCGATAGAGTCTGTCGCGGCGGTCAGTTTTCCCGGCTTCGTGGTAGATCGCCGCGGCCCGCAGCCGGTGTGACCACGGCTCGGCCAATTGAGCTGCGGAGGCAAGCAATTCGTCAGCGGCTTTTAATGGCTGCTGCGACTGCCTATAGGAAAGGACCAGCTTCTCGCTGATCTGGTCTGTTAATGCATGATTCGGATAATCTGACCGGAACTGTTTCAGTTCGTTGATTGCACCGAGCCATTCCGAACTTTTCAATAAGGTGTTGGCCGCGTCAAAACGGGATTTAATCGCCAATTCGGACCCCGGCAACACATTAACCACACGCTTAAAGTGCGCAACAGCCAAGGTCGAATTACCGACCGACGCCGCTTGCTCACCCTGCTTATAAATCGCGACGGCCAGTTGCTCACGAAGATCGTTTCGCTCAGTCGGTGATACAGCCAAATGGCGTTCCGTTTCAGCAAGCGTTATGGCTTGGCGCCACGCCCGCTCAGCCAAACCAAACTCGGCCTTATGTTGTTGCACGCGGGCGATGATCAGCCAAGCAGCGTATTGTTGCTCAGTGCTTGGTGATTCCCAATCGAGTGTTTTCTTGGCATAACTGAGTGCACGTTCATAGTCGCCGTGGGCATACCAACGGTTCCCCAGGTCGGCACGCAATGCCGATACTCGGTCATCGGTACCGAAGGTACCCGAATAACGTTGTTCTTCCGAACTCAACCGCGCTAGAGCTTTTTGGGCATCATCGGGTTTTGGGCCGTGGGTTACAGGTGGCAGCGCACTTCTGAGCAAGGTTATCGCTGCCCAGCCCGCGTCTCTGGCTTGCTCATAGTCCGCACCATAGGCTGCACGCCGGAAGTTAGCCAAAGCTTGCACATCTTGCTCTGCCAGCAATCGGGCATCCCCGGCCAAATGCATTAACTCGCCTTCTACCACCGAACGGGGCGCCAACACTTCGTAGTATTCGGCCGCCTTAGCCCAGGAACGCTTCGCCTCCTGTGGCTCGCCTCCCGATTGATAGGTTGAGCCAGCCGCGTAATAGTGGTCAGCCAACGATCGCCCATAGGTTTGCCAATGCTGCCGGTGGAGGTCCGACAGGTTCCGGTAGCGTTCTTCAGATACATACTGCTCGACAAACTCGGCTTTGGCCCTGCGAACCGGCTCGAGCTCTCCCGCCCGCTTCCAGAACTCGACATTCTGAACCAGAAAATCGGGCTTAGATTCATGCTCGGAGTGCGCCCGTACAAGCGCGTTATTCACCGCTACGGCCTGATCATAACGGCCTTCGATAGCATGTAAGTCCGCCAGCCGGTCGTACAACAGGTAAAACCACTGGGACTGGTTTCGACCTGCCAACCAACGTTCCAGGGTTTGATGATCGGTCATTCGGGAAGCCATAAGTGCAAGTACCCGAAAGCTGTCTTCGATCATGTTGAGATTGGACGTAACCGGCTGTTGCTCCTGAACGCTGCCCGGAAGTTGCTGGTCAAGCAATTGCATGAACGTGCTTGCCGCTTTTTCCCAACCTGAATCACCTTGTTTGAACTGGCTCCACCCCAGCATGTAGCTGGCTTTGGTGGCAAGTTCCGAATCGGGCTTTGCGGATATCAATGCCTGATACCCACGTTCTGCCTCCTGGTATCGGCCGGCGGAAAACTCGGCTTCCGCGATGCGAAAACGAGCTTCGGGAACCAGTACCGATTGCGGGTACAGCCCGACCAGTTGTCGCAATCGCTGAATGGATTCCTGGTGCTGGCCAGTCAGGGAATGCGCTTTTGCCATTTGATATAGCAATTCATCCAAACGACCCGAAAAAGAGCCTCGCGACAGAATGCTTTCGTAACTGCCTAATATGTCTTGGTATATTTCAGCCTCTCTGGCCTGCGAGAAACCAATATCCTGCCCCGAGCGATCCCGAATGTTATTCAAACGGTTCAGCGCATCAATACGCACCTCGGGCTCATCGGAATCCTCGAACAGTTTCTGGTACCGTCGCGCCACCTCCGCCGGGGAGATCGCGGGTAAGGGTCGGGTTTCAAAGGTTAAAAACACTGGTCGCATATCGCGCAGGGTTTCGCCGTCTTTCCCAAGTTCCACTCGAAACGATTCCTGAGCGGATACGTGGCATTGGCCCAATGAAGCCACCACTAACCAAGGTAGAAGCCGCTTGGAAACGTGAGGAAGTTTCATTGTTTACTCTCCCCTAGCGACTCGAGGGCAAGGTATTCGTAAAGGTGCGCAATCTGCTGCTCCGTTTTATCAAGAGCGTGGCCCATCAACTGATATTGGTGTTCAACAAAATTCAACGCCAACTGATCCAAGGCTTGGGCGGAGCCGGTTCTCTGCGCATCCACCTGAGCGAGCAATCCAGCGATCTGTTGCTTTAAATCTTTCGATTCTGAAAGCATGGCTTTGATGGAAGAAGCAGTGTTGCCTGAGTTACGCAAATCGGTTAGCGCCTTTATAAACACTGACAGATCATGGGTGTTGCGGTTTAGCTGCGATGCAAACCCATCCAGTAGCGCAACGGTCCTGACGGCGTCCTGTGCTTTCTCCGCTTCCAGAAATCTCAACAGATACGCCATCCGGGGCTGGGTTAACGTTCGGCTATCCGCCAAAAACCATTCCGGACCAGTGTTTCGGGCATCTTCAACCAGAGCCTTATAAGCACCTTGCTGCTTGATCCGCTGGCCGAGTTCCTTCAACGTCACTCGCTCGCCCTGATAGGCGGCGTTAGCCGCTAACCAGGATTCTCCCGCTTGCCCCGGATAACCCGCCAAATCGTAACCCCGCCCCATACCAATCCAGGCATCGGTGACGCCAGGAAAGGCCAGAGGAAACTTTTTAGCGCGATGCCAGCTTTGCATGGCAGCCCGATGGTTGCCTTTGTTTGCTAGCGCGAGGCCATGCAGGTACAACGCCTGGGGCGCGTAATAACTATCCAGCCTTACTTTTTCGAGCAGAGTAATGGCCTTGTCGTGTTCGTTGCTTTTTAGGGCAAGGTACCCGGCCCGAAGATGCAATTGATCAAGGAGGTTGTCGCGGCGTGCCTGATTGTTGTCTTTGGCGGCCATCGCCATAGCCACTCTTAGAGAAACGAGCGCCCTCGTAGAGTTCAAATCGTCTCTGGCAAAATCGTTGGCGAGGTTGAGGTAACCCAATGCTGCCCAATAGCCCTCATCCATTTTCGCAAGATAACGACCCGCCGCATCTGTTCTGCCGTTGTTCCGCTCCTGCTCAGCTAGCTCAAACATTTGTTGTTCCCGCCGTTCTCGGGAGGCAGGCTTGGCCTCGCCTTGCTGAGCTGAATTGCCGGATGGGGGTGCAACGTCTTCGGAAAACAGTGCTTTTGGCTCAAATTCAGGTGCTTTGGCGTGCAGAGTAATCTGCACGTGTTTTTTAGTAGACTGTTTAACGAAAGCATGGACGAACTCACGGCGCACGAATCGATTATTGTCCGCCCGAGCATTAACCACGATTTTCAGGTGATGAGAGCCGCTGGAGAGGTTTCCTTGATACAACGGCACGGCTTGCCCCTGCGCCAACTCGTCTCGGTCATTTTCTGCGTACCGATGGGATGCAACCAGTTGCTGGTCGAGATAAATTTTCGCGGAATCGGCAGCGAGTGCGGCCGGCGTGGCAATTGAAAACGCTACCGTTACACGGGTATCTGTGAGGGCCAAAAGCTGCTGTTCGATAGCCCGTACGCCCTCTGTGTGGCGCGCAACTTTGTCATTAAGTTGCACCATCGTATTCTCGGGTAACGCAGCTTGAGCACTGGCGACCATGAATACGATCAGTAATCCGGATATCCAACGCTCCAACGTCCTTGGAGCAATAATCCGGCACAGTTGTGATTTTTGTTTGCCGAACATAGCTGTCCTGTGATGTCTGGCCGCAACGATAACGGCAGCCGTGTAACAATTCGAAATAAAGAGTAACACCAGCTAACAGCCAAGAACGGTATCCAATTCACCAAATGGACATTTGAAGCGCGATCACCAAATAAAGTGTCGACATATTTGACAGGTTAAGACCCAAAAGGGTGTGCAGAGCGAACAATGAAAGGCAGGAAGGAAGATCAAGCTATTGATTTTTATATGTATAAAGGAACGCTGGCCTAATCTCTGCTTACGTTAAACAGGCGGGCGCGCCACAAGGCTGCACCCGCTTGAATATGCCGAGCTTTGCCGATGCTGCAATACGCATCGGCTTTTTTATGGGCGATCGAAAAGCTATTTGGTCAGCTGTTTCATGGCCGATTCGAGGCCTTCGATGGTCAGCGGGAACATATGATCGTTCACCAACTGCCGAGTGACTCCCAAGGAACCCCCGGTACCCCAATAGCTTTCTGGCAACGGATTCAACCAAACTACCTTATGAAAATGCTCGGTCACGCGCTGCATCCAGGTAGCGCCAGCTTCTTCATTCCAGTGCTCGATTGACCCGCCTGGATGCGTGACTTCATAAGGCGCCATTGTGGCATCACCTACAAAAATCACTTTGTAGTCCGGTGTGTATTTATGAAGAATATCCCAGGTGCTGGTGGTTTCGTTCATGCGACGAATATTGTTCTTCCATACACTTTCATAAATGAAGTTGTGGAAGTAAAAATATTCCATGTGCTTGAACTCAAGCCTAGCTGCTGAGAACAACTCTTCACACACTCGAATGTGCGGGTCCATAGAACCGCCCACATCGAAAAAGATCAGGACCTTCACAGCATTATGCCGTTCCGGCACCATTTTAAGATCCAGGTAACCGGCATTTCGGGCTGTTGACCGGATGGTGTCATCAAGATCGAGCTGATCGGCCGCACCCTGGCGAGCAAACTTGCGCAACCGGCGCAGGGCCACCTTGATATTGCGAAGCCCCAGCGTGATGCTGTCATCCAGATCCTTGTAGTCCCGTTTCTCCCAGACTTTCACTGCCCTGCCGTGCCGGCCATTTTTCTGACCAATACGAAAGCCTTCGGGGTTATAGCCATTGGCCCCAAAAGGCGATGTACCGCCGGTGCCAACCCACTTGTTACCACCCGCATGGCGCTCTTTCTGCTCTTCCATGCGTTTTTTGAAGGTTTCGATCAGCTCTTCAAGGCCGCCGAGCGACTCGATCTTAGCCTTTTCTTCTTCGCTTAAGTGCTTTTCGAACTCGGCTCTCAGCCACTCATCGGGAATCAATGCCTCGAGCAAGTCGTCGAGGTTTTCGATGCCGTCGAAGTAGGCCTTGAACGCCCGGTCAAACTTATCGAAATGCCGTTCATCCTTAACCAGGCAGACACGGGCGAGATAATAGAACTCTTCCATATCGGCAAACGCCAGACGCTGCTGGATAGCTTCCAGCAGATCCAAAAATTCCCGCAGACTGGCCGGTACTTTCGCGCGGCGGATTTCGAGAAAAAAATCAATCAACATAAAGCGATGCTCTTGCCAGCAATCAGTTGCGACGGCGCGCCATAAACGCCAGTCTCTGCAGCAAATGAACGTCTTGCTCGTTCTTCACCAGCGCACCGTAAAGCGGTGGCAATGCAGAGCTGCTGTCTTTTTCCTGCAGCGCTTTGGCGGACAGTTCATCGGCCATTAGCAGCTTCAGCCAGTCGATCAGCTCGGATGTGGACGGCTTTTTCTTCAGACCGGGCACCTTGCGCACGTCGAAGAAGACCTCCAAAGCATCACGCACCACTTGTTGCTGCAAGCCCGGGAAATGAACATCCACGATGTCTTTCATGGTGTCGTGGTCCGGGAAGCTGATGTAATGGAAAAAACAACGGCGCAAGAACGCATCCGGCAGCTCTTTTTCGTTGTTACTGGTGATCACGATGATCGGGCGCTTCTTCGCTTTAACGAATTCCTGGGTTTCGTAAACAAAGAACTCCATGCGGTCGAGTTCTAGCAACAAGTCATTCGGGAATTCAATGTCGGCTTTGTCGATTTCATCGATCAGCAGGATCACTTGCTCGTCAGACTCGAAGGCTTCCCACAACTTCCCTTTAACGATGTAGTTTCGGATGTCTTTTACTTTCTCGTCACCCAGCTGGGAATCGCGCAGGCGGGATACCGCATCGTACTCATACAGGCCTTGCTGGGCTTTGGTAGTTGACTTGATATGCCACGGGATCAGCTTCATTCCCAGAGAGGCCGCCATTTCTTCCGCCAACAAGGTTTTGCCGGTGCCGGGCTCGCCTTTAATCAGCAACGGGCGCTGAAGCGCGATGGCTGCGTTAACGGCCATTTGCAGGTCGTCGGTGGCTACGTATTTTTCGGTACCGGTAAACTTCATGTGTCTAATTCCTGTTAGTTACTTTAAAGCTTAATCTTTTTTGGTTTTGTCTTCGGACAAATCGTCGAATTCTGACAGATCAAAATCTTCCAAACCAAATTCTTCCAATTCGTCTTGGTATGTCTCGGGCTCTGGATCGATTGTCTCAGTCACCTCGGGAATCTGATCTTCTGATTCCGGCTCGGGCACCAACTCAGGCACTTTTACTGGCTCTGGCTCTGGCTCTGGCTCTGGCTCTGGCTCTGGCTCTGGCTCTGGCTCTGGGACAGTTTCTTCAAGAACCGGCAACGTTTCTTCGGGCTCTTGCTTCTCTTGCTTGCGGCGCACCGCAAATAGGGCAAACCCGACAATGATAACAACAAGAGCTGCGATTGCACCCAGCAGCCAGACTGGAACGCCCCACAACGTCCCTTTGTCGGGCTCGTGAATGGGCGGAGCTTCGGCTACCGGCGCTTTCGGCTCGACCGGTTCGGGCAGTGGCTCGCTAACGACAACCGCTTCATTTTGCGCGTCAGGCTCTGCAACTGGCTCCAGCGGCTGACTCAAATCTGGAACCAGAGGTTCGGACACCACGGCAACGGGCGGCTCTTCCCCCGGAATCACGAAGCTGGTTTCAACGCTGAATTTACGTGCAAAGGTTCCGCCGTCGGCAACGACGTCCACCCGATAAACACCCGCCTTGGACAATTGTTTCAGCGACTCCCGGTATACCCCGTCTTCCGGAGGAGAACCAGCGGAAAGCGACTTGGAGCCCTTTCGCTTGCTGCCCGCACTGAGTGAAAGCGTTACGTCCATCACATCCAGGAAGTTGGGGTCTTTTAGCGGTTCGTTGCCCTCATAGAAGGCTACTTCAATGTCCAGCGGCTCTTCCGTACTGAACTGTGCCGGGATCGGGCTGACAACCATCCGCAGATTGCTCACAACAGTAACACGACTACCCTGCCCCAGTTCCCCGTCAATCTTCCACTTACCGGGTTTCGGATTGGTCACGGTAATCAGGTCGTATCCCGGCTCGGCCATCCAACGAACGCTATCCGGCGACTCTGCAACAGTGAACAGCTCACCAGCCGGCTGAGCCAACCGGAGTTCGCTCTGCTCCGAAGATGGACCACCAGTGAAGATGAGTGCGGTAAACTCCTCGACGCCCTCATCGACTGAGAATTCGTTGCCCTCAATAGGCAACTGAGCTTGCGGGGCTGCAGCGTTCAACGCATCCGCAAACGCCAGATTCAACGCTTCGGCCGAACGCGCCAACCGGAAGCTTCCGCCGGTTTCATCGGCTAACGTGCGCAGAAACGAAACATCAGCAAACTCTGACAGACCCACGGTGTGTAAGGTTAACCCTTTTGATTTCAGCTCCGGCAACACAGATTGGAGAATCCGCTTTTCCTCAGCACGGCTGGCCGCCTCACCTTTCGGGATATCAACCTTCCCGTCGCTCAAGAGAATCAGATGCGTGTGTTCGAGCGTGCCTCCGGACAGCCAGTCGTTACTGGCCTTTTCAATCGCCAGCCCGAGATTAGTGTGCAGAGCAACGGAATTAATCTGCTCTGACCGCTCAATCGCTGTGCTGCGCCACGCTTGATCTACCGAATCATGGGGTACCAGCATGTTCACGTACTGACCGAACGTCCAAACCCCGGCTTCCGATTCATCCGGAAGCAACCCGGCTAACAACCTGACAGCCGGGCGCCGGAGATTATCCGGATCGGTCTGTTTCATTGAGCCGGAAATATCGACAACGAGCCGAACATCAATAGGCGGTGAACCGGCGGCTGTTTCCGCTGCGGACGCCTGCCATGGCATCAAAACAAGAAAAACGACTGCAAACAGCCTGGTTGTACGGTTACTTATCACGGGTCGCCTACCAGTTATTATTTGGATAGTTATCAGGGTTATTTACGCACGAGCCGGTATCGCACCAAATCAAGAATCCAAACCAGCAGTATCACGGCAGCCGCTAACCCAAAGTTGAACAGCGCAATGCCTGCGGCGTCAATATCCCCAAGAATCAGTTCATAGCCTGCATAGAGCCATGCCGGAATCCACCATCCTGCAATGTCTGGCGATTCAACCGGCGTCAGCACTAAAACCGTCAGAGTCGCCAGCAAAAGTGTGCGGAAACCATAGAACGGCAAAAAACGAAACAAGGCCTTCATCATAAAAAACAATACGATGAAAGCCACGGCGTAGGCACCCCAGAAAATGGCGTAAGCCAAAGAAGCATCTGCATCAATCATTAGATAATCCAGTGAATTATATGTTCTTCCCATTCCTCTTCCGGCACATCGCTTTCGGAGGCCACTCTACCTTGAATGGATAAACCGGCTTTGCGCACAGTATCCGGGTCGCCCGACCGCAGCGGGTGCCAATCGGCCAGTGGCCGGCCTTCGGCGAGCGTTCGGTAAGCGCAGGTATGCGGCAGCCAGGCATAATCAGTAATAGTGTCTGGCGTAAGCACCGTGCATTCGGGAACCACGTCTGACCTCTGAGAATAGACCGTGCACTGGCCGTTTTCGATGTTCATACACCGACAAACCAGGTCGGTGTGGTACACGTCGCCGGTTTCTTCATCTTCCAGCTTTTGAAGGCAACATTGGCCACAGCCGTCACACAAGGACTCCCACTCTGACGGGGTCATTTCATCAAGGCGTTTACGCTGCCAGAACGGGATTTGTGCACTCATTTTTTATGTTGCTCGACCTTGCGCTTGAAATCGACGATGTAGGTGTCCTGCTCTTCGGGCATCTGCAGGAAAAAACCTTTGTCTTCCAGCGCATTCAACACTTCTTCGCCCGTTGTTCGAGCCAGCTTTTTGTCCGGTGTCAGCAACAGATCCATGGCATGTGCTGGCTGGCCAAAAATCGAACGGAGGCCTTCGGGAAGCTCTTGCCAGTCCTGACCTCGACGAACATAAATATATGTGTCTAATTTTTTGGTACTGCGAAACACCGATACAAATTCTCGGGTGGTCATGATTTTACAAGTTCCTCAATGTCTCTGACGACCGACCCCAGCAGTGTTGCGCGCCAGCCTTCGAAAAAAGCCTGTCCCTGCAGCGATCGGTCTTGAATCACTTTTTCAATTCGCTTTCTTGGCGCCATGATTTCTATTGGAATATCAAACTCTTGGGCTACTTTATTGAAGTATTTTTTTACGCTTTTATAAAGCGCTTGCTGATCTCGAGTAAGCGGCCGCTGAATGGGCTCAACATCCGCGGTGGCGGCATTTTTGCCGGCACGTATAAGGGCCAGCAAGTGTTCGCCATATCGCTTCACGATGCCACCCGGAACGCCCTGAATGCCACTCAGATCGCTCAACGAGTCGGGGTTTCGTTCTGCGATGGCAATTAGCAACGCATCACTTAATACTCGGTTTCTGGGGCGGTCCACCTTCCGACACTCCTGCTCACGCCAGGCGGCCAAACGCTGAAGCACGGCTTGCTGGGCGGGGAGCAAAGTCCAGCCACCACGAAGTTTGAGATAATGCCGGTTAACATCCTCTGGCGCTGCGGCTTCGTCTGCAAAGCGTCGTGACTCTTCGGCCAAGGCATGCTCCAAATTGCGCTCTTTCAGCTTGGCGACTACCCAGTTCGCCAGTGGCTCAAGATATCGAATATCGTCTACGGCGTAGCGCTCTTGCTCAGGCGACAATGGTCGCGATAGCCAGTCTGAGCGGGTGACTGACTTGTCGAGCGTTTCTTCAAACAGAGTCTCGACCAATCGCGCGTAACCAACCGAAAAGCCGGCGCCCGCCAACGCCGCACCAATTTGCAGATCCAGAAGACCTTGTGGCTGCACCTGCAGCCAGTGGCGAAACAGCTCCAGATCCTCGCTCATCGCATAGAGCAACTTCGGGCGTTCGCCGTCTGACAGCATAAGCCGGAATTGGGCTGAAGCCTCCGCGACATTGGGTTCAACGAGCCAGAAATCACCCGCCCCGCCCAACTGAACCAAGCCCGGTATCGGGTAAAAGGTGGACACCCGTTCGAATTCGGTATCGAGCGCAATGGGACAGCCACTAGGTAAACTGTTCAGCCACTGATCGAGCTGCTCCGGCGTTTCCAGCCAGCGAATGGTTTCCGGCGCTGGTGGAACCGGTATGGCCGTATGGCTTTGAGTCATAAATTAACCTGGAACTATTCTGAAAGGGGTTTACGGCCCCGGAAGGCATGCGTGAGAGTGAAACCATCGACATAGCCCAACTCGCCGCCCACCGGAATACCGTGTGCGAGCCGGGTGATCAAAATGTCCTGACCATCCAGACGGTCAGCAATGTAGTGAGCTGTAGCTTCCCCTTCCACCGTTGGGTTGGTGGCCAATATCAGCTCGGTCACGCCCTCCTCGTGAATCCTGCGCAACAGGCGTTCAATACCGATTTCTTCAGGACCCACGCCATCGATGGGTGACAAATGGCCCATAAGTACGAAATAACCGCCACGGTAATCACCCGCCTGCTCTATCGCGAGTAGGTCGGAGGGGCTTTCGACAACACATAAGGTTCCGGTACGGCGCTCAGGCTTGGCGCAAAGCTGACAAATGTCAGTATCCGAAAAATTCTGACAACTATCGCAACGGCGGACAGCGTCCATTGCCTGATTCAAAGCACCGGCTAACCGAACACCACCGGAACGGCCACGCTCAAGCAAATGAAAAGCCATACGCTGGGCGGTCTTCTGGCCTACCCCGGGTAAACAGCGCAGTGACTCGACCAATTCATCAACCATGGGGCTGAATGCCATGAATACTCCTCAAACAACTAAACGGCACACCGTTAGAACGGCATTTTGAACCCTGGCGGCATCCCCATACCCGACATCATGCCGGACATTTTGTCTTTCTGGTTTGCTTCAACCCGGCGAACGGCGTCATTAACGGCGGCAGCCAGAAGATCTTCCAGAATTTCTTTGTCTTCAGACAACAAGGAAGGATCAATATCAACCTTTCGAACATCGTGACGGCCGTTCATGGTCACTTTGACCATGCCAGCGCCGGACTCACCCGTAACTTCGGCTTTAGCGGCTTCTTCCTGGGCCTTCTGCATCTGCTCTTGCATTTGCTGGGCCTTTTTCATCAGATCGCCCATGTTATTCATCATGCGATTATCTCCTGCTTGTATCTATCGGGCGGATACTTTCTTCGACAACCCGCCCTTCAAACCGTTCAACAATGTTGTGCACCAGCGGATCTCGGCGAATCGACTCTACGGCTGCCTTAAGGCGGGCCACCCGCTGCCGCTCTTCAAAGGCGGCCGGTGTATGTAAGCCGGGCTCACCTTCAACCACTTTCAACTGTGTGGCGTCGCCAAAGCGTAATCTCAAGGCCGCAAGAATTTTTTCTTCGTGCCGTGCGTTCAAAAGCCGGGCGTGCCCCTCGTCCAGCGTTAACACAACCGTCTCGCCCTCACGCTCCATGGCGCTGTAACTGGCCAGATTTCCGGGCATGCCGTTAATCTCCAAGGACCGATAGTCACGCTCCCAAACGAAGCCATCCTCACTGACCGGCGCCGTCAACTCGACCGTTGGCACCTCGCCCGTATTTTCGAGCTCCGGATGCGGTATTGGCTCAGCCTGCAGCGTTGCTTCAGACACTGGCTTTGGTTCCACGACAGCTGCAGATGGCTCCTCTGCATTCGCTGGAGGCTCAGGTTCCGGAGGCGCTGTTGCGAACACCGGCTCAGTGGGCTCTGGATCCCAAGGGGGGGCATCATCCATGACCGATGGCGGCACCTGTTCCACAGACGCTTCAGGTTGAGAGGCAGAAGGCGATACAGCCGCCTCTGCCGGAGCAGGCGCGGGTTCAGGTTCTGGTGCTTCCGGAGCAACAGCTTGGGCTTGGGCGGGCTCCGGTTCGGGTTCTGCGCGCCCGGCACTTTCACTACCGCTCGAAGAGACGGCCGGCGGCGCTTTCCGATCAGCCCCTGGGCGGAAGGCCAACATGCGCAGCAGCGTCATTTCAAAGCCCATACGAGCATCGGGAGTAATGGCGAGATCTTTTCGACCCATCAGCGCGGTTTGATAAAAGAGCTGAGCGTCTTCAGCACTGAGCTTGCGCGCCAGCGCCTGAGCCTGGGCGGCATCACCCATGGCGTTGTCAGCGCTACCCGGCACCACCTGTTCCATGGTGACACGATGGAACAACGACAACAGGTCCGCCAGGATAACGTCGTAATCCGGCGCAAAGTCAGAAATACGATTGATCTCAGCCAGCAACCCGGGACCATCTCGTTCGACCAGCGCATCGACGATGCGCTCGATGTCTTGCTGGTCGATAGTTCCCAGCATGGTGCTGACATCACTGGCGGCCAGCTTCTGGTTGCCGAACGCAATTGCCTGATCGGTCAGACTCAAAGCGTCACGCATACTGCCGTCCGCAGCGCGGGCCAATAGCCACAATGCCGGATCTTCGAAGGGAATTTGCTCTTCTGCCAACACCTTCCGCAAATGCCCCACGATGTGCTCGGGTGTCATGCGCTTGAGGTTAAACTGCAGGCACCGCGACAATACGGTAACCGGCAGTTTCTGCGGATCGGTCGTTGCCAGCAGGAATTTCACGTGTTCGGGTGGCTCTTCCAGTGTTTTCAGGAAGGCGTTGAACGATTGATTGGTGAGCATGTGAACCTCATCGATGAGGTACACTTTGTAGCGGCCGCGGGTTGGCGAATACTGAACGTTATCGGTCAGCTCGCGCATGTCGTCCACCCCGGTTCGGGACGCCGCGTCGATCTCGATCAGATCGACGAACCGCCCGTCCAAGATCTCTTTACAACTTCCACACTCGCCGCACGGATTGGCCGTAATTCCCGTCTCGCAATTCAGGCAACGGGCCAACAGTCGACCAATGGTGGTTTTACCAACACCACGGGTGCCGGTAAAAAGATAGGCATGGTGAAGGCGCTGGTGCTCCAACGCGTGTACAAGTGCCTGAAGCACATGCTCTTGCCCCACCATATCTTCGAAGGTACGGGGGCGCCATTTTCGGGCTAAAACCTGGTAGCTCATGATCCGCCAACTGCTCTGAAATCAGGGCTTAACAATACCATGGACCCGTTGCCAGAAGAAGGATGATCACGCTAGCCAGACGTTTCGGCTATCTTGTCCAGAGCATTAATACGGCGCAACTCATGCCCTTCAAACATTGATTCCCTCAACAATTGAAGCGCCTCGCTTCGGTCTTGCGGCGCCAAACCTTCACTTTGTATTACCGCCTGCTTGCGCCGCTGATAGTCCGCAAGCCGCTGCTGCCATTGCTGCCGCTCTCTATCCACTTGTTCAAGTCTTGCGGTTGCTTCCGGGCCATACTGCTGTAACCGCAACGCACGAACTTCTGCCTCACTTGCACCAGATTGCCGAAGCGCCTTTACCCGTTGAACGGTGCTAACCACGGCTCGCGAGGTTTCTTTCGATTTTCGAACGTGCTCGGGCAGCTTTTGATCAATCTGCGCCAATGCTGTGCTTTTTTCAGGATCGCTTAAACGGTCATCTGACATCACGCGCTGACGCTCAAGGGCCAAGCGCAGGCGACTCTCCTCCAAACCATAAAACCCTTCAGCAACGTCCGGGCCCAGATATTCTCTACGTAGGTGATACACCGCCTCAAAGGCCGCAAAAATATCCATCGAATAAGGCTCTGACCGAAGCTCCATCTCCTCGGCCGCTTCCCGATAGGCCAGATACTGCGCAAGAATATCAAGCACTTCTTGCTGCACCGAGGTGGGAACACCGTTCGCTTCCATCTCAGCGCGCATACGAAGAGTCATGGCGGGTTCGTGCTTACGCCCGGGTGCCAGACCTATAAAAAAATCCAGAAAACGGCGGAGCTGCCGGTCGAGCACCAGATTCCCGTTCATGTCGAGACGAACCGCGCCATCGATCTCGATATCGTCAACGCGCTCATCTCTTGGCAAAGCAGGGAGCTGTTGCGATTGATCGGGGGACTTTAAAGGAGAAGCAGCACTCCGGGCATGTCCATCAACAAATGGATTTTGATCAACGGAAGTCTTGCGTGCGCCTTTGCCAAATTCCACATCAGCGCACCAATAGAACAACCCCGTGCCCGCCGCCACAAAGAGCAATACACCAAAACAAACAAAGATGTAACGCTTACTCATGCACCACCTCTAGGGCGGGCCAAACAGGCCCGCCCGGCATAAAGACCGTATCAGAGCCCCAGATTCTTGAGGCGATTGGCCTGCTGTCGATACAGCTGCACCGGATCGGCGGCATTGCGCCCGACCAATCCAAACAACAGATTCACCTGATCGAGATGGTTATGGGCGTAATCAACCCCAAGCACCTTACCAACTTTCATGCTGCAGGCCGGCACCAGGCCGTCTGTCGGCTCGTCAAACATCGGCTTCAGCGCCAGTAGCAACGCGTCACTGGCATCCAACACATTGGTCCACACCTTGTTGCCGCCCCATGAGTAATAACGCACTCCATCAACGACTTCTTCACCATCGTTGCCGCAGTAGGTAGAAGGCAGGCCGGCAGGGAACTGCGCGTTAAACGCGAGGGAACCGTCTGTGCTGAGTGATTCGATCGCTGCTCCGGTATCCTGCGGCAACCCGCCACCACCTGAGAAGGTGTCAATCAAGCCAAAGAAGAAATTGCCCAAACCGTCCAACGCACCATTATTTGCGGCATCCGCAACCGGTGTTCCCCAGTTAACGCCACCGACACTGGAAACCGAAGCCACGAGGTCAGGCCGAACTCCGGCGACGTAACGAACGGTGGGCCCACCATGACTATGACCAATCAGGTGCACCTTTTCAGCCCCGGTCACCGCCACGTACTCTTCGATTTGGGCAAGCAGTTGCTCACCGCGAACCTCGGTGGAATTTGCTGCCGACACTTGAGGCACGAACACTTCAGCCCCGCTTTCGGTCAACGCCTCAGGAATGCCATTAAAGTATTCAACGAAACCCAAGAGCTTGTTAAAGCCAGACAAACCGTGCACCAGCACAATCGGGTGTTCCGTTTGAGTGTAGGTATCCGCTGTTTTTCCGAATAGCCAATCGAACCATCCGGCAGATGCAGATTGCGAAGACAAACCAATAGCGAAGGCGACGGCCACAACAGCCAGCTTTCGATTCGAGCGTTTCATTTCATCACCTGTTTTTTGTTTTAGTTCAGAATGCAACATATCGAGCCAAATCAGCTTAGCGCACAAGCATGGCTGGATTTGCGAACATGGTCACAAGTGCCGAACAGACAAACAGGTCTTAAGGGGCCAACAGCTTTGGCAAGGAAAGGATAACAAGGAAGGAAATGGGGGTGACCCCACCAGCAATTCTCCGGCACACAATTCCACCGCTTCGGCTGCTCCCTTCCGGGCCTGACCGGGTTCACGGTTTCATGTTGCGGAGGCACCAATGGGGCCACCATAACGGCGTTTCAGAAGATTTCCCTGAAAGCGGCGCGAATAGTATCAGAGAGTTACAGGGACTACAACGCCTATAGCGGTAAAGGCACTTCATCTTGCCGAAACCAACAGGCAATGCTGTATCGGGTGCGCCTTGCCGGCAATACCTCGTGGGGGACGGTTTCGCTCAGGAAGAACGCCGCACGCCCGGTTTCAGGCCTCAACAAACCAACTGGCGCCTCGTGATCTTTTGCATCGAATATTCGCAACTCTCCGCCATCTTCCAGACCCCAATCGTCGTTCAAATAAAGCACCAGACTGATCATCCGGGAGGCTCTCCCCTGAAAACTGTCCACGTGCCGCTTATAGAAGTCACCCGACTGATAGGTGGAATAATGGGCTTCATACCGCTTCAACCCCAAAAACAAACGGCGATTCAATCCATCCCGAACTTGATCAAAAAACCGGAACAGTTCGGCCTGGGGCGCGCTGAATCCGTCCATCCAGACAATTTTATCCCGCCGTACACTGCGGTCTTTCAGCAAATCCGAACCTCTACCTATGCCAGCTCGCGCCATGGCTTCGGTTTTATCAAGGATCTCTACTTCACGCTTCAATTCACCCAACAACCCCGCAGGCAAACGAAAGCTAAGATCACACTCAATCCATCCCGTACTGGCAAGAGCATCAGCCAATTCGTCTAACCAGAAACTATCTACGACGTTTGGCCGAGAGGGCGCCTCACCGATATTTTGCGGGTCATCTCCGGCCAACCGATCCAAGGCCTCACCACCTCGCTCAAGCCGAGGCTCAATCAGCGGGACCACAACACCTTTTGTCTTCTCTGAGTCCATTAGCAGCACTCCAGCAATTTGAGATATTGTATGACTAAAGTCGCCGGATTGGCGCTTTTATTTTAACCTGATAGTACGCAAATGCACCTAAACAAACGGCTTCAGCATGTCAGAACGCAGTGACAAACCCTCTACTACCTTGGCTCCCGGTCAATGGTCTTTTACGCGCTGGAAAACCATTGGTCAGCTGGAAGCATTGGAAGTTCAACATCCCTTGTTCGAAGCAGCGATCACCCTTCAGGGAGCGCACTTGGTGCACTTCTCCCACGCCCACGAGAAAAACTGGCTGTGGTTAAGCGAGTTCGCGCGCTTCCAACCGGGGCGAGCGATCAGAGGCGGCATTCCCGTATGCTGGCCGTGGTTTGGCGACCCGGCGCGCAATCCGCCGGTCATCCGCAATCACATTAAAACCCCCTCGGCACACGGTTTTGCCCGGACAGCTTTGTGGCAACTGGAAGATGTTAACGAGAGCGCTCACGAAGTAGAGATCAGCCTGTCGTTAACCACTGGCGCCGACTTTTCCGAGGAGTGGGAGGGCAACGCCCTGGCTCTGATCACCTTCCACTTTTCGCTTCGAGGCTGCCAGATCGCCCTCACCACAACCAACCTTGCCCACGAACCTTTAGCCTTAAGCCAAGCCCTGCACACTTACCTACCCACCCCGGACATCACCAACACCCGGCTTCTCGGCCTGGGTGACAGTCAGTACATCGATACTTTAAAAGACTGGAATTACGCCACACAGGACGGCCCCGTCTATTTCGACGGAGAAACCGACCGCATCTATGAATCCGGCGACGTATTGATTGCAACGACCCCCGAGCGGCGAACCAAATTGATCGGTTTTGGCAGCGACTCAACCGTCGTCTGGAACCCGGGCCCCGATAAATCTCAACGACTTTCTGACTTCCCTGCAACTGGCTGGCGAAACATGTTGTGTGTCGAAACGGCCAATGCGGCTGGCGACTATCGAGTATTAAATACCGGCCAGAGCCACACACTGGGCGTGTTGCTTGAGCGGGGATAATTCGTAACCTTCAGACCGCCAGCATGCACCCGGATTCAACACAGGGAGCAGGTATGGGCCTGGCGTCTTTTATCAGATCAAAGCTGATTTCAAGCGAATCAGACAACCAGATTGACCGCATAGAAAAGCCAACCGGCTCCCTGGGCTACGACCCATGGGGCTTTAACAGCGATATGGTCAAAATGGGCATGGGGCTCGCCCGCCACGTTTACGAAAAATACTTCAGGGTTGAAACCTGCGGCATCGACAACATCCCTGCTGAAGGTCCGGTACTCATCATTGCCAACCACTCAGGCCAACTCCCGCTTGATGGCATTCTCATCGGTTACGCGCTAGCTAACCGCAAAGTAAAACCACGCTTGCCGCGAGCCATGATCGAGCGTTTTTTCCCGACCGTGCCATGGCTCGGCAACATGCTGAACGAAGTGGGTGGCGTACTGGGCGACCCGGTGAACTGCGCCAAAATGCTGGAAAACGATGAGGCCATCATCGTGTTTCCCGAAGGTGTTCGTGGTTCCGGAAAACTTTATAGAGACCGCTATCAGCTTCAACGCTTCGGCAACGGCTTTATGCACCTGGCGATGAAGCACAACGCGCCCATCGTGCCCGTGGGCGTGGTCGGCTGCGAAGAAACCATTCCCGCGATTGCCAACATCAAGCCCCTGGCGAAAGCGCTCGGGGTACCCTACGCCCCAATTGCCCTGCCCTTTATCTTCCCGGCGAAGGTACACCTAAACTTCGGGAAACCCATGTACTTCGGCGGCTCCGAAATACCGGAAGAACAAGTTACCGAACGCGTTGAAGCGGTTAAATCCGAAATAAACCGACTCATTGTTAAAGGCCTGACCGAGAGAAAAAGGTTGTTCTGATGCCAAACAAACCCAGACCGCAAATACTAGTGACAGGCGCCGCCGGTGCACTCGCCCAGCAAGTCATCAAACAACTCAATGACACCTGCGACATCGTTGCCGTCGACTTTCGAGAGCAAGTCGATCTGGGCAACAAGGTACCCAGCTACTGCATCGACTTTAACAAACGCGTGTTTGAAGATTTGTTCCGACGGTACCAGTTCGATGGCGTTATACACTTAGGCCGCGTGCAATCCAGCGAGCTCACCCGCATGCGGCGCTACAACGCCAACGTTCTGGGCACTCAGAAACTGCTTGATCTGTCCCAGAAATACGGTGTGAAGCGGGTCATCGTTTTGTCTACTTATCACGTGTACGGCGCAGTTGCGTATAACCCGGCCCTGATCGATGAGTGCGCTCCGCTGAAAAGTGCCGGCCTAAGTGCCGATCTGGTTGATTCCGTGGAGCTGGAGAACCTCGCCAATCTGTACTTGTGGCGTTACCCGGAACTGAATGTCACCATTTTGCGCGCTTGCAACATCGTCGGGCCCGGTGTGCGCAATACTATGAGCCGCCTGCTGAGCAGCAAGGTCGCACCGGTTCTGGCCGGCTTCTCTCCCATGATGCAATTCATCCATATCGACGATATGGCGGATGCAATTACACTGGCCTGGCAGAAAACAACGAAAGGCGTATTTAACGTAGCGCCTCACGACTGGGTTGCCTACCAGCAAGCTTTAAAACTGTGTGGCTGCACGCGCATTCCTATCGTTTCGGTCCCGCCGGTTCTACCGAAAACCATCGCAAAAATTCTGCGCCTTCGCAGTTTTCCGCACTATCTGTTGGCGTTCTTCAAGTATCCGGTTGTGATTGATGGCCGCACGTTTGCCAAGGAATTTAACTTCACTCCCAAACGATCGCTGTCAGAAATATTCCGCTATTACCGGGACAACAAGTAACGCTGTGACCGGAGCAGCTAAATTGGCAATTTAAATGGACGCACACAGAGGTTCGAAGCTACTCTGTAGAGGTTAGTGACAGATCCGCGGTTTAAGGAAAGACCGAATGTTCAGCGACCTCAGCGTAATCAGCTACGGTGCATCGGCCATTGTGTTTGCCGTGCTATCAACCTTGGTAGCAACGCGCTACCTTCGGCGTGAGCTTGATCGCGCTCTGTTTCTTGCGGCTTTTGTTACCACCCTCTGGGCATCGGCTTTGGTATCCCAAAGCCTTTGGGGAGAACCCGGATTCTTCATCCGCTACCTGCTTGAATTGCTACGTGATGCCGCGTGGCTGCTCCTGCTTTTCGCCCTACTTCGAGACTCCTTCCGACAAGCGAGATTTACCGGCCAACTCCGCAAAACGCTTGGGATCGCTACCACCGTACTGATCATTACACTTCTCTCGCTCGGCACACTCGAGTTTGCATTCGATGCAGACTTGGTCAGCGGAAAAACCAAGTTGATCGGGCAGATTGCTCTATCCTTACTTGGCTTATCACTGGTCGAGCAGATCTGGCGCAACTCCCCGGCGTTAGGCCGGTCCAGCGTTAAATATCTGTGCATCGGAACCGCCACCATTTT
>Ga0208300_100343_pt1 | contig 37596 bp, 27 predicted proteins | sample 23_taG_FD_184096 | JGI IMG/M metagenome (GOLD analysis project Ga0208300, IMG submission 184096) | Marine viral communities from Cariaco Basin, Caribbean Sea - 23_WHOI_OMZ (SPAdes) (version 2) | ecosystem: Environmental > Aquatic > Marine > Oceanic | place: Caribbean Sea: Cariaco Basin...
AACCGCACCTGCTGTGATGGCAGGATTGTTCCAGTGGCTTAATTTTAACGAACTGGTAAATCATTATTCCCCTGACAAACTACGTCAATTCGCTGATGCGGCTAGTAAATTTGTGTAGATACCTATGCCCTGAAGTGGGTGGTTTTACGGCGACCGGTGATAAAAAATCCCAGTCAATTGACTGGGATTTTTTATGGCTGTGGCTAAAGGCTACTCCTCTACCCACTCGCCTTTACGCCAGTAAACGCCCCAACGCGTGGCCTTGCCTGTTTTTAGGCTCTCAGAGCCAATGTACTGCTCTTTTTGCTTACGTGACCAGCGCAAAATGGTAGGGTTGCCCTCCGGATCTTGATCTGGACCATCAAACAAATACTGGAACTTATCATCCATCTTGTCCTTAATGGTGCGCAGCTCAGACAGCTTAGGGGGACGCGTCTCGCGCACTTTAGGGAACTTAGAGGCCGCTAAGAATAGACCGGCAGCCCCCTCTCGTAAGATAAAGTGATCCTCATGCTTGGTCGACTTAAGCTCTGGCATATCGATAGGATCCATGCGCGGCGGTGCAGGCTCACCATTTTTGAGCACTTTGCGGGTATTATCACACTTATTACAAGCAAAATAAGGACCAAAGCGGCCGGTCTTAAGCTCCATCTGACCATCACATTTATTACAGTCAATGGTCGGCGCATCAGAGCCTGGCACCTCGAACATACCTTCTTCTAATAAATAGCCATCACAGTCTGGGTTGTTACCACAGATATGCAGCTTGAGGCCACCATCCACAATATAGCCATCCATCGCTGTGCTACACTTAGGACAACGTTTTTTCTCCATCAACTCTTTGACTTCAGCGCTTTCATCGATTTCGCTATCATCTAAGTTGGCAAAGGCTTCTACCGGCATTAAGTTTTTGGTACCCTTACAGCGCTCTTTGGGCGGCAAGTTGTAGCCAGTACAGCCTAAGAATACACCGGTTGAGCCATTACGCAGCTGCATTGGTCGGCCACATAAATCGCAATGCACGTCGGGTACATCGGTGGGGTCATTCGGGCGCATACCGTCTTTATCTTTGGCATGCTCAAGCTTAGTCTTAAAGTCCCCATAAAAGTCATCTAACACCGCTTTCCAATCTTGATCGCCTTGTGCCACATGATCAAGCTCATCTTCAAGCCCCGCAGTAAAGGTATAATCCATCAGCTCAGGGAAGCTTTCGGTTAGACGGTCGGTGACAATATCACCCATCTTCTCAGCATACAGACGCTTGTTTTCTAAGCGAACATACCCTCTGTCTTGAATGGTTGAGATGATAGAGGCATAAGTTGATGGACGGCCGATGCCTTTTTTCTCAAGCTCTTTAACTAAGCTTGCTTCCGTATAACGCGCTGGCGGCTTAGTGAAGTGCTGACTGGGATCTAGTTTTATTAAATTAAGCTCATCGCCTTGTTTGACATCAGGCAATAAGGTGTCATCGGTTTTGGCAGGTGGCATAACCTTGGTAAAGCCGTCAAAGGTCATGGTGCGACCGCGGGCTTTTAGCTCAACATCGCCCGCCTCTACCAATAGATTAACCGACTTATATTTTGCCGGTAGCATCTGACAGGCCACAAACTGACGCCAAATCAGCTCATATAAGCGAATGGCATCACGATCCACCCCTTTGAACTGGGTGGATTTTAAATTGGCATTGGTCGGACGAATGGCTTCGTGAGCCTCTTGTGCGTTTTGTTTGCTGCCATAAAAATTAGGCTTTTCTGGCAAGTATTTAGAGCCGTAATTCTCTTCAATAAAGCCGCGCACACTGGCCAAGGCATCATTGGATAAGAAGGTTGAATCGGTACGCATATAAGTAATGTGACCAGCTTCGTACAAGCGCTGAGCTAGCATCATGGTCTTTTTGACAGGAAAGCCCAAACGTGTGCTGGCCGCTTGCTGTAAAGTAGAGGTAATAAAAGGCGCACTCGGCTTAGATTGAGTGGGCTTCTCTTCACGCTCTTTGACCACAAAGGTGGCCGGTTTTAATACGGCCAGTACGGTATCAGTCTGCGCTTTGTTGCCAAGCTTGAGTACTTTGCCTGCCTGTTTGACGGCCTCTAAGCGAATGGGAGTATCTGCAGCCACATTGGCATTATCGCTACCTTTCATGGTGGTATCGGCGTGAATTTGCCAATACTCTTCTGGAATAAAGGCACGGATTTCACGTTCACGCTCGACCACAAGCCGAGTGGCTACTGACTGTACTCGCCCAGCCGATAAACCACGGGCAATTTTTTGCCACAGTAGCGGCGAGACCATAAACCCAACCACTCTGTCTAAGAAGCGGCGTGCTTGCTGCGCATTCACCCGGTCAATATCAAGCTTACCGGGCTCTTTAAATGCATTTTGAATGGCCGATTTGGTAATCTCGTTAAACACCACACGCTGATACTTGCTGTCATCTCCGCCGATAACCTCACGCAAATGCCAAGCAATCGCTTCCCCTTCTCTATCCAAATCCGTTGCCAGATAAATCTTATCGGCATCTTTGGCCAAGGCTTTAAGCTCTTTAATCACTTTGGTTTTATTAGGCAGCACTTCATACACAGCTTTCCAGCCGTGCTCAGGGTCAATACCCATTCTACGTACCAAAGCCTGCTGCGCTTTGTCTTCTTTGCTTAGCTTTTCATCCGTCTTGGTCGCTTTTTTCTTAACACCACTGCTGGTGGGCAAGTCACGCACATGACCAATACTTGAGCGTACAATAAAGTCATCACCCAAATATTTGTTGATGGTTTTTGCTTTGGCAGGAGACTCCACAATGACCAGTGATTTGCCTTTTGCACTGGCCGCGGGGGTCGAGGTTGTTTTTTTAGCTGTGGTTTTAGCCATTGATATCAAAGTCCTAATTAAACTTTCTTATAAATTATATTTTTTATAGTCTGGTGAGCTCAGCCAAAGATCTGCTTTAAATGTCTGGCTTTGGCCTAAATCTGCATTGACGTTACACTGCTAACAGTTGCGCTGTCAACAAGGTTTTTCAAGAGCAAGCAGTAACTAAAGTGTCAATTGACTGGATTTATGAGCTTATATCAGCCTTTATTAGCCAGCTTTTGCGCCCATTGATACATGGCGGCTTTGAGCGCTAATAAATCTGGCTCAATGTGCTGCGGATCATAATTGGGATTGGTATTGGGCTTCACATAACCGCTGTCCTCCCAAAATACCACCAAGCTATTGGCCTTGGTATAAACAGCTTTTACAAGCGGGGTGATGCTGGCTGGCAAATTGAGCGGTTCATGGTCTAAGCGATAAGTCACATCCTGCGTACCAGCGTTACCCTGCGCGCCATCATTAACCTCTATTTGTGTATCACTGGTACTGTCCGGACGCAGCTCACCGTCTATGACTTGATAACGGGTTTCAGGGAATTTCATGTCATCTAGAATTAAGGCATACTGCCCCATCATCCCCTTGCCATACTCATTATTGCGGCCCCGAATCCAATCAGGACAGGCAACGAGTTTGGGGTTTAGTTCCAAGCGGCGCGCCGTCATCCGCAGCTTATCCAAGCGCACATCGACGCCACTAGGTTTTAAGGCCATAATACTGCCTAATACAAATAATCCAATAGCAATCGCTACCCAAGTTCCCATATTTTTTCCGTAAGTTGTAAGAAGTAACAAATAGCGCGCTAGTTTATTAGGTTTTTGCTTTTATTCATACCACGTTGAGTTATCCTTGGTTTTTTTTGACGATTTTCCGGCCTTGTGCATACCTGTGTTGCTTTTTGCTTGGGGCAGTTTTTCCAGACTAGCGGGAATCTCACTGCCTGCCAATACCTCTTCGTACTTAGTAGCCACTTTGGGCATCAGCGCATCCATCACCGGCTGCCACTGTGCTTGAATATCTCGGTAGCGTTTTTGAGTATGATCAAAAATGGCCAATCCTTGCTCAGCCAACTGTGGATATAAGCTTCTTTCACTAATCCAGGCTAAGGGCGGCTGGCCTATATTTTCAAAAAATCTCTGCAACGTTAAATTGGTGCTGCTTTGTGACCGCACTCGGTTGGCTAGCAGATGAATATCGACCTTACCTTTACGGATACGCTTGATATCTTGAATGGATTTTAAAAACTGCTTGGTACTGTCAGCATCGAAGATAGACGGTAACACTGGAATCAAAATAGCACGGGCTTCACTGATTAGCGACTCTGCGCGATCGCCACTTAAAGAGCCTGGCGCATCGATAATCAGCCAGTCTTTTTTACCTAAGGTTTTGGCCACTTTTTTGGGCAAGTCACCAATATCTTCTTCATCGCACCAATCTACTGCATAAATTTTTGCGGCGCTAGCGGGTCGCTGCTTTAGCCAACGTAGGCTTGATCTTTGGGGGTCGGCATCAGCTAAGGCGACGGTCTGACCTTGATTGGCCAATGCCGCGGCTAGCGTAATGGCGACAGAGGTTTTACCACAGCCACCTTTTTGATTTGCTATTAATACAGTTTTCATAATCGTTGCTCATTTTATTTTTTATCTGTCGTTTTAATCTGCTGTTCTCAGCGCTTTTGTTAAAGTCATACTGTTTTACTGTCCTATCCCTATTTATATCTATTTTTTATAAGGGTGTCGACTTGTTATCTCTTAATTTCGCGCCCGTGCCCTGTCGCCTTATTATGTCATGACCTAATAGCGGCTTAAGTCATTGATAATACCTTAGTTCTATCGCTTATCTTGCTAGCACAACTTTAGAGTATAACTTGATAGCGTGTTAAGATTTTTTGCCACTTACACAATTCTACCGGTATTCGCTCAAAGCTCAAGTAAATATCAACAACGCTTTTATGGCATCAGCAGCAATACACCGCAATACATGAGCTATGTTGACAGCTTGGCTTATCATCATCTTTATAATAACAGAAGCACAATAGCCGATAAGTGAATAACGTGGCACTATAAGTAATGGCTTTTTTTAAGGAGCAATAAGATGACTTTTTTGCAAACCACGTTACTGACCACCGTATTCGGTACGGCTATGATTGTGCTGTCTGGTTGCGCAACTACCCAAGCGCTATCGCCGCAGCAGTGTCAGGCAGGCAATTGGCAAGATATTGGCTATGCTGACGGGCTGGCTGGTCGCTCGGGCGCCTATTTCGGTAGGCATATTGAAAACTGTAGTCCGGTGGCCAATAGTGCACCAAACCGCGAGTTGTGGGAGCAAGGTCGTCAGCAAGGCTTAAAGCAGTTTTGTACCGAGCTTAATGCTTATAAGTTTGGCCGTGAGGGTTATGCTTGGCAGCCGGTTTGTCCGCTTGAGAACATAGAAAAACTAGAAGAGGCTTATAATCAGGGTCGCTACTATTATCTGCGTCAACGAGATATGGAGTACTTGAGTGCGCCTTATCCTTGGGGCTACGGGCGTTATGGCTACGCTTCACCTTATAGCTGGCGCAGTCCTTTTTGGCGTCCAGGCTGGTGATACGTCAACGCACTGTTGATGCGTACTCTGGGCAACTCCCACCAAGCCAAACGGTGATGGTGGGTAGTCTTTGTGGCCCATAGCACCGCCAATTTAGGCGCTATCTACAAAACGTATTTTTTGCGTCAAAGCAGCTGCTTATGGCTGCATATTGCTGGCGTGACCCCGTGTCTTACCTCTACTCTAGGTTTAAATTCTTATCCATGCGATAAATCAAAAAGGTGCCCAAACACATTAAAATTGACATGGTGGCCCCAAGCTTAAACACAGGGTTTACCGGAAATAAGTTGAGCAATAAGCCGCCAAAAATACCCACACAAAACATTAATGAGCCTTGTAAGGCACTGGCCATACCGGCGCGGTGTTTTTGAAACGCCAAGGCAATTGCTGAAGCATTCGGCTGAGTTAACCCCAAACCGGCAATACAGAAGAAAATACAGATAAGTACCAATGGCAACCAAGCCTCTGCACCATAAATCACACCTAACAGCAACAGTCCTATCGCAGCAACTGCCTGCATAACTGCCCCAAAACGCAGTAAGCTAATCAGACGAAACCTATTGGTTAAAAACTGGTTCACCTGAGTGAGTGCTACAAAGCCTGCGGCATTCATACCAAATATTAAACTAAACTGGCTCTCCGTTAGCCCATAGCCATCCATTAACAGCTCGGGCGCTGCACTGATATAAACGAACATTGAGCCCATTAATAGACCGGCGCCAATAGCCGGAAACCCAAAAGAGGGATCTTTTAGTAAGTCTAGATATTGACTTAAAATGGTATTCAAAGGTTTGTAATTTCGGTTTTCTTCAGTCAAGGTTTCTTTAAAAAAGAACTTGGTCAGCAGCAAGTTTAGTACCCCAAAACCTGCCAAGAACCAAAAAATCACATGCCAATCAAAAAAGCGTAAAAATGCGGCACCCAGTGAAGGCGCTAAAATTGGCGCCAGTCCCATCACCAATACCATAATAGAGAAGGCTTTGGCCATTTGTTTGGGCGGCAAGGTATCACGAATGGCGGCTCGGGTAACCACCGCCCCAACACACGCCCCTAAAGCTTGCAAGGTGCGCGCTGCAAACAGCACATATTGACTGTCGGTGGTGGCACAAATCAGCGAAGCAATGACATACAAGGTCATACCAAAATACAGCGGCTTGACTCGGCCAACGCGGTCACTTAACGGCCCATATATCAGCTGGCCGAAGACCAAGCCGGCAAAATATGCCGGTACTGAGTTTGAAATCTGAGCGGTACTGACCCCAAAATCCTCAGCCATTGTTGGCAGCGCAGGTAGGTACATGTCGATAGATAATGGGCCGATGGCCACGATAAGCCCCAGCATCATAATCCATGCTACAGGCAGTTTTGGCGTAGAATTTTGAGTATTTGACATAAATCTCACACAGAGCTAAAGGTTTAATATAGGTATTACCTATTTATTTTATTGTGATGTTATTAATACACTTGATATCACCAATATCAAAAAACAACCTCATGATGATACCCAATTTAACACAGGTAGCCTACTCTTATCCTTTATATAGTCAACGAAATTTACGCATGCTTACCGAACTACAAAGTGATGTTCACCCCCGCTGTAAAATTAACCTTTAAAAACCAAAAAGCCCAGTAGGTTTTATCGCTTACTGGGCTCATGACTGGGCTTTTAGTTTAAAAATAACGCAGTGCTCACTACCGGCTATGTCGCCCCTAACTAAATTGACGCTTTAAAAACTGCACACTATTGTCTTTGGCTTTTTTTATCGCTAATTTACGGTTTTTGCCCCCTCCCATCAGCTTAAGTTGCCACATTTTTTCTTGATACAAAGCACAAAAGCTTTGTTTGGTCATCTGATTAATGACCCGTTTACTGGCCAATACGGCATCAGGTGAACGGGTGGCAATCTCTGTGGCCAAAGCGTGCGCACGCTCATAAGGAGTATCGTCAATGTGAGTGACTAAGTGCAGCTGCTCAGCTTGATTGGCATCAATTAAGCGCGCGGTCATGGTCAGCTCTTTTAGGACATCTACTGGCAACACATGAAGGGCTGACTGAGTCAATCCCATGTCGGGCACTAAGCCCCATTTGGCCTCCATAATCGCAAACTGACAATCGGGAGTGGAGATACGAAAATCACAGGCTAAAGCCAGTTGCATGCCTGCCCCAATACAATAACCTTGGGTAACCACAATCACCGGCACTGGCACTTCACGCCATATTAAACATACTCTTTGAAAGATACTTTGGGTAGGCTTTAGCAGCTCATACAAGCCCATCATGGCATTTTTGGGATTGTTTAAGTCACTAAGATCAATACCGGCACAAAAGCTATCGCCTGCCCCATTGATAATCACTGAACGGATGCTACGGTCTTTTTTTAGGCGCTCAGCCACATCGATAAGCTCACGCATCATACGCAGGCTCATGGCGTTTTTTTTGTCTGGGCGATTGAGCGAGACGGTCAACACCTCATCGGCCTCACTTAACGCCAATGTGGTGTATTTTTCATTTAATTTTTGACTGAATAAAGATGACATATTAGCTCTCTGCTTAGGATTAGTTAAGGTCAGTTCCGTTAACTTTATAGGGTTAGATCATTTTCCAAGTCATATCATTTTCACTTAATGCTTTCTCATCACTTTCTTGCATCTGCTGAGTAATATAAGCATCTAAATCCAAAGCTTGCAACATTTTTAGGCTAGAAATAAGGACTGTATAGTACTCCTCAAGCATTGCAAATTGCGACGGTATGGTATGCTGCACATTAAGCAGGCATTTGTCTTCTAAATCTTGGCTAGCTTGACGGATTTGCGGTACCCCAGAGTAACGACTGGCGCCTAAGATACGATGGGCAATCTGTGCCAATTGCTCACGGTCTCTATCTTCCCACGCTTGCTGCAAGGCTTGTAGCTCATCGGCGACAGAATCTTGCATCATATGTAGCAGCTGCTTGGCCAAGTCCGGCTTATTGGCCGAGCGCATGAGCGCATCCTTCCAGTCCACAATAAGTAGCTCATCTTGCACCTGCTCATGCTCATCTTGCTTTTGTTTTTGTGCCAAGTTAGGCTCAGGCTTTAAGGCCGGATTTGCGGTCTCAGCACCTCGCCCCAGCCAGCGCTGCAGAATTTGTAATAGCTGCGGGCGACTAATGGGCTTGCCCACATAATCATCAATACCAGCGGCAATAAACTTGTCTTTACCATCGGCCAAGCCATGCGCCGTTAGCGCAATAATAGGCAAGCGTTTGTGGTAATTTTTATGCTCTTTTTGCGCATCGGCCTCCAACTGACGAATCTTTTTTGCTGCCTCATCGCCTGACATGCGCGGCATTTGTACATCCATAAATACCAAATCAATGGTGGTAGGGTGAACGGGCAAGCTTGAGCTTTGAGCGTCTTTTGGGGTTGTGTCCGTCGCCTTATCCTCTAAGGCGGCTGCCTGCTCACTGTCGTAAGTGTCATACATGAGCTGCTTGCCAATAATCTCTACGGCATCATAACCACTGTTGGCGGTAATCACCTTAATACCCAGCTCGCTTAACAAGGCATCTAATACCAGTAAATTGGGCAGATGATCGTCGACAGCCAAGATGGTCACTCCTTGCCAAGTTGGAGGGGCCACCAAGGTTGAGACATTGGTAGTGCGGGTGTCTAACATGCTATATAACTGGCGCTTATCTAGCGGCTGATACAGCCCCATCGCCTTGTAACGCTCAAGCAACGTGGCATCTAGCGCCACTTGATAGCCATAAATGGCCAGCTTACCTTGATAATGCAGACGGATTTGCTTTAATAATGCGGCCCGATCTTCACGAGTTTCACTCTCGCCGCCATCAATCACCACCCAATCCCAGCGGTTGCCCTCCTCTTTTAACTTCTCAAGAGCACCGGCCAAAGAGCGTGCCATGGTCACATTGATATTGAGCGGCCGCACTGCTGCCATAAACACTTGAATACTAGAAGGATGGTTAATCCATACCAGCATGTCAAAGGGTTTGTCATCATCACCTTGAGTTTGTGCGAACGGGCGTAACATGGGGAGCTGGAGCTGCTCATCGGTCAATTCTTGCTCATAGCCGACGCCAAACTCTTGGTCAGATAACTCATCTATATCGACATAAGAGGGAATACTAAACCAGAAGGTTGCGCCGGTTCTCATCGGGTTCTTATTCACCGATCCTGCCGATAAGCCTGGCTCAGGTAGCACCAATTGCGACTGGGCGGCATTGTTATCATTGTCGTAAAAACCGATTTTACCGCCCATAAGCTTGGTTAATTGTTTGGAAATCACCAGCCCTAGACCCGTGCCGCCATATTGACGGGTAATGGATGGGTCGCCTTGGCTAAAGCTTTTGAACAACTGGCTTTTGGCTTTTTCAGATAATCCATGTCCAGTGTCTTGTATCGCAATATGTATCATGCTACCGCTGTTGTCTTTGTCAGTGGCCACTTTGGCATGATGACTCTTGGCCTCGTCTTCTGCCTGTCCACTGGCTTCAATCACGCTGGCATCTTCTATCTCATCGATGCCGACTCGCACCACCACTTCACCCACATCGGTGAATTTAATAGCGTTACCCACTAAGTTGGTTAGCACCTGCTTGACCCGTAGTGCATCCCCAATAATGGTATTGGGTACATCATTGTAGTAGAGCACTGCCATGCGCAGGCCTTTTTCAGCAGCCAGCGGCGAGAGCATATCCATCACATCATAAATAGCAGAATATAAGCTAAACTCATGTTTATCTAGCACCAGCTTGCCGGCCTCAATCTTTGAGAAATCTAAGACATCATTCACGAGTGCCAATAGGTGTGCAGAGGATTTACGAATGGTCTGCACATACAAATCCTGCTCAGCCGTCAGATCGCCATGTCGAGCCAATAGGTTAATAAAGCCATCAATACTGTTGAGCGGCGTGCGCAGCTCATGGCTGATATTGGCCAAAAACGCCGATTTGGCTTGGCTACTGGAGATGGCCTGATCGCGTGCTTCACGAATAAAGATGTTTTGCATTTCCATCTCATCAAAGGCATCTCGTAAGTCATCTTCAGTCTGATCTGAGTGATCCTTGAGCTCTTGAAAGTCGCCATATAAGCGGCGCAATGTCTTGAGCAAATCTTGTTGCAACTGGTTGAGCTCGCCACTTGACTGGGTATTGACTGGCAGATACATGTTCTCAGGAGTGATTTGCTGCAAATGCAGTCTTAAATCATAAATAGGGGCAATCCAGCGCTTGGCATAGATATTTAAGCTCAACAGCAGCATTAATAAAGTGAATAATCCGGTAATACCCAGCCCTAGCCACACCTTAAGCCGAGCAATGGTCAATGGCTCATTGTCCATATCAACAAATAGCCAATACTGCATGCCTTCATAATTGCCCAGTGAGCGGCCGTACGCTGTGCCAATCTCAGTCGGGATGCCTGAAATAAAGCCTTGCTGATCGGCCTTGTATTGCTGACTCATCTGCTCCCAAGAGGTGGTGCTGATATCGCCCGACGCTGCCAATACCTTGCCATTAGAGTCAATGATTGCCACACGCTGCACGTGCTGATTGTTATTCATAGAAGATAAAATAAAGCCAATCCGCTTTTTTACATCATCTAGTGATTTTAGGCTTTGCTCAACCTCAGGCTCATCGGCCATGGCTTTCGCATCAATCAGCTCATCGGGCAAAGTCATCTTAACGACAGCATCAGCGGCCCTATCCCCTGTGCTTTGTATTTGCGCCGCCGGCTTTGGCAGCACTTTGTCAGAAGCAGCTTCCGTATCCACTTGCCAAGTAGATGGCCCCTCATTGGCTTGACTGCTTGAATGTTGAGGGGCTACTTGCTGCTCAGTTAGGCTTTGATTGCTAAGAATAACCGGCAGCAGTTGTTTTACCATGGGTTCATAGCGAATTAAAGCGGCAGTCGCCAGTGTGTGCTGCTCAGATTTAATGGCTTTGCTGGACTCTTTTTGGACTAAATACGCCCCCACCGCAGCAAGAATAACTATCGGCAAAAACACCAGCAAAATAAGCTGAGCATAAGCACTGCTAAAATCGATTATTTTTTTTCGCATAAAGAATAAGGCTATTTTGAGGGCAATAAACCAAGAAAGAATAAGCGCCAAGAGCGCCGCTAGATTAAGTGTAACAGGTTTTCAACGTATTGCAGATAACCTGAGAGGGCGCAAAATGTTATAATCTTTTGCACTTATCATCATACAATACCTACCGCCAATTTGTACTGAGGGCCTTTATGTCAAATACGTCGCAAAATTCTGTGAACTTTATCCAACAAGTCACCACTTTATCAGACTGCTTAGGCAACACGCCTTTAGTTGCACTACAGCGTCTACCCAAGCTTGAGGGGGTAGATACTTCAGTACAAGTTTTGGCCAAGCTTGAAGGCAACAACCCTGCCAGCTCAGTAAAAGACCGCCCTGCCTTTAATATGATTTTACAGGCCGAAAAACGTGGTGAAATTAAGCCAGGTGATACGTTAATTGAGGCCACCAGTGGCAATACTGGTATTGCTTTGGCGATGGTAGCCGCCATGCGTGGCTATAAAATGATTTTGTTGATGCCCACCAACTCCACCCAAGAGCGCAAAGATGCCATGGCCGCTTATGGCGCCACTTTAATTGAAGTGGACGAAGGTATTGAAGCCGCTCGTGACCAAGCTTTGCAGCTACAGGCTGAGGGCAAAGGCATCGTCTTAAACCAATTCGCCAACCCAGATAACAGCGCTGCTCACTACCAAACCACAGGACCTGAGCTGTGGCGTCAAACTGGCGGACGTATCACCCACTTTATCAGCTCAATGGGTACCACAGGAACCATATCAGGCACCGGTAAATATCTCAAAGAGCAAAACCCAGATATCCAAGTTATTGGTTTACAGCCCGATGCAGACTCTGCCATTGCCGGTATTCGCCGCTGGCCTGAGGAATACAGACCAGCCATCTATGACCCCACAGTGATTGATCGCACCATAGACATCAGCCAACATACTGCAGAAGAGTACATGCGCAAATTAGCACGCACCGAAGGCATTCTAGCTGGGGTTTCTTCAGGTGCAGCCGCTTGGGCAGCGCTACAAGTGGCCAAAGAGATTAAAGACACTCAGCCAGACGCTGTGATTGCCTTCATCGTCTGTGATCGTGGTGATCGATACTTATCTACTGGGTTATTTACCGCCCAATAGCTTTGGTTTATATCGCTTTGGTTTATATCGCTGTGGTTTATATTGCTGTGGTTTATATTGCTGTGGTTTATATTGCTTTAGCTTATTGTGCTTTAGCCACTTTCATATCATCTTTGCTCGATGTGCCCTTGTATATCAAAGACAGCTTGAACGGCTCTCTTAAAAAATAGGTGAACTGCCATGCCCGACTTTTCTAAAACCCCCGTTTTGGTGTTTGATATTGAAACTGTGGCAGATATTGAAGGGGCACGCCGGGTGTATCCGCAGCTGGCCAAACTCAATGATGACGATACCTTAACAGCGCTCACCAGCCTACGACTCCAAGAAGCAGGACATGACTTTATGCGCCTGCCGCTTCAAAAAATTGTCTGTATCTCTGTGTTGTATATCAAAGATGGCCAGTTCTCTTTGTTTTCATTGACCGCAGATACTTTAAGCGAAAAAGAGATTATATCTACCTTCTTTCGTGCTTTTAAAGACCTAAATAGCTTGCCACAACTGGTGAGCTGGAATGGTTCAGCTTTTGATATTCCTGTACTCATTTATCGGGCCATGCAATATGACTTAAGCGTGCCGCTGTTGTTCGAGGAAGGTCATCGCATCACTAATATGCGTTATGATAATTACGTCAATCGCTTTCACACTCGGCATTTGGACTTGATGGACCGCTTTAGTCAATATGGTGGCAGTCGCCGAGAGTCCATGACTATTGTTGCTAGCCTATATGGTCTACCAGGAAAAATGGCCGTAAAAGCCAGCCAAGTGGCGCAAATGGTCGCTGATAGTCAGTGGCGTGAGCTGAGCCTGTACTGTGAGTCTGATGTGCTAAATACTTGGCTTATTTATCTGCGCTGGCTGCGCTTAACTGGTGTCTTATCCTCTAGCGACTTTGATATGTGGCAGGCGCAGACTCGGGATTATCTGACCAAAAAGCTCGATGATAACAATCAGGTTCAGCATCAGCTGTTTTTAGACCACTGGCAACGGTAACTCTTCTTAGTTGTTAATTATCTATCGTAAAACTAAGCTCATTTCTACGCTGATAGCGCATGGCTAAATTACGTTTTATGCCCTGAGTGCTGGCTTTTTAATCATTGTTAAGCGCTTTTTCGTTCTATGCGAGGTAAACACAGTTGTCATTATTGATAACACTGCGGCCTCGGGTTATGCGTTTATGTGTTAAAATCACCCCCACAGTTCACCCCCTTATTTTTCAGCACATTTAACAGATAGGCAGGTTTATGCAGCCCACCGATACCAACAACATTTCTTCTAAAGCCAACAGTAGCGCTGACCATGCGTCATTGGCCGCAGCACCGAGCAAGAAGCTCTCTAAGCCCAGCTCGCGTGTGCGTCGTCGCTTAAAAGATGCGCCACCTCTTGCCTTCAAAATTGACGGCTTATCCCATGACGGACGTGGTGTGGCTATTTATGGCAATGAGTTTGGCGTAGAAGATGGCCACAGTGAAGACAAACATGGCAAAAAGGTGTTCGTAAGCTTCGCCCTGCCCGATGAGTCAGTCAAGGTACGCTTGACCAACAGCCGCAAAAGCTTTGAAGAAGGCGATGCGGTTGAGCTTATCGCCAACCCTCATCCTGAGCGCCAAACCCCGCCTTGCCCACACTTTGGGACCTGTGGCGGCTGTAGCTTGCAGCACTGGCAACCTGAGGGCCAAATTGCCTTTAAACAGACGGTATTGGCTGAGCTACTTGAACACCAAGCCAATATCCAGCCCGATAACTGGCTGCAGCCAGTGGTGGCTGATCGCCTAGGCTATCGTACCAAAGCGCGTATGGGCGTGCGTTATGTGGCCAAAAAAGATACCGCCTTGGTCGGCTTTCGCGAACGTAATAGCAACTTCTTAGCCGAGCTAAACGAGTGTCACATTCTTGATAAGCGCATTGGCTTTGAGCTTGAGAATCTCAAGAGCTTAATCAGCAGTTTAGAGGCGCGGGCGCACATTGCCCAGATTGAATTGGCGATGGGTGAAGCCATCCCTGAGCTTAAAGACGGCAATCAACCTGTGGCCTTAATTTTACGTCATTTAGAGCCGCTATCTAAAAGTGATATTGATCAGCTAAAGGCGTTCTTTAAAGCACGCAATTGGCAGCTATATTTGCAGTCTAAAGGCCCGGAGAGTATTGAGCGTATTGCTCTACATGACACAGACGATGTCAGTGAGCAGTTTGGCCGCTTGTATTATCAATTACCTGAATTTAACTTAACTTATGAGTTTATTCCAACCGACTTTACCCAAGTTAACTTATCGGTTAATCGCAAGATGACCAAGCTGGCTTGCGACTTATTGGATTTAAAACCTGGTGAGCGTGTGCTTGATTTATTCAGTGGTCTAGGCAATTTTAGTCTGCCTTTAGCCCGTTTGGTGGGCGGTGAAGATGGCTCACAAGGTCTGGCCATTGGGGTAGAAGGCTCAGATGCTATGACAGCACGTGCCGCTGATAATGCCAAACGCAACGGCATTAGCAACACTGAGTTTTATAATCAAGACTTAACTCAAGACTTTAGCGAGCAGCCTTGGGCGCAGCAAGGTTTTGATGCCATCTTGATTGACCCGCCTCGCTCAGGTGCTTGGGAAGTTATGCAGTATCTACCCCGCTTTAACGCCTCACGCATTGTTTATGTGTCTTGTAATCCTGCCACTTTAGCACGGGATACCAAGGCGTTACTTGAGCAAGGCTACCGTTTAACAGATGCCGGCGTAATGGACATGTTCTGTCATACAGCTCATGTAGAATCTATTGCACGTTTTGAAAAATTACAAACCGTTTAGCGTTTAGAACTTTCAACCTAATCTTATATGACGAATGCGCCTAAGCTAAGGCATTAAAACCTTTATTATCAAATTGGGTTTTGCCTTAGTATGGGCCGCGCTCATGTTACCTTTAGTTCACAACAGTTCACACAGCTAAGCTTGAATTTTTATCTGTAAATAAGATAATAATAAATAAGAGTTAGGTAACAGTAAGCGCATGGTCATTGGAAGTGGGCGACATTGTGTCAGCCCCGGTGTGGTGTGCTAAGGGAGGATTACTTGGTAAAAGTTCGTGAAGGGTTGCCCCTTATTGACGGTCAGACAACAACAGAAGATAGTGCCTCCCTAGCTGCACAAATGATTGCTCAGCAGCAGCACGGCTATTACAATCCCAGCCGCTTATCTTTTGAGATGCTCAACGAAGATCTAAAAAAACAGTTAGCAACCTCAAAGCTGACGACGGCTATGGATCGCTCAATACAAGCGGATTATTTGCCTCTAAATGATGCCGCCTTAGTCAAGCGACTTCAGCTTGATACCCTCACCTATTGTCATAATGACAGCAATAATAACAATGCTACCAATGAGATAGGCATACCCGGTAGTATGTCAACTCAGCACAGCCCTGCCAAAAATGAAGCCCCCACAACTGATGAGCCAAGCAAAGATAAGAAGCTGGCTGATAATACGATTATTGATCTGCCCGCTTGGCTAAAAGCGGTGTCTTTACGGGTTAATATTCCTGAACTTCCTGATTTGGCCAAAGCCTGTGATTTAATCGGCACAAAGTCTAGCCTAGGAGAAGAGGACAACCGCTCTAGTGCCTATATGACAGGTATCGGCATGACCGATATCTTAACCTACCTCTACCAAGATGAAGATGCGCTCACCGCAGCCATGTTATATCGAGCGGCTCGTACCCAGCTAATTTCTCATGAGCGTATTCAAGAGATATTCGGCAATGAGGTCGCCACACTCGTCAGAGATGCACTGGCCTTGGGACAGTTGTCAGAAACCATAGAAAGCAACAAACGCTTAGAGGATCACTTCGCTAATAATCAGCGTGAGCAGCTGTCAAATATTTACAGCATGCTTATTTCAATGACCAATGATGTGCGTGTGGTGCTCATTAAACTTGCAGAGCGTACCTTTGCTATGCGTGAGCTGTCCTATGCCAGTGAAGAGCGTCGACAGCGTGTGGCACGGGAAGTTATGACCATCTATGCCCCTTTGGCACATCGCTTAGGTATTGCTCAGATTAAATGGGAGCTTGAGGACTTAGCCTTCCGTTATTTGGCACCTGAGCGCTATAAAGAAATTGCCAAATTACTGTCCGAAAAACGCAGTGAGCGTGAAGAATACATTGAGCGAGTCCAAGCTCAGCTAGAAGCGGCTTTGGCTGAGGCTGGCATTAAAGGTGAGGTTTCAGGCCGCGTTAAGCACATTTACTCCATCTATCGCAAAATGAAATTAAAAGGCTTGTCGTTTCATCAGCTTTATGACATCCGTGCATTGCGCGTTTTGGTCGACACGCAAGCTGAGTGTTACCATACTTTAGGCCTAGTACATGGCATGTGGCGTCATATTCCTGAGCAATTTGACGACTATATTACCAACCCTAAAGCCAATGGTTATCGCTCGCTACACACAGCCGTGATTGCCGAAAATAAATCACTAGAGATTCAAATACGTACCCATCAGATGCACTTTGAAGCTGAGCTGGGTATGTGCGCCCATGTCAATTACAAAGAGGGCGGCAAAAACAAGCAAGATGCTTATTTGAGTCAAAAAATCAACTCACTACGTCAGCTGTTACTGGCTGGCAGTGATACCACCAATAAAAACTTAATCCAAGATGGGATTAACAAAGGGCCACATGAGGGCTTAACTGACGAGTTTGACCATGAGCTTGATGAAGAAGAGCAATTGGTTGACTTTGGTGAGCTTGAGCATATTTATGTGTTTAGCCGAGATGGGGACATTACTGAGCTGCCTAAAGGCGCTACCGTGCTTGATTTTGCCTACTATGTGCATACCCAAGTGGGTAACCGTGCTCAGGCAGCACGGGTTAACCAGCGCTATGTACCACTTACCTATCAGCTCAAAACCGGTGAGCAGGTGGAGATTATTACCAAGTCTTCCCGTGAGCCCAATCGGGATTGGTTAGTGCCCTCACTTGGCTATATCCAAACCAGTCGTGCCCGCTCAAAACTGCGCCAGTGGTTTAACAAACAAGACCGTGACAAAAACATCGATATTGGTAAGCAAATGCTGGCCAAAGAGCTGACTCGTCTGTCAGTACACCCCAACAGCATTAGCCTAAAAGATTACGTTAAACATTTTAATAACGTCAACTCCCCCGATGATATCTTGGTAGGATTGGTTACCGGAGAAATTGGCCTACACCAGTTAACAGGTCATATCTCCCGTGAGCTTGATCTGGTTATTGATAATGAAGAGCAAGACTATGCGCCCAGCGTACATCCTAAAGTCACCGGTAAGCTCGATGCGTATAAGATCAATATTGATGGGCTAGATAATATCGAAATGCGCTTTGCCAATTGCTGCCAGCCAGTATATGGCGAGCCTATTGCCGGCTTTATTACCCAAAGTAGTGGCGTCTCTATTCATAACCGCGGCTGTGCAGAATATGCCCGCTTAATTGAACGTGAGCCTGAGCGTCAGATTTCAGCGTCCTGGGTCTCTCAGCAGACCAGCTATCAGCCGGTTGAGATTATTATCGAAGCTTACGACAGACGGGGCTTACTGCGAGATTTGACCCAAGTGATTGACAAAGAGAATGTCAATATTCGCGGCGTGGATACCAATAGCGATGATGACAACGTGGCACATCTAAAATTTCGCTTAGAGGTCACCGGCTTATCTCAGTTATCAAAGCTACTGGCCAAGCTTGAGCAGCAGCCTGGAATTTTACACGCCAGAAGAGCAATCTAGTTATGCCTGAATTACCTGAAGTCGAAACCACTAAAACCAGCCTTAAGCCTTTGCTCAATAAACAAGTGGCGCAGGTTGACGTGTATCAGCCCAAATTGCGCTGGCCGGTACCAGATGATATTCATCGCTTACAGGGCTATACTTTGCAGCAGGTAGAGCGCCGTGCTAAGTATTTAATTTTACAATTTCAACGCCTCCCCTCTCAAAGTAGCGCCAAAACAGCTAATATGTCTGATACCAAGTCGATAATCATCCACCTAGGTATGTCAGGCAGTCTTCAACAATTCCCAGTTGGCACGGATAAGCGCAAACACGATCATTTAATTATGCAATATAAAGCGGATGATACAAAGCCAGCCATACAGCTGCACTATCATGACCCTCGCCGCTTTGGGGCAATTTTATGGTTCGATGACTATGCCGAAAAACTGTTTGATCATCTAGGTATAGAGCCCTTAGATGACCAATTTTCAGGCGACTACCTGTTTGATAAGATTCATAGAGTCGCTGAGAATGCCATCCGCAGTTGTCATAACAAACCGCTGTTAAAGCCCATTAGTCGGCCTATCAAAGCGGTGATTATGGATCAAGAAGTTGTGGTCGGAGTCGGTAATATTTATGCCACAGAGAGTTTGTTTTTATCAGGCATCCATCCTATCACCCCTGCCGATCAGCTGAGTAAAGTGCAGTTAGCTGAACTGGTAAAATACATCAAAGAGATTTTAAAACGGTCAATCACTCAAGGTGGCTCAACTTTAAAAGACTTTACCGTAGCCAGTGGTACAACCGGATACTTTCAGCAAACACTGTTGGTCTATGGCAAATATAAATCACCTTGCCCGACTTGTGGTGCTGGTATTGATAAGGTAGTGATAACCGGCCGCGCCAGTACCTTTTGTCCCACTTGTCAGCCTGAGCCATCTTAATCTCGCTTACAGTCACCTAACATTAAAAAAAGAGACCAACCTAGGTTAGTCTCTTTTTATGTGACATCTAACTTGTATCAAGTTACGATAGCCATAAGCGTGCTATTTGCTTAGTTTCTGGCTAATTTCACGTAGCAATAACACTTCTTCTGATGGGGTCTCTTCAACCACCTCTTCCACTTCATTCTTACGACGCATTTTGTTCATGCCTTTAACCATCATGAAGATAATGAAGGCTAAGATTAAGAAGTTAATCAATACTGTGATGAAGCTACCGTAGGCCAATAAGGGAACACCGGCTTCTTTTAGCGCATCATAAGTCATGGCCACGCCTTCAGGCGCATCACCTAATAAGATAAACATGTTCTTGAAGTTTAGTTCACCACCGGCGATAAATGCAACGATCGGCATGATGATGTCTTCAACCAGTGAATTTGTGATGCCTGAAAAAGCACCTCCAATGATCACACCCACTGCCAAATCCATGACATTACCCTTTAGGGCAAACTCTTTAAACTCTGAAATCATACTCATAAATTTTCTCCAAAAATATAAAGCAAACAAAATAGCACCGACTAATATAGTAAGCACACTTAACGTGCTTAGCGCTTAAAAGCAGTACTTAAATAGGGATTAAAACTGAATAGAAACCCATCAAGACAGACGGAGTTATCTTACTGGTTACTGTTATATGTTAAGGTTTATTAATACATAATAAAAAAAGGTTAACATAGACATTGCGCCTATATTAACCTTTTGAAAATGCGGTTCAGTAGTCAAAATGTAAAATTTTTCTTCATTTTTATCGCAAAAAATAAAACCAAATTACACTTTTATACTCATGCATTTTTAATAACCCAGATAAGTTACTGAATTATTTCTCTTTTTTACGGCCGTGACGCTTACGCTCACTTTCAGACAAATATTTCTTACGTAAACGAATAGACTTTGGCGTTACTTCAACCAATTCATCATCTTCAATAAACTCAAGTGCTTGCTCTAAGGTAAACTTAATAGCAGGTACCAAAGTCAATGCTTCGTCAGTACCACTGGCACGTACGTTGGTTAACTGTTTAGCCGTGGTTGGGTTTACCACCATGTCATCACTGCGTGAGTTTAAACCAACAATCATACCTTCATAAACTTCAAGCTGAGGTTCAGCAAATAGTTTACCGCGTTTTTGTAGGTTAAATAATGCGTAACCTAAGCAAACACCGTTCGCCATTGAAACCAGTACACCGTTAGTGCGGCCACCCACTTCACCGATCTTTTGTGGACCGTAATGTGAGAAACTTGAGGTGAGAATACCTGTACCTGAAGTCAAGGTTAAGAACTCTGAGCGGAAGCCAATTAGGCCACGAGCAGGCATAACCGCTTCAATACGCATACGACCTTTGCCGTCTAATTGCATGTCAGTCATTTCGCCTTTACGTAGACCTACTTGCTCCATGATAGCACCTTGATGCTGTTCTTCTACATCAAAAATAACGTTTTCATAGGGCTCTTGTAGTTTACCGTCTACTTCTTTTACGATAACTTCTGGACGAGACACACCAAGCTCAAAGCCTTCACGGCGCATGTTTTCAATCAATACAGATAAATGAAGCTCACCACGACCAGAAACTTTAAACTTCTCAGCTGATTCAGTATCTTCCACACGTAATGCTACGTTATGAATCAACTCACGCTCTAAACGCTCACGAATATTACGTGAGGTCACAAATTTACCTTCACGACCGGCAAATGGAGAGTTGTTGACTTGGAAAGTCATAGAAACTGTAGGCTCATCCACGGTTAACGGTGGTAATGCTTCTACATGGCTAGGATCACAGATGGTATCTGAGATGTTTAACGCGTCAATACCTGTAATACATACGATATCACCAGCTTGAGCATCATCAACATCAATACGATCTAGACCATGGTAGCCCATGATTTTTAGAATACGACCGTTACGAGTATTGCCGTCTTTATCAACCACAGTAACTGGTGTGTTGGTTGAAATACGACCACGCTCAATACGACCAATACCAATTACACCAACGAAGCTGTTGTAATCAAGGCTTGAGATTTGCATACGAAATGGTGCGTCAGCATCCACTTGAGGTGGCTCTACCACATCAACAATGGTCTCAAATAATGGCGTCATGTCATCAGCAAGGTTATCAGGACTTAAACCAGCGATACCATTTAGTGCTGAGGCATAAACCACATGGAAATCTAACTGTTCGTCAGTGGCACCTAGATTGTCAAACAAATCAAATATTTGATCCATTACCCAATCAGGACGTGAGCCTGGACGGTCAATTTTATTAATTACAACGATTGGCTTCAAACCTTGTTCGAATGCCTTTTGAGTTACGAAGCGAGTTTGTGGCATCGGGCCATCGATAGCATCTACTACCAATAGTACACAGTCAACCATAGACATAACACGCTCAACTTCACCACCGAAATCGGCGTGACCTGGGGTATCTACAATATTAATGCGGTATTCAATACCATTTGTGGGATGCTGCCATTTAATGGCTGTGTTCTTGGCAAGAATCGTAATACCACGTTCTTGCTCAATTGCGCCTGAATCCATTGCGCGTTCCGCAATATTTGCACGGTCACCAAAAGTACCAGATTGATGTAATAGTTTATCAACTAAGGTAGTTTTACCGTGATCGACGTGCGCTATGATAGCGATATTGCGTAAGTTTTGTATTTCGTTAGACATATTTTAAAGACTCAATATTTTTCGGGTAATAACCAGTAACTCTTTTTCACCGCTGCAGTATAGCATTATTATATAACAGTTAATAAACTGATTTTAAAAATGCTTTAAGAAAAATGAAGAGGTTACTCATAATATAAAACAAAAAAAGCCACCAATGTGGCAGCTTTTTTTTAAATAACTACTAAAACATAGACAAGATTCTATTGAACGTTCATGTCTTTAGTTTGATCAACAGTCATGGTTTTGTTACCAGTGATAACAGCATATACACGACGGTTCATTGCACGACCTTCTTCAGTGTCGTTTGGTGCGATTGGACGGTCATAACCGTAACCAACTGTGCTTAGACGGTTAGGAGCAACACCAAATTCGTTGGTTAGCATTGTCTTAACAGCGATAGCACGGGCTTCAGATAGACGCTGGTTGTAGCGAGCTGATGGGCCAGTTTTTGAAGCGTGACCTTCGATGCTAGCTGATGAGTTTGGATACTCACGCATTTTTTCAGCTACTTTAGCGATTTCTGGTTTGTACTGCTCTTTGATAACTGATTTGTCGTTATCGAAGAATACACGTAGTTCCATTTTCAGTTCGTCGTCGATCTGAACTTGTACTGGGCAGCCGTTTTCGTCAACAACGGTGTTAACTGGCGTGTCAGGGCACTGATCTAGTCTGTCGATTACGCCATCATTGTCGCTGTCTTGGTCTGCTTCAACAACGATAACTGGAGTTGGTTCAACAGTGGCTTGTGGTGGTGCTACTACTGCAGGTGCTAAGTGACCGCCTAGAACAACTTCTAGACCAGCAAGAGCCATACCTTCCCACCAGTTGTTGTCGAAGTTATGAATCGCACGCGCTTCACCACGTAGGCTTAATGCGTCATTGATGCGATACATAGCACCTAGACCTAGGTTACCGATAGTGTCTTTGGTTTCTGCTTTACGGTTGCTGCTGTCGCTGTCGTATTTAAGTTTAGACTGACCAGCACCAATTAGAGCATATGGACGGAAAGCTGTGTCACGGTAGCCTGTGAACTGATCAAAGCCCACTAGGAAGTTACCAGAGATCATTTCTTGTTCCATATCGCCAACTTTGGTGTCGCCGATTTGTGCGTCAGTGTTAGAAACACCGTATTCAACTTGGAACTGAGTAGAAGGGGTTAGTTCGATACCAATAGCGGCACCAGTGTATAAACCGTCTTCTTGAGCTACGCCACCTTTAGTGTCGTCAGCATTTTTATAAGTACCGGTGTTATCTTGTGCGCCGAACAACTCACCTTGTTTTTCTTGAGTTTTGTTAGCTTCGCTGTAGTGATAACCCAATAATAGTGGGCTCACAGTTACACCAGCAGTAGCCATAACTGGTGCAGCAACGGCAGCAGCTAGGATTGCTAGATTAATTTTGTTAAGTTTCATAAACTTCCTCCAAAGGGACGGTTTGTGTGCAAAAAACACTTAATATCTCTAATATATATACCCTAACTTATCAAAGAAAAGCCGGATACTAATTTATACTTTCGCATAATAGCTTATATATAAATTAAATAAGTTACAACATATTTTTGTGACCCAGCCATCTAGTACACATGATAATCACACAAAAAAACGCACCGTTACATTGTAATTTTTTCTAAAAAATACTGCTAAAAGAAAACGGTAATTACTTAACTAAACGTTCTAGTGATGTGATTAAATGATATGTAATTAGATACAACTAAATGTGATACACAATTCATTGAAACCAATTCTAATACATTAAGTGCAAGAGTTCTATCCTAAACGCTAAGTTTTTCACCAAATGTAACAAAATTTGACAATAGGATATATTCTATTACCTTAGCATTATAATGGACTTAAATTATGATTGGCTCAAAACTCAACATATTAAAGGGCTAAGCCATATGAGCCATCTTAAGAATACTTCGATAAATGGCTTTGATCATGTTATAAAAACTTCAAATAATCTGCCTATTTATCAATCCGGCTTCACGTTACTTGAGGCCATAATTTCAGTGCTCATATTAGCCACTATCAGCTCAATAGCCCTGCCCTCCTTTGTTACCGCTCAGCAAAGATGGGAAGCACATAAGATACGATCTGATATTATCAATACTTTTCGTGTTGCTAAAGCTCACAGCTTCACCCAGCGCACCAATACAGTGATGTGTTTGGCCGATATTCATCAAGTATGTCACAAACAAGCCGCTCACTATTTATTGGTCTTTAGCGACAGTGATGACAATCATAAATTTGACTTACAAGCAGATCAGCTCTTGTTAAAGCAAGCTTTGAATTTAAATTATGGGCGGGTGTATCTTAATGCAGGGCGGCGTCACTATATTAAGTTCTTTGGTGATAGCGGATTACCACGCGGACATTTTGGTCACATAAAGTACTGTCCTAATAATGGTAATAAGCAAAACATGTATCAGATATCAATAAACCAACAAGGCAACCATCGATTCAAGCCTTATCGCTTTAAAAAGACTGGCTGCCCATAAAGTATCGCTCTTTTTTGTCTACTTTTGTCTTAGTCCATTCTTACTGTACTGTTCATTTATGACCGGCTTCTATGGCCTGCTTCATGGCTTTGACAGCGCTCTCAAGCCCCATAAATATGCTGTCTGCAATTAGGGCATGACCTATGTTCAACTCGTAAATACCGTCAATGGCAGCAATAGGACCCACATTATCTCGCGTCAAGCCATGGCCTGCGTTAACAATTAATTTATTATTAGTAGCTAAAGCATAAACTGTGGCTTGCTGAATTCTCAGCAACTCTTTTTGGGTTGACGGCTCACTCGTGAGCGTGGCTTCTGAATACTGGCCAGTATGCAGCTCAATGGCATCAGCGCCACAAGCAATAGCTGCATCAATTTGAATGGGCTCAGGATCTATAAACAACGACACTTTTGTGCCATTTTGTTGCAAAGACTCCACATAATGCTTTAGGCCATCTACTTGAGCGGCGACATCTAGGCCACCTTCTGTCGTCAGCTCTTCACGCTTTTCAGGTACCAAACAGACCCATTGCGGCTTGACCTCTAACGCAATGCTTAGCATCTCTTGGGTAGTGGCCATCTCTAAATTCATGCGTGTGGTTAACAAGGGTCTCATGCGGTAAACATCGGCATCTTGAATGTGACGTCTGTCTTCTCGCAAATGCAAGGTAATACCATCAGCACCTGCTTTTTCACACAATAAAGCAGCTTCAACAGGATCAGGATAAGCCACGCCGCGTGCTTGACGCAAAGTGGCCACATGATCAATATTAACGCCTAATAAAGGTCGAGATGCCGTAGATTGAGTACGAGTAGTCATAAGATATCACCCTATAAAAAAAGCAATAAGTGGCTGTAATATGCCTTTACTGCCTAACACTTACCCTTTTGCAAGTACAGGCAATATGAGAAACTGTGACTTATTGATAACGAAAAAACTGCTGCCAAAGTATACGACTTTGCAGCGGCTGATAGTCAAAAAGATGGTCAATTAATTGGCGATGGATTTGTGACCAATCATTAACAGTATGGGTGGTTATTCCTGAGCGCATGGCGATAATGGATCGCCCCAGCAGTGCAGGTGATGCCTTGATATGAGCGCAGTCTAATTTTTCATCAGACTCAAGCTGCTTGACCCACCCCCTGTCTGGGGCAAAACGGTATAGCGGCTCAGCCTCAATGGGGTATTGATCACAGTCTTGATCCAAATCAATGGCAAAGCCTAGCTCATTAAATAAAACCTGCTCGTAGGCGCGCAGCACCATCTTTAAGTCATCTCTACTAAGCACACCCTGTAATTGCCGCATGGTCTGGCTATATTGCTCATAAATAATCGGCACACTGTCTTCAACGGGCAAGAGCTTAAGGGTAATCTCATTCACATACAAAGCAGCATATTGCTGCTGGCCCATGAGACTTGGCACAGACTCAGCAATGTGTACTTGCTGCAGGGTTTTTAAGGATTTTTTTCCGCTAGCAAAGAGCGTTAAAGGCACAAACTGCGGGATGCCCTTTTTGGCCACCCCATGCAAAACACCATGCTCTTTTGTCAACAGATAATAAATGCTGCGTTTTTCTTGAAAGGGCCGCTGATGTAAGCTATACGCTTGTAGGGGTTCATTACGCATGGCTGTCATCCTCAAAAAACTGACTAACTAAGCACACCCTTAACGCACCTGTCTTGATAGTGATCGCCACTTGGCTCAGTATTAGTACCCTAAGCTGCTGAGCGCACGCGCATCATCTGACCAGCCTTGCTTCACTTTTACCCACAAGTTAAGCATAATTTTGCGCTCAAACAAAGCTTCCATATCTTCACGAGCGGCTGTACCCACTTGTTTAATGCGGCTGCCTTTATCACCAATGATAATGGCTTTTTGGCCATTACGTTCAACAAAAATAGTGGCATCAATAAACGTTACCGCTTTGCGCTTACGGCCAGTTTTTGGATCAATGTGCGCTGGCTCATCTTTGAACTCGTCAATTTGTACCGTTAAATCATAAGGTACTTCATCACCTGACTGACGCATGATTTTTTCACGAATAATTTCGCTGGCCAAAAAGCGCTCACTGCGATCGGTGATTTGCTCAGTGTCATAAATGGGTGCGCCTTGAGGCAGATGTGAGCGGATCACTTGCTGCAAACGCTCTAGGTTTTGGTTCTTTAAGGCAGAAACCGGAACAATATCTGCAAAATCAAAATTTTCATGATAGGTTTCAATAAGTGGCAGAATTGAGCCTTTATCTTTAATAGTATCCGCCTTGTTAATCACCAGTACCACAGGCGTATCGGTCTCACCAATCTTCTCTAAGGTCAATAAGTCATCTTCACGCCACTGATCGCCATCTACCACGAACAATACTAAGTCAACGTCCACCAACGCAGAAAAAGCAGCTTTATTCATACGCTCATTAATCAAGCGGACTTCATTGCTGTGAATACCTGGGGTATCGACAAACACCGCTTGCATATCTTCATGAGATAAGATGCCATGAATACGATGACGGGTTGTTTGCGGCTTACGCGATGTAATAGATAGCTTTTGACCCAACATGTGGTTCATTAGCGTTGATTTGCCGACGTTTGGACGGCCCACGATGGCCACATAGCCTGCGCGGTAATCTTCTGGCAGGGCATTGTCATCGCCAAAAAAGCTGTCTAGTAAGTTATCTGTCCCCAAATTTGTTTCAGGAGTAATGTCTTGATTGTCTTGTGGTGCATTTGCCATATATCTGTTTATCCGATGTCGTTATATAAAAGCGCTATATTAGTGGCGCTTTGAATGTGAGTTGATTTATAAAAAATAAAAGATTTATAAAAAATAAAATTAGGAAAAATAGAGGATTTTTATCAAGTCAGCCTAAGCTAAGCTTTGACTTTAATAATGCGGTCGTTAACCAATTTATTGAGCTGATTAATCATTTTTTCAGCCGTCTTTTGTTCCGCAATTCGGCGGCTTTCACCAGACTCTACAATGGGCGTAGTGTGCGGTACATCTACCTCACAGCGCACAATAAATACTTGGTTGGGCGCATTGCCTTGCGTCTCGAGCAAGTCATAATTGGGCAGCTCAAACTTATAGCCTTGTAACCATTCTTGTAGCCGGCTTTTGGCATCTTTTAGCACGCGTTGATCATTGACGTTGTCTATCAGCTCCGCAAACCAATCTAGCACGCAGGCTTTGACCGTATCCACGCTTTGACTGTCTAAATAAATGGCGCCAATTAAAGACTCCACCGTATCTGCCAAAATTGAGGCACGCTCTCGGCCACCGCCTTTTCGCTCACCCACACCCAATATCAAATACGACGATAAGTTAAGCTTTTGTGCCACGACTACCAAGGATTCTTGGCGCACCAAAGTGGCACGCATGCGAGTCAAACGGCCTTCATCTTGTTTGGGGTACTGATAGTACAAAGCTTCACCGATAATCATCCCTAACAGGGCATCGCCTAAAAACTCCAAACGCTCGTAGTTTATTTTGCCATCAAAAGAGCGGTGCGTCAGTGCAAGCTTAGCCAAACTGGTGTCGTTAAAGCTATAACCGAGCTGTTTTTGTAAGCTTAGCAGCCCCAGCTCAAAGCTGGTATAGCGCTGTTTGGGCGACTGCTTGCTCGTATGGGCTATCTCAGCCGTTTCTGTCATCTTACTGTTATCACCACTGGCTTTTCTAAAAACTTTTGGCATATTAATTAGGCACGTTAGCCGCCGTTATTCTCTCAAGCTTTTATATAAACTTATAAAAATTTGGATTAAATACAGCAGCACTTGTTGAATAAAGTGAAAAAATAAATTAAAAATCAGTCGCTCTATCGATCAACCTCTAGACTTGATTAATCAATAGAACGGTTATGACTAAAGGTAGGTAGATTACTTAGACCCGGCTTTTTATGCATCCACACGTAGACCGCTTTACCCGCTAGGTTTTCATCAGGGACAAAGCCCCAATAGCGACCATCTTCACTGCGATCTGAGTTATCTCCCATCACAAAATAGTTGCCTTCAGGCACCTTGACTTGCCAACTGCCCTCATGAGTAATGGGCTGTTGTAAAAAGTTAGAATATTCTGAACCAAGTAAATTAGGCGCTAAGTAGCGGCGCAAATAACGATGCTCACCCAAATTTTCTTGAAAATAACGGGCGCCCTGCTCTTCATTGCGCGCCACCGCCACCGCATCTTGTGGTGACAAATCCCACTCACGGCTTGGGTCACTGCCTTTCACCGGTGTATAAAGTTGATCAACCATAGCTTCATCAGCCGTAAAGCTAACCGGCTCACTCGGCACTACCTGGCCATTTACTGAAAGCTTGCCTTGGCTAAAGCTGACCTCATCACCTGGCAAGCCAATGATACGCTTGATGTAATAAATCTTCGGGTTTTGTGGATAGCGAAACACAACCACATCACCATGCTCAGGCTCACCCACATCAATAACTTTATTATAAGTGAGCGGCAGACGAATACCATAAGCGTATTTATTCACCGCAACAAAGTCACCGGTATATAAGGTCGGTACCATAGAAGATGACGGAATATTAAAAGGCTCAACAATAAAAGAGCGCACAATCAATACTGCAGCCAACACCGGAAAATAATCATATGCCCAGCGTACCAAGAAATTCTCATTTTTTGACTGCTTTGGCAAACTGGCTGTGGTTGCGATACTGGCCTGACGCTTGGCTTCGCGGTATTCTCTATGTGCCTGTTTAACGGGCATAGGGGCATCATCGATATCAATATTATCAACATCTACCGTGCTGTTATCCTTAGGCACAAGATTATGCTCAGCCAAAGCGGTCAAATAAGCGTGCTTCTTTGTGGCAAGGTTGGCTTGGGCAGCTTGGCTTTCTTTACTATGAACGCCGCCTGCCAGACCACCGCCACGCTTATGTTGCTTTAGCCACAGCTTATCGAGCAGCCATACCACCCCTAAAATTAAGGTTATTGGCACTAAAATCACATTAAAATCAAAGTCCATACTGCTGCCTTAACCGCTTCATTATCATCCTAAGCCTACGGTGCAATTTGTCACACTTTCTAACGACAGGCTTGTGCTGATGCTTCTTACTGTGTTGATATTAAGATAGCAGTGCCTACAACCTAGGCCCTGCCCCTATTCATTTTGTGTTAAAAAGCTTATTGGTTGTCCACCTGTAGTACCGCTAAGAAGGCTTCTTGTGGAATCTCCACACTGCCCACCTGCTTCATGCGTTTCTTACCTTCTTTCTGCTTCGATAGTAGTTTCTTCTTACGAGAAACGTCACCACCATAACATTTGGCAAGTACGTCTTTGCGCATGGCTTTTACTGTACTACGCGCAATAATCTGGCTGCCAATGGCCGCTTGGATAGCGACATCGAACATCTGACGCGGAATCAGTTCTTTCATTTTTTCGACCAATTGACCACCGCGGTAACGGGCCTGTTCTTGGTGACAAATCATGGCCAAAGCATCCACCTTGTCGCCGTTGATTAACACATCTACTTTAACCAGCTTATCGACTTCATAACGATCAAACTCATAGTCTAATGAGGCAAAACCACGAGAAACAGATTTTAAGCGGTCAAAGAAATCCATAACCACTTCACCTAGTGGAATATCAAAAATCAATTGAACTTGTTTGCCCATAAAGCGCATATCAACTTGCGTACCGCGGCGCTCCATACACAAGGTCATGACGTTGCCTAGATAATCTTGTGGCACCAGAATATGGCAGCGAGCGATAGGCTCACGGAACTCTTCAACAAAGCCTGGATCAGGCAGTCTTGATGGGTTGTCAATCAGCAAAATCTCGCCATTTTTCTTTTTGATCTCGTAGATCACAGAAGGCGCTGTGGTAATCAAATCAAGGTTGTACTCACGCTCTAGACGCTCTTGAATGATTTCCATGTGCAGCATACCTAAGAAGCCGCAGCGAAAACCAAAACCTAGTGCATCTGAGGTATCTGGCTCAAAGAACAAGGCAGAGTCGTTAATTTGCAGCTTTTGTAGCGCTTCACGGAACTTCTCAAAATCACTTGAATCTACCGGGAATAGACCGGCATAAACCTGCGGGGTAATCTGTTTAAAACCTGGAATTAAGTCCACATCGGGTGTTTTGGCATGGGTCATGGTATCACCCACAGGCGCGCCATGAATGTCTTTAATACCAGCAATCACAAAACCCACTTCGCCAGCTTCTAATTTACCTGTTTCTAGCGGCTTTGGTGTAAATACCCCAATTGAGGTAACCAAGTGTGAATCCATCGTAGATTTAATTAAAATCTTATCGCCTTTACTGAGGCTACCTTGACGCACACGTACCAAGGACACAACGCCTAAGTAGTTGTCAAACCAAGAGTCAATAATCAAGGCTTGTAGCGGCGCATCACGGTCACCGGTCGGTGCAGGAATACGCTCAACCAACGCTTCTAACAGCTCATCGACACCCAAACCTGATTTGGCAGATACTCGAGGTGCATCATCGGCCTCAATACCGATAATATCTTCAATCTCTTGAATAACACGTTCAGGCTCTACTTGTGGCAAGTCAATTTTATTGAGCACAGGCAATACTTCAAGGCCCAAATCTACCGCGGTATAGCAGTTGGCTACTGACTGCGCCTCAACGCCTTGTGCAGCATCCACTACCAACAGCGCCCCTTCACAAGCCGCCAAAGAACGTGACACCTCATAAGAGAAGTCAACGTGGCCTGGGGTATCAATGAAGTTTAGCTGATAGCGCTCACCATCGGGGTGATCATAATACAAAGTCACCGATTGCGCTTTAATGGTAATACCACGCTCACGCTCAATGTCCATTGAATCTAAGACTTGGGCCTGCATTTCACGATCCTGCAGCGCACCACAAGTCTGAATAAAGCGATCGGCCAAGGTGGATTTACCATGGTCAATATGGGCGATGATTGAGAAATTTCGAATATTTGATAATGCGGTCACGTCTTGCGGCTACCTAGTTGTTGGGTTCATTAATAAAATAAAAAAATGAAGTAAAAAATATAGTAAGGTTAGCTATTCTAGCAGCTTTAACTCAGCTTGTAAGTGATAGAAATGCAATGCTGAGTGACAGAAGTCAAAAAAGATTGGTTTTGTGGCCTAAGCTGAGAGTTACCACCCATGATAGTACCTAAGATTTTTTATGGTCAGGCATTCTGGCGGTGAGAATTAAAGAGCCTATGCGGCAAAAACTGAGTGGCTAACAAAACGATGAGGCATAAAAAAAGCCAACTACTTAGCTTAATATGGCAAAGTAATCGGCTATTTTAGGCACGGTGGCCAAATATATGGTGGCGATGAAGAGACTTGAACTCTTGACCTCACGATTATGAGTCGTGCGCTCTAACCAGCTGAGCTACATCGCCATTTGAGGGCAGTATTATCCCTAAAACATTGTTAGCCGTCAACCCCTAAATTAAAAATATTTTCAATTTAGAGAATAATCTCTGCTACTTCGTTAGCTAGCCGCTATTATATACACTTTTTTTAGGGAAAATATAAAATATTTTGGTAAACCGATAAGCCGGGTTCTGTCGTGAACGATCATTCATCTAGGCGCACCGTTGCCAGTACGCTCGAGCAACCTACCCGTGTCCCCTGCAGGCGACAAGTAATGGACACCTATTTGGTCTTGCTACGCGTGGAGTTTACCTTGCCATGAACTGTTGCCAGCCACGCGGTGCGCTCTTACCGCACCCTTTCACCCTTACCTCACCACTTTACAGCTAGGCTGTAGAGCTTAAATTGAGGCGGTCTGCTCTCTGTTGCACTTGTCGTCGGGTTACCCCGCCCAGCCGTTAGCTGGCACGCTGCCTTATGTAGCCCGGACTTTCCTCCCTTTTGTCTTAAATAATCACACTTAACGCATCAATATTTAACTTAAAACGGCGATCGTCTGGTTTACCAAGCGGCAGAGTATAACAGAGCCCAAAAAAAACAGCCACTACTTTAATTAAATAGTGGCTGTTTACAAGCGGATTTATTTAAAAATCTAGCTAATTATCTACGCTCACATTGTACAGCGTATTCATTACCATCTGCCCATTTTAGGCTCATAATGCCATAGTCTGCTTTGGTGTGCCAATCATAAGTCACATTTGGACTATCACTGTTTACATAGCGAGCGCCTGACCCTGAGGTAGCAATATTCATGGTTAAGGTCTGGTTGTTCCAATTGGCTTTAGGTAGGCTTGCATTGATCATCGCTTGCTCACCATCCATTGAGTACTTAGCTTGGACAGTAGCATCATCTTCACAAACAAACTGCTCTGGCGCCATACGGTCATAAGCTTTGTTTGTGGTCTGCTGAGTGGTAGTCGTGGTGGTTGGGCTAGTCGCACAAGCGGCCATAACTAAGCTTAGAGGTAATAAAGTTAATAACTTTTTCATAAACGAACTCCAGTAGCGGTTGTTATCAATTAAGGTAACAAAATAAAAAATACAACAATTAGCATCAATGTCTTGCTATGTTCAAAACCAATTATTCAAAAGCCAATGACACAAATAATAGGCAATAAGATAATTAATCTGCTTTCTATTATATCCACGCTAAAAGCTGTGTCTGTTACCTCTTGTCAGATCTGTTAGTGTTCTCTTCATGATTTTGATTAAGTTATGTAACAAAATAATTAATCTGCTTTAACTGTTGAGTTTTTTGTGTCCACTAAAGGCTGATCTGTATACGTCTCAATAACCATATTTGAGCTGTAACTGCGCCAGTGATTGCTTGATATTTTCGATACGCTGATTGACCTGACTTGCCTTATTAGGCAGCTCTACCAAATAAGTACGCGCTTGTTTTTCAGTAGCAAAATTAAGATTGTCACCACCACGCAGCTTTTCATACTCTTTTTGATAGTTATGCAGTCTGTCCTCCTCGATACTCAGCTGTTTATTTAAGGAGTAATAGTGGCGGCCGTCGGCATTAATACGCTCCAAGTTGGCGGTCACATTGGCTGGGCAGACTGCATTCATCTGTGCACCTCTACGGCCAATTTGGTAAGCATTGGTCGCCGTACAATATTGGGTCAAACCCTCTTTTCGGCCCTGCGCCCACGCCTCGTAATCTGTGGCCACCCCTGCTTTGGCACAAGCTTTGTTGTGATTGTTCAAATAATCAGCAGAGCGCCCCGCTGCCCCATCGGCGTAACCGATAGCCTGCCAATTACCCGTGCGGCACTCTTGCTCTGATAACGTTGCACAGCCTGTCAGCACTGACATCCCTACAGCCATGCTTAGCAGTAGATATCCTTTTTTCACAATATTTTACTCCCTTATAAAAGCGGCCAACAAAGGCGTATGCCCTTGCCGGCCGGCTGTGTTGGCTTGTATGAATACAAATAACACCGTTATCTGCTACCACTGACCGAATCTTGGATCAGCAACCTTAGCTTATGGCTGCTATCGAGTTAAATCCAGTGCAGTGATGCCAGTGGCAGTGCCTTCTTTTAAAGTACGCTTTAGCAGCATGTAGCCGGCAATGCCTGAGATGATAGAGCCTAGGATAATACCCAAGCGCGGATCGAAACCTTCGGTAACGCCGCCAAAGGCTAGGCCACTGATAAACAAGCTCATGGTAAAGCCCACACCGCACAGCAAAGAAACACCATAGATTTGCTTAAAGTTGGTGCCATTAGGCAATGAGGCTAGGCCTGCTTTAATAATGCTCCAAGTCATCAGCATAATACCCACCTGTTTACCGATAAATAAACCGGCCGCAATGCCAAAGGGCACTGAGTGTAACAGCTGACCAAATCCAGCACCTTGCAATGAGATACCAGCGTTTGCAAAGGCAAATAGCGGTAAAATCGCAAAGGCTACCGTGCCATGTAGGTCGTGCTCTAAGTCTTCAAGGGGCGAGTGCTCAGGGTCATCTGTATTCACCATAGGGATAAATAGCGCTAGGATAACCCCCGCCAAAGTGGCATGAATACCGGATTTTAATACCGCAATCCACATGATAATCCCAAAAAATAAATAGGGGGTAATTGCCGTGACATTACGGCGATTGAGCAGGTATAAAAACGGCAAGCACAATCCAGCTATCAATAAAGATAACAACGACAAGTCACTGGTATAAAACAAAGCGATAATTAAAATGGCGCCAATGTCATCAAAGATGGCAATTGACACTAAAAATATCTTTAATGAGTTCGGTACACGGCTACCAAGCAAACTTAAGATACCAATGGCAAAAGCGATGTCTGTGGCAGCAGGAATCGCCCAGCCTGCCAAGTACTCGGGGTGGCTGGCATTAAAAGCGACGTAGACCAAAGCTGGCGCTATCATGCCCCCGACGGCCGCCGCCGCAGGCAGGACAATTTGATTGATATTAGATAATTCACCAATCAACACCTCGCGCTTAAGCTCTAAGCCGACTAAGAAGAAGAACACCGCCATCAAACCATCATTAATCCAATGATGCGCATCTTTGCTGATAATTAGCTCACCCACCTGCACCACCACAGGGGCGTGAATAAAAGACTCATACCAATCATGTAAGGGAGAGTTGGCAACGATCATGGCTGCGATGGCTGCCAGTGCCAGCACAATGCCTCCTGCCGCCTCATACTCAAAGAATTTTTTTAGTTTCTGGTACACCGTATATCCTCACTTTCTTACCAATGGGCAAACTCTATCGGCCCATCAAATGATTTAGTTTATTGTTTTAACGAATAAGTTAGTTGCATTTATGGTAGCAGAAAAGTGGCCAGCAACGAGATAAAATTTAAGTACAGCTTTAAATACGCTTATGGTTACTTATGACAAAGCTACTCGGCATTTATCTTGAATAGATAGGCAGCTCGGCGCCTAACTGACCTGATTGGCGTGCTATAATTTGCTGCATTTTTCGGGCCCATTTATCAAAATAGGCCGCTAAAAATTTTTCGTTTAGTATCCTCTTAGCACCCTTAGCTAACGACCTTTGTTATCGGTCTTAGCCGTGATGCTGTTGATTTTTTTGTCTACCCCACTTGTGGATGTCATTTATGGACTTTTCCTTAACCCTTGAAGTAATTTTAATGTTAACTGCCGTAGCAGCCGTGGCAGGATTTATTGATGCCATTGCCGGTGGCGGCGGACTGCTCACCATTCCCGCTATGTTATTGGCCAATATCCCTCCAGTTATGACTTTGGGCACCAACAAGCTTCAGGCAGCCTCTGGGGCACTGACCGCCTCCATTACTATGATAAAAAAAGGCGTGGTGAAGCCAGCCACTATGAAAATGGCCATTGCCGGCGCTTTTTTTGGCTCGGTATTGGGCACCATCGCTGTGCAGATGTCACCACCGGATATGCTTGAAAAGATCATTCCATTTTTGATTGCTGCTATTGGGATTTATACCTTATTTGCGCCAAGCTTGGGGGATGTGGAGGCTGAGCCTAGAATTAAGGAGACCACGTGGCAGCGTGTGGTGGCACCCTTGATAGGCTTTTATGATGGCTATGTCGGCCCGGGCACCGGTATGTTTTTTGCGCTAGGTAATGTGGCACTGCGGGGTAGAGCCATTATTGCGGCCACAGGAACTGCCAAAGTGCTTAATTTATCGACTAACATTGCCTCGCTGATTTTCTTTATCTTAGGCGGTAATGTGCTGTGGAAAGTGGGTCTGGCGATGATGGTGGGTCAAACCATAGGCGCTTATGCCGGCTCTCACATGGTGGTCAAAGGCGGTAGCAAGCTGATTCGGCCGGTTATTGTACTGGTCTGTCTGGCCATGGTGACTAAGTATGTGATGGGTTGACTTCCTCCCCTCGCTAAACCGAGGGGATTCCTACAGCTAGACGGTCAAGCCCGACCGCAAGGATGTTCTTAGCAGCATTGATATCTCTATCATGCCATGTGCCACACTCAGCACACCTCCATCCTCTTATTCCAAGTCCCGCTCTACCTTTCGGACTACTGTCACTTATTTGGCGGCAGTACGAGCAGGTCTGGGTAGTGTAACTCTCATTTACGATCTCAAGCTGACAACCTGCATGCTTGCATTTGTATTCCAGTTGTCGTTTAAGTTCAAACCAACCTGCATCGTATGTCGATTTAGCGAGTTTGGTCTTTTTAGTTGTAAATGAGCGTGATTTAACATCACCGACCACAATTAAGGCATTACTCTGCACAAGTTTGGTGGTGAATTTATGAGTTAAGTCTAATCTTGTGTTTTTGATTTTGGCGTGGATTGCTTTGACATGCTTTTTATTCTTAGCACGCTGGGCTACTGCTAATTTATTCGCCCACTTTTGCGTTTGCTTAATAATTAGCTTGTCGCCATTTGAGGTAGTGGCAGACTCTGTTAAGCCCAAATCAATACCAACGCTACCTTTGCCACTAAATTGCTTAGGAAAGTCTTTAACGGTAATACACGCATACCAACGATTACGGCTGTCTTGTACTATCTCTAAGGTGTTTATTTGATATAGACTGAGGTTGTAGCTATCGAATACATCTATAATAAGCTTTTGACCTTTGGATAGTGATAATTGAAGAGTTGATTTAAGTGCCTTTTTGCCTGTTTGTCTTGTGCTTAGGTATTTAATAGCCGATTTCTTAAAAGGTATCCACCCAAGGGATTTACGTTTGGCATCAGGACGATTGCTGCGCCAGTTAAGTTTGGCTTTTTTAAACTGTTTGCGAGCCTTGGCGTGAGTCTCATTGATAGCTTGTAAAGTCTGACTGTGTAATCCTAAATACTCACCGCTTCCTTTGGTGTACTCACTTAGATCATAAGCACTAAAAAACTTACCGGTACGTTTTAGATGCTCAAAGCACAGCGCATTGACATAGTTCCACACGAAGTTTACCGAACCGCTTATCCGATTCAGCTCTTTTATGTGCTTGTCTTTAATGCGTAGTTTGAGGGTTTTCATACCTTTAGTATGGCGAGATTAATCTTAGCTTACAACCCTTTAAGTACTGCTCACGACAGTACATGTCGCCTTATATCCACCCCCTGAAGTGCATAGGTATCTACACAATTTATCAGTGAGCATAAATTTGATAAAATAGCGCAGTATGGTATAGAGAAAATGACCCTAGATACGAGACTTATTAAACGTTATCAGCAACTCGTACGCAATCACACTC
>Ga0208300_100344_pt1 | contig 37505 bp, 29 predicted proteins | sample 23_taG_FD_184096 | JGI IMG/M metagenome (GOLD analysis project Ga0208300, IMG submission 184096) | Marine viral communities from Cariaco Basin, Caribbean Sea - 23_WHOI_OMZ (SPAdes) (version 2) | ecosystem: Environmental > Aquatic > Marine > Oceanic | place: Caribbean Sea: Cariaco Basin...
TTGTGCCACTGCTTGTCTTTGAGCATGGTGCGAGCCATAAGCAATATCTCGGGTTCTTTGTTGTGGTAAACGTGAACTTGAGGTGTTGCTTATCTTTTTTCAACTCTCCAATTCTATACACGCCCTAAAGAAAATCTTTTTAGTATGAAAAATAATCTGGCAATTTAAACTTTTTTGTGGCAAATTGCAGTTACTAAGACGTACGTTTGAGTAACATTAGTCTAAGTTTACTTACACTCAACTCCGCGTACTGTCTACTTACGTGTTTGTGTTTATATAATTGTATTGGTTAGTTTTTATTATGGCTCTATTAATTAAATAAGCGCTGTACACACCTTTGGGATATTACAATTAATTGAGAGACAGGCATGTTCCTCATTTGTTTAACACTAGGAAACACACCATGGAAGGCATCGTAAGTGCTTTAAATAATATTATTTGGAGTCCTGCCCTTATCTATCTATGTTTAGGTGCAGGTTTATTTTATTCAATCATGACGCGGTTTGTTCAGATACGTCTTTTTAAAGAGATGCTTCGCTTATTATTCAAAAGCAAACCTGACAATGATGGTATTTCTTCTTTTCAGGCCCTCGCTGTGGCACTAGCAGGTCGTGTTGGTATGGGTAACATCGCCGGTGTTGCTGCTGCCATTGGTTTTGGTGGTCCAGGTGCCGTATTTTGGATGTGGATTGTTGCTTTCTTAGGCGCCTCTACTGCCTATGTCGAATCAACGCTAGGTCAAATTTATAAAGAGCGTGATGTGGTTACTGGCGAATATCGTGGTGGCCCCGCTTATTACTTCGAGCGCGCTCTAGGTCAAAAATGGTACGGGATTGTATTTGCTATCTCATCAATTATCGCTTGTGGTATTTTCTTACCAGGTGTACAGGCCAACGGTGTTGTTAACGCGGTGGCTCAGGTAACAGGTGAAGGTAGCTTGATGACGCTAATGGGCATGGAAGTGGGGTCAACCCGTCTTATTGCTCTGGCCATCATCTTATTAGTATTAGGCTTTATTATCTTTGGTGGTATTAAGCGTATTGCTAACTTTGCTGAATATGCCGTTCCTTTTATGGCTGTCGGTTATGTTGTTTTAGCCTTATTAATCATGTTCACAAACTTTAGCAAAGTACCTGAAGTTTTCGGTATGATCTTTAGCGATGCGTTCTCAGCTCAAGCAGGCTTCGGTGCTGCTATTGGTTGGGGTGTAAAACGTGGTATTTACTCTAACGAAGCCGGTCAAGGTACAGGCCCTCACGCCGCCGCTGCCGCCGCCGTGGATCACCCTTCACAGCAAGGTCTGGTTCAAGCGTTCTCAGTCTATGTAGATACTTTATTGGTGTGTTCTGCCACAGCCTTTATGATTCTATCAACTGGTATGTACAATATCCAAGGTACATTACCTGATGGTCAGTTCATTGTACAAAACATAGCAGCTGAAGTTGAAATCAACTCACCTTCCTTTACACAGATGGCTATGGAATCGGTATATGGTACGGTAGGTGATTCATTTATCGCAGTGGCTGTATTCTTCTTTGCCTTTACCACTATCCTTGCTTACTACTATATTGCTGAAGTTAACATCTCTTATTTAACGCGCTATATGGGTAAAAACGCCAGTAAAACCGGCCTATTTATCGTGAAATTGATGATTATGGTTATGGTGGCTTATGGTGCCTTAAATAGCTCAGGTTATATCTGGGGTCTAGGCGATGTGGGTGTTGGCTTAATGGCTTGGTTGAACATTGTGGGTATTATCATTATCTTCTTTGTTGCAAAACCTACGCTTACCATGCTTAAAGACTATGAAGCTCAGTTGAAAGCAGGTGGCGGTACTTCAGACAAACGCTTTGTATTTGATCCTAAGAAATTTGGTATCAAAAATGCTGTTTACTGGGAAGAGCGTTACAAGCAAACTTTAGAATCTAATCGTAAAAATGATCTTAAATAAGTTCATGCGTTAACCGCCCAATACCAAAAAACCCGATACGAGTATCGGGTTTTTTTATGGTACAGGTTATTCACTAACCTTCAGGAAACAGCACTTTATCAATCACATGTACAGTGCCATTACGGGTCGCAATATCAGCAATTTTAATGGCTGCGGTCCGCCCTATGCCATCTTTAATCATCTTTTGATCCGTGATGATAAGCTGATGATTGTTAAATGTGGTCAAGCGACTTGCATGCATCTGAGCTAAAGTAAGGGGCTTGGGTGTCTTGACCACATGATAAGCCAGCAGTATGCGCAGTAGAGGTTTATTTTGCATCAGCTTTTGCTTGGTCATCGTGGTCTGATTAAACCAAGCCTCAAAAGCTGTATTGTCCGGCGCAAAAATCGTGTAGTTTTTGCCTGCAAATCTAAGTGCCCCACTCAATCCTGCGGCCTCAATGGCTTCGACCAAAATAGAAAGATTGGGGTTTCGTCTGGCCATTTCTAACGCATTTTCTGAAGCATCATAACTAAAAGGCTGCACGTTATTAGGACGATTGAGCTGACTGAACAGAGCAGTTGTTGGTACAGAATATAGCGGTGTGGCAGGCTTTGTGGTCGGCTCTAAGCTTGAGTAGACATCTCCTTTAACCACAGAGGCCTGAGTACTTATGGATATCGATATGAGTGTCAGTCCAATAGCCGACAGCCTCCCTAACGCTATCGTAGGCATTGTTGCCATAAGGGTAAACCTCCTTGTTTATCTGGTTTATGGGCATATATCCTAAGCCCGATCAGCTTTGATATCTGCATTTCTATCCTAAAGCAGTGCTGTATAAAATACCAGTAAGGCTATTTATTATTTATACACTGTGCAGTTAGCTGCGGCTTAAAGCTTGTGATAACAGCTACTTGCGATATCTGGGCTGCGTTTATACCAGCTAGGAATTAGATATTGTTAAGCAGTATGCTACACTAGCTTATCTTAAAAATTTTAGCTGCGGGCCACCCCCAAAGGCTTACCTCTTATTTTCCCCTATTAACCTACTGTATAAGATAGTGCTATGGCCAACTGCTCCCATCCCGAACACAATACCAAAAAAGATCTTCCCGAAACTGCTATAAAAAAAGGGCATAATCCAGATAATTTTAATTTAGTGCCGCCGGCTAAGTTTCCTTTTAAAGAGCAGCAGCTTACCGCCCGCCAGCGCATCGTAGAACAGCTAAATCAGCGTATCTTAATGCTAGACGGCGCCATGGGTACCCAGATTCAGACCTTTAAGCTGGGCGAGTCTGATTATCGCGGTGAGCGCTTCGCTGATTTTACTCAAGATGTACAAGGTAATAATGACCTGTTGGTATTGACCCAGCCTGAACTCATTAAAAGCATCCATCGTGATCACCTAACAGCAGGCGCCGATATTATTGAGACCAACAGCTTTAACGGCACTCAGATATCTATGGCAGATTATGCGATGGAGCACTTGGTCCCTGAGATTAACAAAGAGGCAGCCCGTCTTGCCCGTGAAGTGGCCGATGAATTTACGGCGCAAAATCCTGACAAACCACGCTTTGTGGCAGGGGTTATTGGCCCGACCTCACGCACTTGTTCGTTATCTCCAGATGTCAATGACCCCGCTTATCGTAACGTCACCTTTGACGAGTTGGTAGACAATTATACCGAAGCCTTATTTGCACTAATTGAGGGTGGTATCGATCTGGTATTAATTGAGACCATCTTTGATACGCTAAACGCCAAAGCAGCGATTTTTGCGGTGACCGGCGTGTTTGAGACAATAGGTTTTGAGTTGCCCATAATGATATCAGGCACCATTACCGATGCCTCTGGTCGTACCTTGTCGGGTCAGACTGCCGAAGCCTTTTATAACTCAATCCGCCATGCCAAGCCGTTATCGGTAGGCTTTAACTGTGCACTCGGTGCTGATGCTTTAAAACCACACATTCAAACCTTATCTGACATCGCCGATACGTATATCTCAGCGCATCCGAATGCCGGCTTGCCCAATGAATTTGGTGAATATGACGAAACGCCAGAGGAAACCGCAGCCCTACTCGATGGCTTTGGTAAATCAGGCCTGTTAAACATCGTTGGTGGCTGCTGTGGTACTCGTCCTGAGCACATTAAAGCCATCCATGATGTGATGCAAAAATATCCACCACGCCAGATCCCCACCATTGCACCTGCCTGCCGTTTATCCGGTCTTGAGCCATTCACCATCACCAAAGATAGCCTTTTTGTCAACGTCGGTGAGCGTACCAACGTGACCGGCTCCAAAAAGTTCTTACGCTTAATTAAAACCGGTGAATTCACCGAAGCATTAGATGTGGCACGTAACCAGGTGGAAGGCGGCGCTCAAATTGTCGACATCAACATGGATGAGGGGATGCTCGACTCCAAAGGTGCGATGATTCACTTCTTAAACTTGGTGGCCGGCGAGCCGGACATTAGCCGTGTACCATTGATGATTGACTCCTCAAAATGGGACATCATTGAAGAGGGATTAAAGCGCACTCAAGGTAAATCGGTAGTGAACTCCATCTCGCTCAAAGAAGGTTATGATGAGTTTGTGAAGCATGCCAAATTATGTATGCGTTATGGTGCGGCAGTGATTGTTATGGCCTTCGATGAAGACGGTCAGGCTGACAGCTATGAGCGTAAAATTCAGATTTGTCAGCGCAGTTATGACATCTTAGTTAATGAGGTGGGTTTCCCCTCTGAAGACATCATCTTTGACCCCAATATCTTTGCGGTAGCGACAGGTATTACCGAGCACAACAACTATGGCGCAGACTTCATTAATGCGACCCGCTGGATTACTGATAACTTACCCAACGCCATGGTGTCAGGTGGTGTGTCAAACGTGTCATTTAGCTTCCGCGGCAACCCCATCCGTGAAGCGATTAACGCCGTATTCTTATACCATGCCATTCAAGCAGGCTTAACCATGGGTATCGTCAACCCTGCCATGCTCGAGGTGTACGATGAGATTCCAAAAGAGGCTCGTGACGCCATTGAAGATGTGATGCTTAACCGTAATCAGGGCGAGTCTGGTCAAGAGGCCACCGAACGCTTAATGACGATAGCAGAAGCTTATGTGGCCGGTGGTAAAAAGAACGATGGCACCATTGACTTGTCTTGGCGTGAGCAATCGGTCGAAAAGCGTATCGAGCATGCCTTAGTCAAAGGCATCACCACTTATATCGACGAGGATACCGAAGAGGCACGCCTAAAATACCCCAAACCACTACACGTCATTGAAGGCCCACTCATGGATGGCATGAACGTGGTCGGCGATCTATTTGGCGCCGGTAAGATGTTCTTACCACAAGTGGTGAAATCTGCCCGAGTGATGAAACGTGCGGTTGCGGTATTAAACCCTTATATTGAAGCCGAAAAAGTCGAAGGTGAGGTCAAAGGTAAAGTGGTTATGGCCACAGTAAAAGGCGACGTGCACGATATCGGTAAAAACATCGTTGGCGTGGTACTCGGCTGTAACGGTTATGACGTAGTCGACCTTGGGGTGATGGTGCCATGCGACAAAATATTGGACACCGCCATTGCCGAAAAGGCGGACATCATTGGCCTGTCGGGTCTAATTACCCCAAGCCTTGATGAGATGGTCTATGTCGCCAAACAAATGCAAGAGCGTGGCATGACCCTGCCACTAATGATCGGTGGCGCGACGACATCCAAAGCGCATACTGCGGTAAAAATTGAACCCAATTATCAAAACGATGCGGTCATCTACGTTTCCGATGCGTCGCGTTCTGTGGGCGTAGTCACCAAGCTATTGTCTCAAGAGCACCGAGTAGAGCTGCTTCGTGAGACGCGCGAAGAGTACCAAAAAGTACGCGAGCGCTTGGCCAATCGTAAACCAAAAGCGGCCAAACTCAGCTACCAAGAGTCTATAGAACAAGGCTTTAAATTTGATTGGGACAACTACACCCCGCCTGTACCCAACGAGCAAGGTCAAATCATCTTTGATAACTACCCTATCGAAAACTTACTGCCGTATATTGACTGGACGCCCTTCTTTGTCTCTTGGGGCTTGGTCGGCAAATATCCAAAAATCTTTGATGATGAGGTGGTCGGTGCGGAAGCCAAAGACCTATTTGCCAATGCCAAAGCACTGATGCAAACATTCATCGATGAGCAATTGGTTACGCCAAAAGGGGTATTCAAAATCATGCCTGCCCGCCGTACCGATCATGATACCGTGACCGTGTATGACAAAGAGCCAAGCGCTGGCGGACAGCCCACTCATGTGTTTGAGCATCTGCGTCAACAGTCTGACAAAGCCAGTGGCAAGCCAAACTATAGCTTGGCGGACTTTATTTCTCCCTCTGAGGACTATGATGATTATCTTGGCGGCTTTACGGTCTCTATCGTCGGCGCCCAAGAGCTGTCTGACAGCTACAAAGAGGCCGGTGATGACTACAACGCCATTATGGTACAAGCCTTATGTGACCGCCTAGCTGAAGCCTTTGCCGAGCATTTACACGAATTAATCCGTACCAAATACTGGGGTTATCAGCCTACCGAGCAGTTAACCAATGAAGAGCTGATTAAAGAAAAATACGTCGGTATCCGCCCAGCACCAGGCTACCCTGCCTGCCCTGAGCACACCGAAAAAGGCAAGCTGTTTGATTGGTTAGACACCACCAATGCGATTGGTACCTATCTAACCGAAAGCTTTGCGATGTGGCCGGCGTCCTCAGTCAGCGGCTTCTATTACTCGCATCCTGAGAGCACGTACTTTAATGTGGGTAAAATTGATCGTGACCAGTTAGAGGATTATGCCAAGCGTAAAGATTGGGATATCAAGACCGCTGAGAAGTGGCTGAACCCTAACTTGGTTTAGGCTTATCTTAGTTAGACAAATTAAAAGCGGGCTTCGCAAATGGAGCCCGCTTTTTGGTTTACTAGCTTAAAAAAATATTATTTAAGCACCCAGTTTTAATACAAAAATAATGCTTACACATTTAAAAACAACACCTGATATAAATCATCAATAGAATCGTATTTATCAAATTGCCCTTTATTCACAGTACGAATAATGGTTTTCGTTCATTCCGTAATACTATATGTAATTTAACGTTGGGTCTCGTACCTCGACGCCAACCTACTCTTTTTAAAGCCGCAAACCCCGCCTTAGGTGAGTTTTAGCCCTAACAATAGCGGATAGCAGGACGAACCACCTAAAACCTTTTCACACCTATCGACTCAAACCAACCACCAACTTATTTCTCACTTCCACAAAAAATACTTTCATAACTCTTGGCTTTAAAGCATGGTAATTTAAATGTCACCCTTGTTTATGAGTCAGGAGTCATATCGTGCAAGCAATCGCCAAAGCCTCGCAGTGGATAGGCAAAACCTTTGCAATTTGGGCGCTACTCAGCGCCGTGCAATTATGATTGAAGTAGGTATGCAAAATTCAGGGCTTGGTGCAGCGCTTGCAGCCACGTATTTTAACCCTGCAGCGAGCCTGCCAAGTGCGATATTTAGTGTGTGGCACAATTTCAGTGGTGCACTGGTAGCGAACTTCTTTGTACGTAAAGATAAAGCATAGTCGATACAGCGGTAATATCTTTAACTCTTCATATTCTCTAAAAAAAAGACACTAAGCCAAGCGCAGTGTCTTTTTTATGCCTGGAAATCGAGAGTTAGTTCAGTTTATTTTTTTATATTATTTAAGCCAATCTAATCTATTTATTACTAGTATTTTTAGCGTTATCCCTAATGGTGGTGCACTCAAAATCAGTATTTTAAGATTGATCCTTATATTATTGTTTAAAGTAACTATACATTACAGTGTAATTATGAGTATAATTTATATAGTTTCATTGTAAGAGGCATTAAAAATTTATTTCAAGATCCATTGGAGAATATTATTCGTACTAGAGATGCGGCATTAAATAAAGGAGATATCGCTGAGCTTCTTTGTGACGACAGTAAGGTAGCTCGTAATCAAATAATCTTTATTTGCTTAAGTTATGCTCTTGCCGCATTTGATTTTATTATCTATCTTAAATTAGCACCAACCATCGGCACCGTATTTTTTCCTGCCACAGATAGCGCACTCTTAATTCAATTAAAGCTGATTGGACTTGTCAGTGTTGGCTTTTTATCACGCCCGCTTGGTGCCTTATTGATAGGTCGATATGGTGATAAACGAGGCCGAAAGCCAGCTTTAATGCTCAGTGTGTCTTTTTTATCAATAACAACTTTTCTGGTCGCTTTTTTACCCACTTATGCACAAATCGGGGTTGTAGCACCGATTTTATTTCTGGTTATTCGCATACTACAAGGTATAGCTTTTGGAGCCCATGCCCCACTTAGCTGGGTGTTTATCGCTGAGCATGCTCCAAAAAATCGCCTGGCAACTTACTGTAGCCTAGCCGTAGCAGGGGGTATCTTTGGCTCTGTGTTGGCGGTTACTTGTGCAAAAATACTGACAGGAACACTAGATTCTGGGGCGATGCTCAGTTATGGTTGGCGTATACCGGCCCTGATAGGCGGCCTACTTGGTGGTTTGTCTTTTCTAATATGGTCTCATGTAAAAGAGACCCCTATTTTTACCAATGCTAACAATAATCAGAGCGCCAATCCATCTACCTTAGAGACCCAGCCTTTCGTTACGCGCTCATCAGCTTTGATGCTATCCATTGTTTTATCCTTTGTTCGCGCCAGTTTAATCATGGTTATCATGCTGTTACTGCCCAAACTTATAGCGCTTAAGTTCTACAACGATCCCTCTTTCTTAATTAATGCAAGCTTAGTGGCCTTGGTGATGCAAATATTGGGCTGTGTCATTTATGGCATCTTGGCCGATAAAATGGGGACGGGTAAAGTTTTCATGTTGGCATCGATGGCCTTAATTGTGCAGATTTGGGTGCTTTATGCCTATTTGTCTAATGGACATGAGCTTTACGTACTGCCGATGTATGGCTTATTAGGATTTTGTACAGGTATGATTGGGCTGTGCACTGCGATTTTCGTTCAGGTATTCCCAACTGAGGTACGCCTGACCGCAGTTTCGGTTGTTTATAATGTGATATCAGCGCTATTAGGCGCTGTACTGCCTTTATTCTTATTTTACGCAACCAAACACATCAGTTTTGCCCCTGCTTTATACCTTACTTTTATTGGTATGATCTCTTTTATCGTTGGCTTCCATCTTTACCACCGTGAGACTTTTGGCGAGCTGTATACTGGTAGCAGCAATACTAAGAAGTATAGCTTGAAGCGGTAGGTTATCACTGAGTGTGCCGTATTGATTGAGCCAGAACTCACCTTCTTAAGAAAAGGCCAGATCGATTGATCTGGCCTTAATGCAGATTAAGCAAGTTAAAAGTATTTTTACTGACTTAAAAGCGTTTTTTGAAGTCTGGAGGCAGCTGTTGTTCTAAGTCTTTCAGTTGACGCTCCATATCTTCTTTGCTTGGCATATTATTCGGATCTAGGCCAAAGGGTGGCATGCCGCCTGCACCTTGAGCAGGTTTACCACCTGTGTTACCACCCCCAAATAAGGGACCGCCTGCACCTTGAGCACCGCCGCCGCCCATACCGGTTAAGCCTTGAACCGCTTTCATCATTTTGGTTAGGCCTTCAGGTTTTGACAGCATCTTCATCATTTTTGCCATTTGTTTGTGCTGCTTAAGCAAACGGTTGATGTCCTGGATTTGTTTGCCAGAGCCCGCTGCAATACGGCGCTTACGGCTTGGGTTAATCTTATCAGGATTTTTGCGCTCATAAGGGGTCATAGAGTTAATCAGCGCTTCCATCTCTTTTACTTTTTCTTCTGGCTTGGCTTCCTCTAGTGCCTCTTTGATACCTGCTCCGCTCATGCCTGGCATCTTATCTAAGAAGCCACTCATACCGCCCATATTCTTCATCTGTTGGAACTGAGTCAATAAATCCTCAAGGTCAAACTCACCGCCCTTCTGGATTTTTTTGGCCATTTTTTCGGCTTTGTCACGGTCGATTTTTTGCTCAACTTCTTCAACCAAGCTTAGAACATCACCCATGCCCAAGATACGCTGAGCGATACGCTCAGGGTGGAAAGCTTCTAGGGCATCGAGTTTTTCACCGCGGCCCAAGAATTTAATGGGCTTGTCAGTAATGGCGCGCACAGATAAGGCCGCACCGCCGCGGGCATCACCATCAGTCTTGGTTAAGATAACACCAGTGAGCGGCAGTGCATCATTAAAGGCTTTGGCAGTATTGGCCGCATCTTGACCGGTCATTGAGTCAACAACGAACAGAGTTTCAGAAGGATTGGCCGCTGCTGTCAATGCTTTAATCTCATCCATCATATCTTCATCGATATGCAAGCGACCTGCGGTATCGATAATTAGGATGTCTTGATACTGCAGCTTGGCCTCTTCGATGGCACGCTTAGCGATATCAATGGGGTTCTCATCACTGCTTGAGTTTACAAACTTAGCGTTTACCTGAGCGGCCACTTGCTCTAGCTGCTTAATGGCTGCCGGACGATAAACGTCGGCTGATACCAGCATCACTTTTTTCTTATGGCGCTCTTGTAAGTACTTAGCAAGCTTACCTGCTGTGGTGGTTTTACCGGCACCTTGCAGACCAGCCAGTAAGTAGACGACAGGCGGCTTACCGGTCATCTCTAGCTGCTGATTGGCACTGCCCATCATTTCCGTTAATTCATCATAGACAATCTTGACGAAAGCTTGACCTGGGGCCAACTCCTTTAACACCTCTTGACCCAGCGCTTGCTCTTTTACGCGCTTAACGAAGTCACGGGTGATAGGTAGAGCGACATCGGCCTCAAGCAGCGCCATACGCACTTCACGCAGCGTGTCTTTAATATTGTCTTCGGTCAGCTGTCCTGAGCCTGAAATCTTACGCAGGCTGCCAGAGAGTCTTTCGGTTAAGGTATCAAACATAGGGTTTTCTCGATAAATTGTTAATAAAGTTTAAGGCTGTAAAATAAGAATTAATCAAATCAGGTCATGCTCAATTGGGGCAGTGCTTAATAAGTAAGACTTTAATTGGGATAACACTTTATTTATAAGGGTGATTGGTTTTGCTCGCGCCTTTTAAACCCATCATTGGCAAACGCATTACTGGCTCTATTGATTTATTGGTTTAAAACCCACTATTTCAAGGCAGCAGCTTACTGAAGTGGCTAATTTTAGCAAAAGCAAAAGTTTAACTGTATAGCAATCGCAAATAAGAGTCATTCTATGCTAAATTAGCGTATCATTAAGTCAGAGGGCTGCGTCAGTGCTTGTTAAGCCAAAATGTACAGGCCATTATTTAAGACCCGCCACAGAATAACATATATAGTATATCAAACATTCTACGACCTAATTTGTTAACTCGATTTATTTGGGGACCAAAACACCGTGTTGCTTGCCTACCTCATCGCACTTATCGTCTATCTTATTGTAAGCTTTCATTTGGCCTGGGCCTTGGTTCGCATCAAGCCCATTGCTAAAGGCTTCACCTTAGGCATGCTTATGGTCGGTCTGGTGGCACATGCCATAAGCTTATACCCCAATATTTTTACCATCTATGGCTTAAATTTTAACCTTTTTAACACCGCAAGCTTAACCAGCTTTTATTTCATGTTGTTTTATGTGCTGTTTTGCTTTTATCGACCCATTTTAAGTTTGGGTGTTTTTGCCACGCCCACAGCGATTATTGGCCTAAGCTTGGGATACTTCGGTGTCGCCCCTTATGCGCCACTCACCGACATTACCCCAGGGCTAGAGTCGCATATTATATTGTCAATCGCCGCCTATTGTGTGCTGCTAATGGCTGCCATTCAGGCGCTGATTTTGCGCTTTCAAATCCGAGAGCTTAAGCATAAGACCAAGCAGCGTTTTTGGGTTAATAAATTGCCCTCATTACAAAGCATGGAGTCGCTATTATTTGATATGATTTTGGTGGGCTTTGGTTTATTAACCGCAGCGCTTGCCATCGGCTTTATGTATGTCAGTGACCTTATGGCGCAGCACATTGCGCATAAGACGGTGCTGAGTATTTTATCTTGGTTGTTATTCGGCGGCTTATTAATTGGTCATTGGAAATATGGATGGCGTGGACGCCGAGCAGCCAATATGACCATTATTGCCTTTGTTGTGTTAGCCATTGGGTTTATCGGCAGTAAGTTTGTGCTAGAGATGCTACTTTAGTCTTTCATACCTGTTCACACTGTGGCCTCTATGATGGCATTCAAGTACGCTATTTATTCATGCCTAGTTATTGATTAATGCTAAGTTAAATGCCTTGTCTAAGCCATAAACTTTAATCAGTGGCTGATTTAACAAAGACGCTACGCCAATAAATAATGGGCAACAAACACAGCACACCCACCGCCACACTAAGCACAAAGTGGCCACTATAGCCCAATTGTGCAGCGATAAATCCACTGACTAAGTGACTGACACCGCTAAACACGGTGAGCAGACACACCTGAGTGGTGAAGTCACTGCCCGCCTTATGGTGACGGGCATAATGCATCACCATAGTCAGCATCGCCACCAGTGCCATTGCCGCAGCCATATGCTCTACAGCATTGGCAGCATAGGCCCACCAAAACGGTATGGATGCACCTGCCCCAACACCTAGCCAATTAGGATGCTCAAAGCCTATTGCCACCAGTACATAAAGCCCTGTAGTCACTACCTGAAATGCATTAAAGCTAAGCAGTGCTGTGTGATGGGCCATACGTTTTAGCAGCCAAGCGGCCAGTGCCGCCCCAAGTAAGGAAGCCCCTGAACCAAGCACACTTACCCACAGCCCTATACTACCAGTGGGTATACCCATATCCACCATCATTGGCTTGACCATACCACTTGAGATACCATCGACTATCTTAAAGCTCAGTAGCACGGTAAGCCAGGCGCGCATTTCACGGTTATGCCAAAAATAACCATAATTGTCTGTTAGATAATGAGCCACAGAGCGCGCTTTAGGCTCGGCTAGAGTTTCATCAGAGGTGCTAGAAGCTTGCCTCTGATGGCCTATCTGTGACAACATACGATCTGTTTTGGCTTGTGTTTGATGCTGACTAATAGCAATGTGCTTATTCTCAGGGTAGCGCCAAATCGGCAAGGTATTAAGCACAATCAGAGCCGCCATAGCAAAAAAGCTATAACGCCAGGACCAATTGCCCAGCACCAATAAAAACACCCCGCCACCCAAGATAAGCCCTAAGCGATAACCTATCACTTGTACGGCATTGCCCATGCCTTGGTAAGGATTATGGACTGTACTTGTCGCTTCTATCGCTTTATTGTCGCTGCTTTGGCGCACCAATTGACTTAAAGATCGGGTCGCAAGCCCATCGGCTGCCACATCATGGGTGGCACCAATTAAACTCAAAAAAAACAGTAAAGCATATAGAGCCCACAAGGTCTGCGGCATGCTTAACTGCTGCGGATTAAATAAGCCCACTGCGGCCACTATCATTGCTGACAACAGCTGAAGCGGCAATATCCAACTGCGTGAGCGTCCCCACTTAGGTGAGAAGTACTGATCAACCACAGGTGCCCACAAAAACTTCAGCGCCCAAGGAGCCAGTAGTAGCCCAGACAAGCCAATCATCTCAAGGGACACGTCATAATCACGCAATATGGCTGGCAAGGCTTGGGTTATAAAGCCCAAGGGTAAGCCTTGGGCGAAATATAAGGTCAATAACACAGTAAGCAGCGTATAAGGCGGACCATCATTTTGTGATTCAGGTGGCCCACTATCTGCTAAATTAAGCGCAGAGCCTGTTGGATCAAGATTAGTGTGCACGCTTGAATCGGTACTGCTGCTAGAGGATGAAGAAGGGGGCATCATGACGATCTGCCTAATTTTTTATAGCTTTTGCGATAGCGGCTATAGCAACGGGAGGGATATTATCTGCTATAATAGCTTGATTGAACATGGCACTTTTATTTTGCCCACCCATTCATTTTAGCCCAATCTATATTTTAGCTGGCCTTATTTTATAAAAATAGCCAGTTGACGTATAAATAATATGTGTTTTGGCTTAATGTTTGGGGTGAAGTATGCGATAATGCCGACACAATTAATTTGAAAAAAAACTGATTGTGTGGTATAAATACGCCCTTAAAAATTTTATCCTGGTCACCCACCTTTCGTTGTGGCGATAAAAGGGTACGACCACCATCTTTCTGTTAACATTTTATTCAAGTTGCAGTCCTCTGTGTCCATAGCCGCATTGTGATTCGTTATCTTGAGTAGGTAGAGCCCCTCTCTTATTGGGCATGATTGACATGCCATAGTGATGCTTTACAACTTTATTAGGAGTCCGTCATGTCTCGAGTATGTCAAGTGACAGGAAAGCGCCCTCAAGTGGGTAACAATGTTTCGCATGCGCATAACAAAACCCGCCGTCGCTTTTTGCCAAATCTACACAACCATCGTTTTTGGGTAGAATCTGAAAACCGTTTTGTTCGTCTTCGTGTTTCTACTAAAGGTATGCGTATCATCGATAAGCACGGTATTGATAAAGTACTTGCTGATTTACGTGCCAAGGGTGAAAAAGTTTAGTCTTTTAAATGACTAACGAGATGGCTTTTTTAGCCCTCTTACTTTACAAATTTATAGGAATGCATCATGAGAGACAAGATTAAGTTAGTATCTACTGCTGGTACCGGTTACTTCTACACCACTACCAAAAACAAACGTACTATGCCTGGCAAAATGGAGATCAAAAAGTTTGATCCTAAAGTACGCCAGCACGTTATTTTCAAAGAAGCTAAAATCAAATAATTTTTTGACTATTTGATACAGCAAAAAAGAGGGGGTTATCTTAGATAACCCCCTCTTTTTTTGGTTCATCAGTTATCACTTTAATAGCTGTATCAAATTAGACAAATATAAAATAGGCAAATCTTAGCTGTAGTGTTTAGGCTCTTCATCATAGACGTTGGCATGCCACTGACTGACCTGCTTTTGCATCACAGCTTGAATGGCAGCATGAATCATCTTATGACCAATAAACTGCGCTTCACCCTCTAGCATTTCTTTTACTTTGTCAGAAAATGCGATAGTGACCAAAGGATCCTCAGCGTCTGCAGAATCACGTAGGACGATTTGACCCTTCTCGTTTTCCACCAACTCTAAGATGGTCTCTTGAGCAAATCCTCTACGGGTGCTACGTTTGCCTGTCTCAGCGTCAATTTCAACTTCTAAGTTGTCTTTTTCAAAATCAAATACCATGCCCTATCTCCCTCTTATAGCATATGTGTATCTATTAACAATGGACGCTAATGGAACAAATTTCAAGGGGTATTTGTTGCAACATATCACTCATAAGCTAGGTTTGAGCCCTCATCAGCCATATTCTAGCAGCCTAAGATCGCCATTATTCAGCCGACTATAGGCCGGTATAATATGCAGCAGATAAGCTATCGCCAATAACGCAGCTTGGCCAAATAGAACAAAAAAGATACAAACATACCCAAGTAATAGGCATTTTTTAGCTCAAAACTTGGATCGCGGTATTTAAAAGGCAGGGCAACCACTGCTGTGGCAGTGGGGAAAATAATTAACATTACCAGCCAGTTCTCAAACACCGCAAGCCAGCCCTGCCAGCCTGGTGCATGGCGCAGACCCGATAATCCTAGCAGCATACAGCCTATAATTAGGGCTTTAATAAGCCCCTTAGGAATGGTTTCTGGATAAGGGTAATAAAATGAATTGCGATCAAAAATTGACAAGAGGATTCCTTTATTAACGCCAGTTTTGTTAGAGGGGGATTTGATTAGCTATAAGTGCCCATCAACCATAGTAAAGTGACACAAGAGATTAGCCAACCTAAGGTTAATGCATTGCGTCTTTGAATGTGCATCCCTTTGACTTTATTCATAATCAGTGCCCCTACCCAAAAACCTAGCGGAATTACCAGCACAAAAGTGGGCACCAATAGGGCGGCGTGGCGCAAGATTTCGCCTATGGGGTCACCCACTAAGGCTCGAAATACATAGCCTGATACGCTCAAAATCAACGAAAAAACTGCCAGCCCTATGGTAAATCCCTTAGGCACCAAGCCGGGCGAGGTCTGCTGCGTTGCCACTTTATCTATCAACTCATTATTTGTCATCTTATCTGTCCTCGCTTATGACCCATTTACCAAAGATTAAATCACATCCTTGAGCTAATTTGATAAAAACTAGGCTTGATGGGCACCCACTAGACTTAGCTCATGGCGCATCTCATCAATGGCCTGTTTATAGTCTGGCTGATTAAAAATGGCTGAGCCTGCCACAAACATATCAGCGCCCGCTTCAGCAATGGCTCTAATGTTATTGGCTTTTACGCCGCCATCTACTTCTAGACGAATGTCGCGACCGCTGGCATCGATACGCTGACGCACTTGTTTGATCTTGTCTAACGTACCGTCAATAAAAGACTGACCACCAAAACCTGGGTTGACGCTCATCAATAAGATTTGATCCACTTTATCCATCACATAATCTAGATAATGCAGCGGCGTGGCTGGGTTTAATACCAAACCACATTTTGCACCGCCATCTTTGATCATTTGTAATGAGCGGTCGATGTGATTGCTTGCTTCAGGGTGGAAGGTGATGATACTGGCACCCGCCTCTAAGAACTGCTCAATCATACTGTCAACCGGTGATACCATTAAATGCACATCGATGGGCGCGTCGATGCCGTAATCACGCAGTGCTTTACAAATCATGCTGCCGAAGGTGAGGTTTGGCACATAGTGGTTGTCCATCACATCAAAGTGAATCACATCGGCCCCAGCTTGCAATACCGTCTCTACCTCTTCACCCAAGCGGGCAAAATCTGCAGAAAGAATGGAGGGGGCTATTAGATACTCACGTGGGGTAGCTGCTGATTGGGTGCTGCTCATACTGTTTCTCTAAGAATTGGAGGAGAATAAAAGAAATGTCGCTGGGCTTAATGGCCATTAAACCCAGCTATTATACCAATTATATGGCAGTTAATGCGGCGTTATAATGATGTTCAATATGGTCATTAATGATGCTTTGGATAAAATAGTAACTGTGGTCAAAGCCGGCATGGTAGCGCAAGGTCAATGGCTGCTCAACCTGCTGACACACTTTTTGCAAAGCCTCTGGGCGCAAGTAGCCATCTACATAGAAGTCATCTGCTGCGCCTTGATCAACTAAAATAAGCGGATACTGCTTGCCTGCTTTTTCAACGATATTTACCGCATCAAACTGTGCCCATGTCTGCTCTGACTCAGCACCGAAGTACTCGCTAAAGGCGGCGCGCCCCCAGTCAGACTCACTGGCAACACAAACAGGCGCAATGGCAGACACACTGATGAACTTGCTGGGGTATTTAAAGCCAAACATCAGCGCGCCATGCCCGCCCATAGAGTGACCGGTGATACCCACACTGCTAATAGCAAACTGGCTACGAATCAGCTCATAAAACTCGTCAATAATATAACTGTGCATATTAAAATGCTTCGACCACTTATCTTCAGTCGCATTCACATAGTAGCTTGCCCCCTGACCGACAAAATAGCGCTCATCATTGGGCACAGATTCGCCTTTAGGTGAAGTGTCTGGCGCTATAAATATCATGCCAAGCTCGCTACATTTTTGTTGAAAATGAGCTTTGTGCGTGACGTTGTCTGGGCTACAGGTCAAGCCGGATAAATACAATAACGCCGGGCAAGTTTGGCCGGCCAATGCCTCATCGGGCAAATAAATACTAAAGCTCATCTCAGTTTGGGTCACTGCTGATTGGTGAGTATAATAATATTGCTCGCCATTAAAGCAGCGATTTTTACTGGTGAGGGTGAGCGTTGACATATTATCTTCCTTATAAGACGGTTATATAGATATCTGACATTACTATGTTGATTCTACCATAGGCCTTATTTTTTGAAAGTAAGCCCTGGTGTCAAAAGGTAAGCGGCCCTCTATCGCCCGTCACAGTGTGAAGCCATTTTACCAATCAGGCCATCTGACACAGGCCATCTGATAAAAAAAGGGCCGCTCGATGCGCCCCTGTTTTTTATGATAAATGGCTCACTCATGAGCACCCTATTAAATAGACTCTAAGCTGTTAACTCATTAAGCCACTACGTCCAACTCTTCTTTCATCATCTCCACAATTTTAAACTTCTGAATTTTACCGGTGACAGTCATCGGGTACTGCTCAACAAACCGAATGTAGGTGGGAATCTTAAAGTGAGCAATTTGGTTATAACAAAAATCTCGTATTTCTTGCTCAGTGAGGGTTTCGCCTGCTTTAGGAATAATCCAAGCCGCCAGTACCTCACCATAATGAGCATCCGGAACACCCACAATTTGCACATCGGCAATCTTAGGATGACGGTATAAGAAGTTCTCCACTTCAATGGGATAAATATTTTCCCCACCTCGAATAATCATATCCTTACTGCGTCCCACCACCGTGATATAGCCGTGCTCATCCATACTGCCTAAATCCCCGGTATGCATCCAGCCATCAACTATGGCCTCGGCAGTTTTCACTGGGTCATTCCAGTAGCCTTGCATCACCGCATAGCCTTTGGTCAAAATCTCCCCCACCTCTCCTATCGGCAAGGTTTGGCCATTGAGTGGATCCACCACTTTTACCTCAAGATGCGGCTGCACCACCCCCACAGTAGCAATGCGCTTTTCAAACTCCGTGGTTGGCAAGGTCTGGGTAGCTTTAGGGCTGGTCTCGGTCATACCATAGGCAATGGTCAACTCACTCATATGCATCTGTTTGATAATACGCTGCATAAGCTCTCGTGGGCAGCTTGCCCCACCAGATACACCAGTACGAAGGCTGCTTAAATCAAAGCGGGCAAAATCAGGATGATTTAAGATGGCTAAAAACATACTGGGCACGGCATGCAGCACGGTACATTTTTCTTCATTAATAGCCTGCAACACACTTAATGGGTCAAAGCTGCTGCTGGGATACACCAAGGTGGCGCCATGCGATAACATCGTTAGATTACCCAGTACCATCGCAAAGCAGTGATACAGCGGCAGTGGCAAGCACAGCTTATCTTCAGCGGTTAAACACAAGGTTTCGCCCAGATGATAGGCATTATTAAGCAGATTCCTGTGGGTCAGTGTGGCCCCTTTGGGCGTACCTGTCGTGCCACTGGTAAACTGAATGTTGATCGCGTCATTGGCGTTTAGCTGATTTTGACGCTCGGTAAGCTTGGGATCATCTGCATCGCCTTCAGCCAACCAATCAGAGAATTTTTGCATAAATCCAAAGCTTTCATCGCTATTTGGGGCATCTATCCAAATTAAGCGCTTTAGATTGGGCAATGTATTGAGCGCTAAGCACTCATAGTTTTGATGACACATCTCCGGTGCCATTTGTTGCACCATCTGCACATAATCGCTGGTCTTGAAATGACGCATAAATACCAAAACCTTACAATCTACCTTATTTAGCGCGTACTCAAGCTCCGATATACGGTAGGCAGGATTGATATTCACCAAAATGATGCCCGCTTTGGCCGTGGCCAATTGCATTAGCAGCCATTCGGCATTGTTGTGCGACCAGATGCCTACGCGGTCCCCTTTTTGCAACCCCATCCTTATCATGCTGCTGGCCAATTGATTCGATTTTTGTTGCAGCTGCTGGTAGGTGAGCCGAATATGTTGATGGCAAGATACCAAGGCTTCTTTGTCTGGCGTCTGATTGGCCACAGAGTCAAAGTAATCGCCAATGGTAGATTCAATCAGCGGGGTATCAGTGGCGCCAATATCATGGCTCATCTGAAGTGGTGCATGGCGTGAGCCTGCATTAGGAAAACGCTGCTCTAATAACTGTCTAAACATAGTCTCATCCTTGTGATAGTCCATCGCTATTAACGTCCTTGTTAATAATACTGGCTGCGCTAAGCATCAGTTAAGTTAAACAATAGTTTAGTAAAACGAAACCAGCAATCTCATTATACTCATAACTTTTAAAATAATAAAAGTGCTGTTTGACATAAAAAAAGGGCCCATAAGAGCCCTGTTGCTAAGTTAAGTGTTAAAGCTTGTGCCTATCTTTAACGCGTAAGCTTGCTAAAAGTGGTGCGCATAGCTTATTGGTCTTGTTCTTCTTTTATATCAAATACCTGACGCAAATAGGCCAAATAAGTATCATTGTGAATCATAGTTTTGCCTGGGCTATCAGACAGCTTGGCCACGGGCTGACCATTACATTCCACCAGCTTTAATACGATATTTAGCTGGGTGAGTCCCATGTCATTGGTCAAATTGGTACCGATACCAAAGCTTGTCTGAATACGCTCTTTAAAATACTCATGCAGCTGCCATGCTTTTTTAATATCCAGACCGTCACTGAAGGTAAGTACTTTGGTCTTAGGATCTATCTTAAGCTGGCGGTAATGGTTAATTGCCTTATCGCCCCACGCATAAGGGTCGCCACTATCATGACGCAATCCATCAAACAATTTGGCAAAGTACAGATCAAAATCACGTAAAAAGGCATCCATCCCCACCACATCGGTTAAAGCAATACCTAAGTCGCCTCGATACTCATGCACCCACGCCTCAAGTGCTGCTTTTTGTGAGTCACGCAAACGCACATCAAGCGCTTGGAAGGCCTGCATAAATTCGTGCGCCATGGTGCCAATCGGCGTGATTTTTAATTTTTTGGCCAAATACACATTAGAGGTACCGCGTACGATACTCGGTGCCGCTTTATGCAAGGTTTCAACCACATGGGTATGCCAGGCCTTGCTAAAACGGCGACGGGTGCCAAAATCAGCGATGATAAACGGCGGCATGCTGCGGCTTTGCTCGCCGGCGTAACGTTGCAACAAATCTACTTTTTGCTGCAGACGTCTTTCTCCCTCTTCAATAATCTTAGGCGTGGTCAGCTGCTGATAATACAGCTCATTGACGATGGCCAAGACGAACACTTCAAAGAACATCGCCTGAATCATCGGGCCTTCGATATCGATATTTAAGCGGTTCTTGTCATCAATACTCACGTGAATATGGCGACGCTTTAGCTTAAATAGCTCCAGATAATCTACAAAATCTGCTCTAATAAAACGCAGACCACTTAGATAATCCAGCTCATCTTGGGTAAAGCTTAGCTGACACAAGTGATCAAGCTGAGCCTCTAGAGCCGGCTTAATATCCGCCAGCGGATAAGCGGTGTCTTGATAATTGCGGCAGCGAAAGCGGTACACACCATGGGTTTGTGGGAACTGATGTAGCATGGCTTGTAGCATGGTAAATTTGTACAAGTCATTATCAAGCAACGAGGTGATTATTGGAGTAATAGGTTTTGTCATAATTTCGCTCAAAATTTAAAATCAGCCAGTCTTTACAATCTTATTCATCGTAATATTATGACTTGTTCGGCCCATTAATGCTATTTGGCATTGTCATTTAACCCCCGCCATCCCATTCTCCATAAAAAAAGGACCCAGCTATACTGAGTCCTCTTTGTTATAAACACTGTTATAAACACGGTTAACGCTATTTTCTAAGGCTATTTAAGCAGTAGCTCGTTAATGCGTTTTAGATAGGCCGATGGGTCCTCTAACTGCCCCCCTTCCGCCAATAGCGCCTGATCGAAAATAACCTGCGCTAAGTCATCAAACTGCTCACTTGATTCAAGCTTTTGAATCAGCGGATGGGTGGGGTTGACCTCCAAGATAGGCTGAGTCTCTGGCACTTCTTGGCCCATTTGTTTGAGCATCTGAATCATTTGTGGTGACAGCTCTCCCTCTGGGGTGACTAAAATCGCTGGACTATCGACCAAGCGATTTGACACACGCACATCTTTGGCACGTGAGCCCAGCGCAGTTTTTAGCTTATCTACCACAGGCTTTAAGCTCTCTTCGGCTTTTTTGACTTCTTCTTTTTCTGCCTCATCTTGCAAGTCACCTAAGTCCACAGCGCCTTTCGCAATGTTTTGTAGTGGCGTGCCATCAAACTGAGTTAAGAAGTTCATTGCCCACTCATCAACGCGGCTGGTCATCAAGATAACTTCGATGCCTTTTTTCTTAAACAGCTCTAATTGTGGGCTGTTTTTGGCCGCAGCTAAATTCTCAGCGGTTAGATAATAGATGGCTTTTTGGCCCTCTTTCATGCGGGCTTTGTAGTCTTCAAAGCCAGTCTCTAAACCGTCTGTGGTGGTTGTGGCATAACGCAGCAGCTTAGCAATACGCTCTTGGTTACTCATATCTTCACCAAGACCTTCTTTGATCACATCGCCAAACTCGCTGTAGAACTGTTTGAACTTCTGTTGCTTATCGCTATCTTCACTGTTTGCAAGGCTTGCTAATAGTGTCAACACACGGCGCGCGTTACCATCTCGAATAGACTTAACATCACGAGACTCTTGCAAAATCTCACGGCTAACGTTCAGTGGTAGGTCTTGAGAGTCAATTACCCCTTTCACGAAGCGCAGATACATAGGTAGCAGCTGCTCTGCGTCATCCATAATAAATACGCGTTTTACATACAGCTTTAGACCATGCTGCTGCTCACGGGCATATAAATCAAATGGGGCTTTTTTGGGAATATACAGCAGCTGTGTGTATTGCACGCGGCCTTCAACTCGGTTGTGAGTCCAAGCTAAGGGATCTTCAAAGTCGTAGCTGATGTTTTTATAAAACTCGTTATACTCTTCGTCTTCAATCTCAGAGCTTGAGCGGGTCCAAAGTGCACTGGCCTTGTTAATAGTCTCCCACTCGTCGGTCACTACCATTTCGCCGCCAGTGGGTGTATCGCCATACTCACCTTCCTCAGCGACTTCCTCTTGCCACACCTCTTTACGCATCTGAATTGGCAGGCTGATATGGTCAGAGTATTTATTGACCAAAGCTTTTAGCTTGTTGCGGTCTAGATAGTTGTCTTCGCCTTCACTGAACTCATCTTTTAGATGTAGCGTGATAGAGGTGCCGCGGCTGTCTTTGGTGATGCTCTCAGTGGTAAATTTACCAGTGCCGTCAGATACCCAGCGTACGCCTTGATCTGCAGGCTCACCCGCTTTACGTGATTCAACAGTAATCGTGTCTGCAACGATAAAGCCTGAGTAAAAACCAACCCCAAATTGACCAATTAATTGACCATCTTGCTTTTGTGATTCAGATAATTGCTCTAAGAATGCTTTGGTACCAGATTTGGCAATGGTACCCAAGTTCTCAATTGTGTCCGCTTCATTCATACCAATACCATTGTCGATAAAGGTAATGGTCTTAGCCTCGGTATCAATATCGATGCGAACTTTTAGCTCACCATCATCTTCATAAAGACTGTCATCGCTGGTGGCTTCAAAGCGTAATTTGTCACAAGCATCGGATGCGTTTGATACCAACTCACGCACAAAAATATCAGAGTTTGAGTACAGTGAGTGAGTCACTAGATGCAGCAACTGTGCTACTTCTGCTTCGAAAACGTGCTGAGTGGCGTTTTGATTTTCGCTCATGTGTTTATTTTCGCTCATGGGTTCCTCTTGGATTGTCCATAATTATTTTTATGCCTATTGGCTATCTCGCCCGTTATCATATACCTCTATTGAAGCTATGACCTGGCGTTTGGGTTACCTAACTAATAGGGGCACGGTGCTGTTTTTTCAAGCTAGGTTTGTGATTATGCGTCATAAAAAAACGCCGACTTTTAATAAATCGGCGTTATGCGTCACTTTTAACTCATTTTGAGCTATGCATGCTTGGCTGACTATACCATCGGCCGCAAGGTCAAGATCTGCTCACTGCGACCAAAAGGCCCTCGCTTATCATGCAACACTGCACTGGTTAAGCCAATGCCATCAGCACCGTATTGCTGCACCGCCTCAATCCCCAACCATTTGCCCTCAGGCAGGCGGTGCATGTGAATTTGTAGGTCGGTATTGGGAAAAGCCAATTTGGTTTCGGCAAGCTGTAAGCCATTACGAGGGACCACACCATTGGCAGTATCCACCAGCCCCATTAAGCGCACAAAGTCGGTTGTGGCCTCGCCCTCGACCATATCATAAGCGGTGGTCAACCAGACCACACCTTTGCCCGGACGACGCTCAGGATCTGAGACCGCTGTGGTACTGGCAATAAACCCACCTGGCCAAATACTCATGCCTGGCCAAATGGGTAAAGATTCTGGTGATGCTGTCAGTGCGTGGTCCTCAAGACCGGCAATATTTGAGGTGTCTTGGCTAAGCAGCCGCCAAGCTCTGGCGATAATACAATCACGACCCCCACTACTCATCACCGCCTCAATAAGCTCGATGGTTTTGCCTGGGCGGATGCTGCGAGTGGTAATGCTAAACGCTTGTAAGGGAATTAAACCCAAGATATCAAGGCTTATGCGCGCAATACGCAGATGCGGCTGAGGCGCAAAAATCTCAAGCTCATGCGCCAAAATACCGGTGGCTGGAGCCATGTGCTGCTCGTGCTCATTCCATGCTCCTTGCGCATGGATGGTAGGTTGGTAATGCACTGTGCAGCTGCCGTCTTGTTGCTGTTCACGGCTGATGCACTGATAATATGACGTCATAAATCATCCTTAATTTATTAAACCAATGGGCTTATAAGCCCACCTCTTTTACGGGGATGCGCAGCTCTTTTGGTAAGCTAAAGGTTACATTTTCTTCAATCCCTTTGAGCTCATCAGGTAAATCTCCGCCCCATTGTTGAAGCTGATTTAACACCTCTTGAATAAGAATCTCTGGCGCTGATGCACCGGCGGTGACACCCACAGCGCCCACCCCAGCAAACCACTCTTTTTTCATCTCACCGGCATTATCAATTAAGTAAGCTTTGCAGTTCATACGCTCCGCCAATTCGCGTAGACGGTTTGAGTTAGAGGAGTTAGGAGAACCCACCACCAATACCACTTCGCAGCGCTGAGCTAAGTCTTTGACTGCATCTTGACGGTTTTGGGTGGCATAACAGATGTCATCTTTGCGTGGCCCTTGAATGTTAGGGAATTTTTTGCGCAGCGCATCAATGACCACTGCTGTGTCATCCATAGACAAGGTGGTCTGAGTCACAAAAGCCAGACGATCAGGATCACTCACTTCTAATTTTTCGACATCTGCCTCATTTTCTACCAGATGAATCTCGCCACCATATTGCGCGCTAAAGCGGCCCATGGTGCCTTCAACTTCTGGGTGACCTTGGTGACCGATAAGCACCGCATCCATTTTTTCACGGGCGAACTTGGCCACCTCAATATGCACTTTGGTTACCAAAGGACAGGTCGCATCAAATACCGTTAAATCTCGGCGCTCAGCCTCATCTTCTACCGCTTTTGACACCCCATGTGCTGAGAAGATAACGATAGAGCCATCGGGTACTTCATGTAATTCTTCTACGAACACCGCGCCGCGATTGGCCAAATCAGACACCACAAATTTGTTATGCACCACTTCATGGCGTACATAAATGGGCGGCTCAAAGCGTGCCAATGCTTCATTTACAATAGCAATAGCACGGTCAACACCGGCACAAAACCCACGAGGGTTGGCAAGATAAATTTGCATAACAGACCTTCACAATAGATAATCGAAGAAATAAAATGTGAAAAACGCAGCTAAGCCCATCGGCTTATTTCTATGCATTAGACAAACTATTTTGTGACTACTTTAACATATCCGCTAAAATAGAAGGCATCTTGGCGCTGATTTATTCGTAATATACACCTATTTTTCATATTCCTTTTTTGGCGCACCTTCCTTTATCCACTATAGAGAATCACTTTATGAAAGGCTCCCTTTTTATTATCACAGCCGCTTCAGGCACAGGTAAGACATCTTTAGTTAAACAGCTTATCGCCACCACCAATGATTTGGCTGTCAGCGTCTCACACACCACCCGCGAGCCGCGTCCCGGTGAAATCCATGGCCAGCACTATCATTTTACCGATACAGCCAAGTTTATCGAGGGCATTCAGGCCGGTGAGTTTTTGGAGCATGCGCAGGTTTTTGATAATTATTATGGCACGTCACGCCAAAGCGTAAACCAGCAGCTTGAGTCTGGGGTCGATGTAATCTTAGAGATTGACTGGCAAGGCGCGTTACAGGTTAAAGAGCTGTATGAGGATGTGACCATGATTTTTATTTTGCCACCAAGCCAGGCCACGTTACGTCAGCGCCTCTCCTCACGTGGTCAAGACTCCCAAGAGGTAATCGAAAAGCGCTTGGCTGGTGCGGTGACTGAAATGCAGCAATATGTGCACTTCGATTATGTGGTGATTAATGATCAATTTGAAGCCGCTTTGTCTGAGTTAAAAGCAATTATTGTGGCCAAGCGTCAAACGCTCGCCCGCCAGCAAGCGCGTTATGCTGAAGTTATCAAAGACTTAATCACTGAATAATAAGCTTTGGCAATATCCGCCCTAAGCCGGCCTGCTTCTAACTAAAATAAAGCTACCCACTTAAGGGCGAAATCTTGCTATAATAGCTGATTAATTATCGCATTTTTACATATCACTTAGTGATAACAAGAGGACTTTATGGCACGTGTAACCGTAGAAGACTGCTTACATGCAGTAGACAACCGCTTTGAGCTGGTATTGGTTGCCAGCAAGCGCGCTCATCAACTGGCCAAAGGCGTCTCTGAGCCGTTAGTTGAAGTCAACAATGACAAGCCAACTGTATTGGCGCTGCGTGAAATTGCTGCCGGCCTAGTGACCAAAGATATCCTAAACCAACCGGATCATCATTTTGCGACGAACTCATTAGATTTGGCATTAAGTGGCGGTCAAGGCTTCTAGTTTAAACCTTAAGATAAGCGGCCACTTAGACCATCAAAGCTAAAGCGGCTCTTATTTTATGAAGCCAGTTAAATAAAGAACCACGATAAGCATCTTGCAGATCGTGGTTTTTTATATGCTGCAGCTTATTGGGGTGCCAAATTTAGTCAAAGCCCCCAAGTTATTATTTTATTTTTGCTAATTTTTTGCTAATAAGGGGTTAATAGTTGACACACTGCCTTTTTTAAGATTAATTAAGGCATGGTGCGTGATTTTTATTTTTGCCAGTTATCCCCATATAACGAGATAAGCACGACCACGACCCGCTTGTTTTTAATTGACTGTTGCCTAGCTGATGGATGATAAAACTATGTTGCCTTTACAAGATCGTTTGACTCCTACCCCAACTGCAGGCTCAACCTCATCTAATTTTGAAACTGATATGATTAAACCCCTAAATACTGACATTGATGGCAATGTCATCAATAATATTGCCAACGCAGATAATATTGTGGATACCTCAATTAGTCCAGATATCACTCTGCCAGATTCATACGGTGATGAGCAATTAAATCAAACCGCTTATATGAAAAACCTCCCCAAGCTGAGCCATCACTTAGTTGATGAGGCGCAGCGTAATCTTATGCGGGCTGTGGCGTATTTAAACGATAAAGAAAAACAAGAAGTACTACAAGCTTGTGCTTATGGGGATAAAGCGCACATTAAAGACAAAAGAAAATCCGGTGAACCCTATATTACTCACCCCATCGCTGTGGCTGAGATTTTAGCAGGCTTTCGCCTAGACCGTGATACCATCATTGCGGCTATCTTGCACGATACGGTAGAGGATACCGAGGTGACCTCTGAGGAAATCACCCGCTTGTTTGGCTCGACGGTGGCAAGCTTAGTCGATGGCGTGACCAAGCTTAAATCCTCCAATCACAATAAGCGCCAAAACAAGGCGGCCACCTTTCATAAAATCTTATCTGCGACCCTAGATGACCCTCGTGTGCTGATTATCAAGCTGGCCGATCGCCTGCATAATATGTCAACGCTAGATTCAGTTCGCCCTGAAAAGCAGCGGGCCACCGCCTCTGAGACGCTTGAGTTTTATGTTCCCTTTGCCCGTCTGATGGGGATTAATGATATCGCCGATTATATGGAAATCTTGTGTTACCGAAACCTAGATCCGGTGATGTATACCAAGATGGCCGATAAGCTTTTACAACATGGCTTAGGGCGCAAATATCAAAAAGAGACCATTCAGCAGTATCTTAACTACGTGCTGGACAAGCATCACATTTCAGGACATGTGCGTGTCTTAGAAAACCAAGTCATTATGTACCGTCAATTCTTCCGTAACCGCGGTGAGATTGATGACTTATTGCGCCACTATGCCTTTGAAATTGTCACCACGACCATTGAAGACTGTGATTTATTGGCGGATTATTTAATCAAAAAATACCGCATCGCTGACCGCTACGTTGAAGACAATATCCGTCATCCTCTGCCCGGCGGCAATCAGTCGCTCACCTTGACTTATAAGCGTGATAACGACATCATTAAAGTCACCTTGCTGACCCGTAAGATGCAGGCCGTATCACGCCTGGGCGTTATTGGTGCTGAGCAAGCCTCTGAGCTTAGCCGCTCAGTTATTAAAGCGTCGCTTCGTAATATGAAAGAGCTGCTCGACTATAATGAAAATGAGAAAACCGGCGATCCAGACTATGATGAAATGGTTGAGACCATTGATGAGCTTATCTCATATCTCAATACCCGCAAAATCTTGTGCTACAGCCCCAAAGGCCGAGCCTACGAGATACCGCGTGGTGCAACTGCTTTAGACTTCGCTTATGCGGTGGGCCCCAAAGTGGGTAACGTGGCTGTGGGCGCAAAAATTAACGGCAAAAATGCCAAATTGGGCTCTATCTTAAAATCAGGTGAAACTGTAGAGATCGAGATTGATCCAGAAGCCAAGCCAAAAGCTGAGTGGCTAGGCATAGTTGTCACCAGTAAGGCACAGCGCGCGCTTAAGCGCTGGTTTAGTAGTCTGCCCATAGAGGAGCAACAGCAACATGGGAAGCAGGCGCTAGATAGGGCTCTAAAGACCTATGGTAAGTCGCTAGATGACTTGACTGAAGCCGACTGGGATGATTTGTTAAAATGGCAGAATGTCAGCGCCAAAGAAGAGCTGTTTGAGAACATGAGCGCTGGGGCCTTATTACCACAGCTGGTAGTGTCTAGACTGTTTAGTGATGATGTGACTAAGACCCACCAGCAAGCCAGCAAAAGAGGCTTTGATCGACCCAATCAGCTGTTGTCTAACGCCAACGGTGTTGAGGTGCATTTCGCCGGCTGTTGTCGCCCGATATTTGGTGATCCCATCATCGGTCATTTGACCATGCACGGCTTAGTGCTGCACCGCCATCGCTGCTACTCTATCGTGAATAAATATGCCGAAAAACCTTATGAGCTGGTGCAATTAAACTGGTACAGCGAAGAGCAGATTGAAAAAAGCATCACCCATCCCAGTGAGCGCCCGCACTTCACCGCTTATCTAAAAATTAACCTAGCACTCAATGATGAGCAGGTATCGCATGTGTTATATACCTTACGTCAGCTAAATATTGGTATCGAAAAAGTTGATATTCGTACAGATTCAACGATAATACACGTGGTTGTGCGTAGTCGCAGTCATGTATTAGAAGGCATTGAAGCGCTGCGCCCTCATGTGGGCTTTGGTAGCATTCGTCGTCTATATCGCTTATAAAGCACCGTTTAAAATCAACAATAACCATAAGTCATAATACTCAAGGAGAATAACTATGGCACGTCAAACCATTCATACTGATAAAGCCCCTGCAGCCGTTGGCGCCTATTCACAAGCGGTAAAAATCCCATCAACCGGTGGCAGCCTGGTATACATCTCAGGTCAACTGGGTTTTGATCCTGAAACTATGGAGCTGCGTGAAGGCTTTGATGCCCAAGCTAAGCAAGTTATGGACAACATTGAAGCCATCTGTGAAGCTGCTGGCGGCAAATTAAGCGATGTGGTTAAGTTTAACGTATCACTGACTGATTTAAATGACTTTGCAGCGCTAAACGCAGTATTCGCTGAGCGCCTGGCAGAACCGTATCCTGCTCGTGCTGCGGTACAAGTGGCAGCACTTCCTAAAGGCGGCATCGTTGAAATTGAGTCTATCTTATTTATCGAAGACTAAGCCTAAGCTGTCATAGGTTAAAAAGTAAGTACAAAATAGGTTATAAACTCGAAGGCAACTTTGAGTTTATAACCGCTTTATTTAAGGAGAACACCCCCAGATGCTGATTCGTGTCGCCCTGCCGGTGCCTCTTTATCGTGAATTTGATTATCTTCCACCCATACCTGCTTCAAGCAATCCCGCTCATTGTGCCAAAACCGCTCCCCCTATGCCGCCAATAGGCAGCCGAGTACAGGTGTCCTTTGGTCGACAAACCTTAATTGGTATCGTCGTGGCACATATCGACAGACAAAGCAGCGACATACCGCTAAATAAGCTCAAGCCCATCAAGCAATGCTTGGATGGGACACCTATTTTAGATCCCGCTATGCTGTCTTTGGCACGCTGGCTGGCCAGTTATTATCATTACCCTTTAGGTGATGTCATATCGGTGATGCTGCCGACTTTAATTCGCCAAGGCAAGCCGCTAGACTTACTGGTGACTCACTGGCGCATTCGACCCAATGTCAGTGATGCCAACTTTAATAGCAATGCGCACAAACAAAAACAACAATTTGCAATGCTTAAACTACATGGTACTCATGGCGCCAGTGAGGAGACTTTGTTACTTGAGGGCATGGAGCGTCCTTTTTTAAAGCGCTTAGAAGAAAACGGCCTTATTGAGCATTATTTGCAGCCTCAAGCAGACCCAGCACCGGTCAGCTTGGCCAAAATGCCTCTGGACTTAAATGAGCAACAAAAGCTGGCCGTTAATGCCATCATCCATACCGCTAACACCCATACTTACTGCGGCTATTTGCTAAACGGTGTCACCGGTAGTGGCAAAACAGAGGTGTATCTACAAGCCATGCAGTCAGTGCTTCAGGCGGGTAAGCAAGTGTTAGTTTTGGTGCCCGAGATTGGCCTAACACCGCAGACCCGTGCCCGTTTTGCCGAGCGTTTTTCAGCCAATATATTACTGCTGCATTCTAATTTAAATAACACCCAGCGCATGCATGGCTGGGAGGATTGTCGTCAAGGGCGGGCTCAAATTGTCATCGGTACCCGCTCATCAGTGCTGCACCCTTTCGCGAACTTAGGGCTTATCGTGGTCGATGAATCACACGATCAGTCTTATAAACAGCAAGATACCTTGCGCTATCATGCCGCTGATGTGGCCTTATACCGTGGTTATCAATTGGGTATCCCTGTGGTACTCGGTACTGCCACGCCATCGCTTGAGCATCTAAAATTGGTGCAAGAAGGCAAACTGACTGAGCTTATGCTCACGGAGCGTGCCGGTCATGCCAAAGCGGCCAGTTTGCATTTGGTGGATGCCCGAGACACCCCAACCAAATACAGCGACATGCCCGTTGAGGACAAACAAAGACAACTGTTGCCAAATTTAGAGCGCTCCCAAAATACGGGGCTTACCGATGATACCATCGCCGCTATTCGCAGCACCCTAGAGGCCGGCGAGCAGGTACTGGTGTTTTTAAATCGCCGCGGTTATGCCCCTATACTGTTGTGTGATGCCTGTGGCTGGCAAGCGGATTGTGTGCGCTGTGAGGCTCATATGACCTTACATCACAGCCAGCTTAACAGCCAGCAGCCAAGCTATCTTAAGTGTCATCACTGTGACTGGCAGGCCTCTATTCCCCTTGCCTGCCCTGAGTGTCATAGCCCCAACTTAAATGCGGTGGGCATGGGTACCACCCGCTTAACTGAGAGCTTACATGCGCTATTTTCAAACCCACAAACCAGCAAAGTCACCTATCCCATCATTCAAATAGATCGAGACACTACCCGGCGCAAGGACAGCTGGGAGGAGATTTATCAGCGCATTAATACCGGCAAACCAGCCATTTTAGTGGGCACACAAATGGTGGCCAAAGGACACCACTTCCCTAATGTCACCTTGGTGTGTCTGCCCAATGCCGATCGCGGATTTTTATCACCTGATTTTCGTTCGCCCGAGCACACAGCGCAGCTAATTGTGCAAGTAGCAGGACGCTCAGGACGAGGCAGTAAGCCTGGCAAAGTGTTAATTCAAACCGTGCAACCAGAAAACCCCTTATTGCGCAAGCTGGTACGTGATGGCTATCAGCCCTTTGCATTAGAGCTGTTAAAAGAGCGCAAAATGATAGGCCTACCGCCTTATACCTATGCTGCGTTGATTCGCTGTGAGGCCAAGACATTACAGCGTGCCACTCAAGTACTCAAAGATGCAGTCGTTATTTTACCCCCTCATAATTTGAGTATCTTAGGGCCAGTAGATGCCCCCATGAAGCTAAAGAACAGCCGCTATCATACTCAGCTCCTATTGCTCTCAAAACAGCGCGCCCCCCTGCATCAGGTATTAAACCTGTGGTGGCCTCAAGTCCTACAATTGCCCTCTGCCAAGTACTTAAAGCTGACATTGGATATCGACCCGATCGGCTGGTAGCTCACGCCGGCATGACAGCATAAAAAGCGCTCTACTTATCTGATACTTTAATAAACACTGAAACTGGGTAAACTGTTATTTAGTTTTGGTCTTAAGTTATGGCCATCAAACCTCATCGTAGGAGCAATTTATGAGCGCCCATCATGACCCACACCACACCCACCCTGATAACCCCATAGCTGCTCATGACCCGCCGCACTTTCATGATGAACCCACAGCTCGTGATATGAGTAAGCAGCGCCGTATCTTATGGTTTAGCTTCTTAATTATCAGCGGATTTATGTTAGTAGAGGCTATAGGCGGTTTATTAACTCACAGCTTGGCACTGCTGTCTGATGCCGGCCACATGCTGTCTGATGCCGCGGCTTTGGGCGCCACGTTGCTGGCTTTTAAAATAGGTGAAAAGCAGGCAAGCAATGAAAAAACCTTTGGCTATAAGCGCTTTGAGATTTTGGTCGCTGGGGCCAATGGTGCCACCTTAATTATCATTGCCTTGATGATTGTATGGGAGGCCATCGGACGCTTTAATTCGCCACCTGATGTGGCCTCTCAAGGTATGCTCATTATTGCCAGTATTGGCTTAGTAGTGAACTTATTGGTGGCTTGGCTGCTACATAGAGGCGGCGCAGCTCATGACCACGATCATGGGCATGGTGAGGCTCAATCTGGCGAAAAAAACCTAAATATGCACAGTGCTTATTTGCACGTACTGGGCGACTTACTGGGCTCAGTGGCAGCCATTATCGCCGCGCTGGCTATGATGTGGATGGGCTGGTGGTGGGCGGATCCTGTGGCATCGGTGATTGTGGCGGTTTTGATTTTAATGAGTGGGTTTCGTGTGGTCAAAGCCTCAACCCATATCTTAATGGAGGGCACGCCAGAAGAGATTTCATTGGATGAAGTCAAGCATACTATTGAACATAACGAGCACATCATTGCTGTCCATGACTTACATGTTTGGAGTATTACCAGTGGTCTACATGCCTTATCGTGTCACGTCGTGGTCGATGGAGACATGCGTATTTTGGAGGCCAGTGAGCTTATTCATGAGCTTGAGCACAGCTTAGAGCGCTTGGGCATTAGTCACACTACCATTCAAGTGGAGTCTATTGAGCATCCCCATAACCGTCTTGATGCCATTACTTGCGCGCTAGAGGATACCGAGACCAGCCGGCACAGTGGCCACAGCCATATTGGACATAGCCACTAATTAATCAGCACAGCCAGCTTAAGCCTGCATGCCGCATTACTGCTAGGCGCTTGCAGGCTGTGCCTGTTATCTGGCTATCATCTGGCTATGACTGCGCCTTATTACCTAGCTGTATTCATCTCATTTATCTTGACTAAGCTTAGGCTAAGGTAGGTTTTGTACAATCTGTTTTAGCGATAACTGATAGGTTTCAGGGTCGATTTGTAGTAGCGAAAACACCTCAATTAAAAACTCAGAAGCATCGTAGTAAGCATCGATATAACTGCCATCTAAGCCCAAAACTGGGCTACATAAGACATAACGCAGTCGGTCTGTGGCCGCAAAGGTATGTTTAGGCGGATAGCCCATGGCTCTGACAATATCAATGCCGCGCAAATGCAGTGCTTGCATTTGTTCAAGGGCAAGCTTAGCTAACTCACAACGCGGAATATAACGACGGGCATACAAAAAAGTACCCGCTGCGGTAGGCTCAAGGCAGGAAGCAGTAGAAGATGAAGAGGATGCAGACATAAGTGACTCCTAATACTCCGACATAAATGAATCATAGTGGGCACAAATGGACCTTGTCGGAGTATAGGCTCATGCGCTTTACCAGAGTTATTTTACATCGTGCTGGAAGTTGCAATGCTTGGTGGTCACAGTATTTACTGAGCACAAAGCAATTAAACCCACGATTTTGAGTCACTATACTAGCACAAACTAAGGGGCGAATAAATAAGTGCCCCCGCTATTTATTATTCTGTCCATGCTTGTATGTCGTGTACTGTCTATGAGCGCTACCTTGCATGATGACAGCGCATATTGGTGGCCATGATTGATGGCTATGACTGTCCTAATAAATTTAGCGGCACCTTAAGATAACGCACCCCATTGTCTTCTGGCTCAGGCAGATGTCCTGCCTGGATATTGACTTGTACAGAGGGGATAATCAATCGAGGCATCTGCAAGGTGGCATCCCGTTCAGTGCGCATTTTTGCAAATTGCGCCTGACTAATGCCTTGGTGCACATGGATATTATGCGCTTTTTGCGCCCCAACCGTGGTCACTGGTGAATGCGTTCTGTCTTGTGGTGGATAGTCATGACAAAGATAGATGACCGTGTCCTCAGGCAGCGCTAGAATCTTTTGGATAGATTCATATAACGCATCAACATCACCGCCCGGAAAATCAACACGTGCGGTGCCAACATCTGGAGCAAACAAAGTATCCCCTACAAATATGGCCAATGGCTGCGTGGTATCTGCTGTATTTTTGGCAATATAGGCCATGTCTGCTGGCGTATGTCCAGGCACATGCATCACCGTCAGCTCAATATCACCGAGCATAAACTGGGTGCCCTCTTCAGTTAACTTATCGAACTGACTGGCATCAGTTTTAAAGCCCATATCCAAGTTAAACACGTGTTTAAAAATCTTTTGCACTTCCGTAATGGGTTTGCCTATTACCAGCTGTGCGCCCAGCTGCTGCTTTAAATATTGAGCCGCTGATAAATGATCTGCATGAGCATGGGTCTCAATAATATAGGCAGCGTTAAGCTGTTGCTGATTAATAAACTGCACCACTTGCTCAGCTGACTTGGTGCTGGTGTGACCCGATTTAAAGTCATAGTCAAGCACAGGATCTATAATGGCACACACCTTGTTGCCGGTATCGATTAATACGTGCGTGTACGTTTCGGTATCCTCATGCAAGAATGATTTAATCTCCATTGTCCGGCGCTCCTTTTGTGGTGTTGATTTATAAATGGCTAAGCGCAGCGTTACGCTTACTATACCTATCATTATACTATATAAATAAATATTATATAGTTAAGCATAGTAACTGCTTGATATCCCCTACTTTTACTTTCTCATCCGACGCAGGGAAACCTATCACGCCAAGTCTGAGTTTGTGTCATGCGCACTGTGTCTCCACCACAAACTTCTGGTTTATCAGAACAGCACCTGCCCCTTTGTGAAGCGGGTAAAACCAGCAGGCATAAAAAAAGCCAGCCGCAGCCAGCTTTTTTCTAACAGAGGTCAAGTCATCGAGACGATTAGAACAAGACGCGAACGCGAATGGTCTCTTCAATATCTCTAAGCTTATCGAGCGCTTCTTGTGAGTTGCGGTTGTCGACATCCATTACCAAATAACCCACATCGCCTTCTGTCATCAAGCTTTGGGCTAAAATGTTAATGCCCGCTGACGCGAATGATGAGTTAATTTGCGACAATACACCCGGTACGTTTTTGTGAATATGCAGCAAACGGTGCGAGCCTTCTTTGACTGGAATGCTGACTTCAGGGAAGTTCACAGAAGTGGTGGTATCACCGGCATCTGAATATTTAACAAATTTCTCAGCCACTTCAAGACCAATATTGGCCTGAGCTTCTTGAGTTGAGCCACCGATATGAGGCGTCAAGATGACGTTATCAAACTTACGCAGTGGTGATTCAAATTCTTCATCTGCTGATTTTGGCTCTTTAGGGAACACGTCTACAGCCGCGCCTAACACTCGGCCTGACTCAAGTGCAGCAGCAAGATCATCAATCTCAACACAAGTACCACGAGCAGCGTTGATAAAATAGCTGCCCTCTTTCATTTGATCAAACTGCTCTTTTTTCATCATATAACGTGTGCTGGGCAGGTCGGGCACATGCAGGGTAACGATATCTGCTTTGTTTAATAATTCCTCTAAGCTGCCAACCTGAACGGCATTACCTAAGGGTAGCTTGGTAACCACATCATGATAGATGACTTTCATGCCCAAGCTCTCAGCCAATACAGACAACTGTGAGCCGATTGAGCCGTAGCCCACGATACCCATCACTTTACCGCGAACTTCATGTGAGTTCTTAGCAGACTTACCCCAGCCGCCGCGATGAACCACAGCATTTTTTTCGGGGATACCACGATATAACATAATCGCTTCGGCTAAGACCAACTCTGCCACTGAGCGGGTGTTGGAATAAGGGGCGTTAAAGACAGGAATACCAAGCTCACGAGCGGCATCTAGATCCACTTGGTTGGTACCAATGCAGAAGCAACCAATGGCAATTAATTTATCCGCTTGTTCTAAGATATCACGGGTCAACTGAGTGCGCGAACGAATGCCAATAAAGTGGGCGTCTTTGATTTTTTCAGCCAACTCTTCGGGGTCTAGCGCGTGTGATAAATATTCAATGTTGGTATAGCCAGCATCGTTTAATACTTTTAGTGAATTCTCGTGCAACCCCTCTAGAAGTAAAAAACGAATCTTATCTTTTTCAAGCGATAATGCCATGTCTTAGCCCTTATTTCGGATGGGTAATGGGGAGCAGTGATCTCACTGTGCCCCTTTATCATAAAAAGCGTCGAATTAAAATATAACGTCACAAAACGCACAAATCATATGACCACACAAGCGCTTATTACCGTCAAGGTGACTTACAAACGTTCAGCTCGGTGTGTCATAATACAACTATCTTATAACATATTTTGTTATTTTGGCAGGTTAAATTACGAATAAACCCCTGCCATTTATGACTATAATGCTTAACTTTAGGTTATGCTATTTATTTTGTTCATCCTTTGATTAACTTTTTTCACTGTTCATAGTTTTTTTACGTTTACTTCTTTAACTTTTTAGAATATTGCCTACAGAGACCCCTATGACTGCATCGAATTCTGTAACCTCCCCCACCCCTGCTCATCAACAGTCGCATGGCGCGGATCAATCCCAAATAAATGAGCCCTCTTTGGCTGCTCAGAGCGCTACGAATCCGGCTACTGTGGCGGCCCTGATTGCCAATTTGACCGCCAATCACGGCTTTGAAACCAGTCAAATAAAAACCGATGCAGAAAGCTTAGCGCATTGGGGCAAAGACTGGACCAAGCACTTTGCGCCCGCGCCCTCTGTGATTGTGTTTCCAAAATCGACCGAGCAAGTCCAAAGCGTGGTGAAGCTGGCCAATGAATATGGCATAGTCATCACCCCAAGTGGTGGCCGTACTGGATTATCTGCCGGTGCTGTGGCCA
>Ga0208300_100345_pt1 | contig 37353 bp, 41 predicted proteins | sample 23_taG_FD_184096 | JGI IMG/M metagenome (GOLD analysis project Ga0208300, IMG submission 184096) | Marine viral communities from Cariaco Basin, Caribbean Sea - 23_WHOI_OMZ (SPAdes) (version 2) | ecosystem: Environmental > Aquatic > Marine > Oceanic | place: Caribbean Sea: Cariaco Basin...
ACGTCGGCTCAGGGTAGAGGCCAGCCCCAGCATGGCGGAAGCTGCCACACCGGCAATGGAGGTGCCAAAGGCCAGGCTGAGCCCGGCAATGGGCGCGGCCAAGGCGCTGCGAATGGCGCTCAGCTCGGTGCTGCCATCCAGGGCCGACGCGGCACCGCTCAACGTCACGATCATGCCGGCAAAGGTGCCCAGCAAACCGAGCATCACCAGAAGGCCAACCAGATAAGGGGTAAATTGCGGGCTGGGCAGGGCCGCAAAATGACCATCAATGCGCCGCTGCACGGCAAACTGTACTTGCTCCGGCAGGCCGGCTAGCCACCCCGACAGTTGCTCGCGGTTCTCCGGAGTTGTCGTCAGTTTATCGGCCAGTTTTCGGGTGGTGCTGCGAAAGCCCATCAACTCAACAAAGCCCAGCGTATACACCACGGCAATGATCATAGTGACGGACAGCGCCAGCAGGTCGGAATGGATGAAACGCTGGCCAATCCAGCCGGTTACCGCCAAACCGGTAACGAATGCGAGAAAGAAGAAAAGTCTGCTCATGGAGAGTGATTTACCTCGTTGTGGCAGGCCTCTAGTAACCCCAACACCGGCTCCAGCCGAACATCCAGTTCAGCGAGTAAAAGATTCTGCGCGTCTTCGCAGTAACGGTGGAGCCAGTCATCCGGCGTGTGGCCGGTTTCCGGGGGTGAAACAGAGGAGAGTTGCAGGCTGTGGAATCGCTGTTCCAGAACCTTGGAAATATGAGAAAAACACTGGCTGGTGTAGCTGGCCATGGTGTGGTCGAAAACCGAATCCAGTTCCGCCAGGCGAGCAAGATCTTGGTTGTGCTCTTTCATCGCCTTGCGCACTTTGTCCCGGAGTTGGCGGCTGGAGGCCGCCACCTTGCGCTGCAGCACCAGCCAGGCATTCAGGTAGGTTTCGGCTGTGACACTATCGCTGGCTTCGACTTCCTCACCGTAGCGTCCGATTTTGCGCCGCAATGCCCGCCGGATGTTGCTCAACTCTTTAGTCAGTTGCTCGAAAACCGCCTCCTGATTCATGCCGGGCTGGCGGCTTCGAAACGCGGTCGCCGCATCCAATGACATGGTGTCGCCAAGCCCGAATAAACGGCTCAGTCGCTCGGCGAAGCAGGGCAGGTTGTGAGGTTTTCGAGGTGCATCGCCGGTGGCCAGAAGCTGCAACAGCCGGGCATGAGTACTGCCGGATTGTACAGAGGCCATTGGATCCATAGGCGGCGCACCGGGTCAGGGTATCGGAAGAATAACGAACGAATATTTATTAAAGTTCGCTATTCTACTGCCTAACCGGGCCGAATCATAATGGTTACCTAAACCGCTGCATCGGTTTGTGGTTCGGCCCTGGATTCCGGCGCCGACCGCCGCCACGCTATCAGGAAAATACATAACCCGGCCAGCGCCGTGGCAGCGCCGACGTATCCGGTGGATTGCCAGCCAAATCCTGCGGTGATAGCCAGCCCTCCCAGCCAAGGGCCCAGAGCATTGGCCAGATTAAAGGCAGCGTGATGAGAGGCGGCCGCCAGTGTTTGAGCGCCAGCGGCCACATCCATCAGATGAGTCTGCAGTGCCGGCCCCAGCGCAACCATCAACGCAGTCAGGAAACAGGCGGTCAATAATGCGGGTAGGTAGCTGGTGGTTGATGGAAACACACTTAGGATAACGGCACTGAAAATCAGCACCACGCCTACGGCGCGAAATTGCAGGCGATCAAACAGCCAGCCCCCGAGAAGATTGCCAACAAAACCGCCCAGCCCGAACACCACCAGGGCAACGGGAATCCAGCCTTCATCAACCCGTGTGACCTGCAGCAAGGTGGGAGCCAGATAGCTGAACACGGTGAACATGCCAGCGAATCCGATGGAGCCAATGGCCAGCGCAAGCCAGATGTCTGGTTTGTTGAAGGCTCGAAGTTCGCTCAGAGCGCTGTGGCGTTGCTCGCTCGGATCTTTCGGCAGCAATAAGGCGACCAGCACGACTGTTAACAGGGAAATGGCGCCAACGAAGCCGAACGCATAGCGCCAGTCCATGGATTGCCCGAGCACAGTTGCCAGGGGATTTCCAATCAATAGCGCTAAGGATAGCCCCATCATCACCTGGCTAACAGCTTTTGCCCGATGGTCCGGTGATACCAGTGACGCGGCGACTAAGGCGGCAACTCCGAAATAGGCGCCATGAGGAAGGCCGGAAACAAAACGAAAGAACAAAAGCGTTTGGTAGTTGCTGGCCAAGGCACTGGCAACATTACCCAGGGCGTAGAAGATCATTAGAAGAATCAACAGTTGGCGCCGGAATAGCTGGGCGCCAAGAATGGCCAGCAAGGGAGCGCCTACCACAACCCCCAAAGCATAGGTCGAGATCAGGTGGCCTACTTGCGGTTCGGAGATACCAAGATCTGCTGCGACGTTCGGCATCAGACCCATGATGGCAAATTCGCCAGTACCGATACCAAATCCGCCCATGGCCAGCGCAAAAACGATTAAGAACGTAGAAAAACCGGATGGTGGGGTATGAGCTGGGGTGCGCATTCTGGCCTCTTGGACAGGTTGAATTGGAAAGGGGCGATGGTCGCACGCTCATCGCCCCGATGTCTTACCGGTGTTGCTCTACGTTCTCTGCGGAAACCGGCGGCGCATCATTGCCCCGAGGTCGTAGGTTTCTTTAACTGCTAATCCGCCAAGGGCGAATAGGTGGCCTTCGCGAGCCAGCTTGTGAGCAGCTTCAAAGGAGCCCGAGTGATTTCCCCGCATGCCTGTGCGTAACGGAGGGTACAAATACTCCGCCGCCGGATTTGCTCTGAGCATGCTGAGGGGGGGCATGCTGGCGGCGATTGTAAGCGCCACACCATTTAAAAAGTCCCGGCGGGAAATAGCCATCAAGTGACTCCAAAAATACAACCAGGGTGGATGCGTGAATAATGGTTGGGTTGCTAATGATAATTACTTTTAGTCACGCGCGTTACCACGGTTTTTTCGGATACTTTTTCTCACTTTCGTCGCTTGGCTTAAAACATTTACAAAACGTAAGCAGAAGGAGCTTGCCAAATTTCCAGTTTGGGATTAAATTCCCATTATTATTTTTGGGAAAATAATCCCATATAAGTTTTTTGTGACAAAGCTGAGCAAACAGGGGATTTGAGATGAAGCGTAATGGACTTTCCGTAGCAGTGAAGATGATCGTGATGGGTGCAGTGGCTGGTTCTCTGATCGCGTGTGGCGGTTCTGGCTCTGGCAGCAGTTCATCTGCAAGTGCCGGCCCTGAGGGGCGCAGCGTGGGTGCCGTTACCGGCTTTGGCAGTGTTTATGTCAATGGCACTCGGTTCAAAACTGATGGCACCGTATCCAGCAACGATGGCCTGGAACGGGAAGATCAGCTGCACAAAGGTATGGTGCTGAAAGTCAGCGGCAGCTGGAATGGTAAAGGAGAGGGCCAAGCCAGCGAGGTCGCCTACGACGACACGCTTCGCGGCCCACTTGCCGAAGCCAGTTGGGATAGCGCCGCTAAAACCGGTCACCTCACTCTACTGGGGCAGAATGTCGCCCTTGACGGCAAAACCGTATTCCGGGGCGCAGCCGTTGGTGATTTGGCCGCAAACCCGACGAACTACCGGGTACGTGTGAGCGGCTGGCGCACCGATGACGGTCAGTTCCGTGCCAGTTACGTAGGCGCCAAGAAAATCGGGATTCAATTTGACGACGACGGCAATGAAGCAGAACTCGAAGGCATTGTGGCGGGCCTTGATGCCATAGCGCAGACCTTCACCATCGGCGGTTACAGCGTGAACTACGAATTGGCCAGCGGCGACGACGACTTTGATCTGGCCGATCTCGAGAACGGCATGGCGGTTGAAGTTGAAGGTTACCTTCAGGGTGACGTATTGATGGCCAAAGAGATCGACAAAGAAGACGACCTGTTCGAAGACGACGACGAAGTTGAAATCTCGGGTGATGTCTTCGAATTCGATGAATCTGCCAGCACCTTTATGATCAACGGCGTGCAAGTGCAGTTCTCTGACGACACCGAATTCGACGACATGGACAGCGGCAACCTTCAGGACGGCACTTACGTGAAGGTAGAAGGCGAGTTCCGTAACGGTGTGCTCATCGCCGAGGAGATCGAAGGTCAGGAAGGCGATGCTGAACTGAGTGGTAAAATTGAGGAATTCGATCGCGAGAACGAAATCCTGACCGTCAGTGGTGTCAAAGTCTGGTTGACCGACAACACGCTCATCGAAACCGATTCAGACAAGCGCCAAAGCCGGGAAGACGATCTGAACGCACTTCAGGTAGGCGATTACGTGGAAGTGGAGGGCCGCCAACGCAATACCGATGGCGGCTACCTGGAAGCCTTTGCCATCGAGCGTGAAGACGATGACGAGGGTAATGTGGCTGAGATCGAAGGGCGTGTTGATGCGATTAGTTCAGGTTCCCTAACCATTATGAATCTGGAGATTCAGTTCGGTGTCTACAGCGCAGCCGGTGTTAAAGTGGGTGACGAAGTGGAAATCGAATACACCCAAAATGCCGGCGGTGACTTCGAACTGGCCAGTGATGTGAGTGAATAACCACTCCGGTAAAGAGGGGCTGCCGAAAGGCAGCCCCTTCTGGCTTTCAGGCTATCTATGGGAATACAATCCCAAACATGACGACACCCAATACCAATCCTCTCCACAAAGCGCTGTATCGCATCCTTCGACCTCTGGCCCGATTGCTGTTGCGCAATGGTATTCCGTTCAGCGAATTTGCTGATCTGGTGAAGCGTGCTTATGTGGAAGCGGCCCTTGAAGATTTTACCGATGGGCGACGCAAACCAACCGATTCCCGAGCCGCCGTGATGACGGGGCTCACCCGTAAAGAAGTGAAACGTCAGCGTGATTTGCTGGCCGGTGAACATTCCGGCTCTGAAGGCCGCTCCCACGCCAACCGCGCGTCCCGTGTGGTGTCTGGTTGGGTTCGGGATATTGCCTTTCAATCGGCTGATGGTCAGCCAGCCATGCTGCCCTTTGAAGGTGAAGGCAGCTTCACCGATCTGGTGCGCAAATACAGCGGCGATATGCCGCCTCGAGCCGTTCTGGACGAATTGTTTCGGGTAGGCGTTGTCTCCGCGGATGAACAAACCGGCAAACTGCACCTTCAGAAACGCGCCTACGTGCCCGCAGGCGACAGTGAAGAAATGCTGCAGATCTTCGGTGAAGACGTGTCGGATCTCGTCGCGACGATTGACCATAACCTTACCGACAGCCAGTCTGGCCGTGCGCCGCTGTTTCAAAGAACACTGACCTACGACAACATCCCCCCGGAAGTGATCGCACGCTGGCACCAGTTTGCGGCCGAGAGGTCGCAGCGATTGCTGGAAGAGCTGGACCAATGGCTGGCGCCGTATGACCAGGACCTTTCGCAACCTTCCTCCAGTCATTCAGGAGAGCGGGTGCGCACTGGTGTGGGGGTATTTTATTTTGAAGATCCGATTCAGGCGCGCAGCGCTGCGGATTCCACTTTATCTGATGACCATCACCAGCCTGAACCGCTGGCAGGAGACCCTAATGAATCCGGTATCCATTAAAAAACGCCTGACGCTGATATTCACTCCGATCACCCTCGGCATTCTGGCTGCTTGCGGTGGCGGCGGTGGTGGTACCAGCATTGCTGATGGTGGCATTCGAGGCACAGGCTCCAGCGTTGGCCCGGTATCGGGTTTTGGCAGCGTGTTTGTAAACGGCGTGAAGTTTGAAACCCGCGACATCGTCAATCAGCGTGTTGAGAGCAACGACGATATTTCGACCGAAGCCGACCTTGAAAAAGGCATGATTCTAAGGATCGAAGGGGAGTGGAACAAAGACGGTTCCGGCAAAGCCGAAGCGCTGAAGTACGACGACACCTTCCGCGGGCCGGTGACGGATGTTGTTTTGCCAGACAAAAGTGCAGGCAAATCGGGCAGCTTCCGTGTTCTGGGGCAACGTATCAGCTACGACAGCCGCACGGTGATGCGTGTTACTAGTGGCCAGCTTACCGAGGGCATGAAGGTTCGAGTCAGTGCCTGGCGCACGGCTGATGGATACCGAGCCAGCTATATAGGTAGTGTAACCACGGGCTCTGACTACCCCTTGGAGTTGGAAGGGCGAATCGACGAGGTTCAGTTAGATAAGTTCCGGATTGGCGATCAATGGATTCGCGGTGGCCAGAACGTCAGCTACCCCGGTGAACTCACGATCAATGACATAGTGAAAGGAGCATTGGTTGAGGTGGAAGGCCGCTTCCTCTCCGAGGGCGGCGATGTCACCGCCGCCGAAATCCGTGCCTCGGACGACCGCCGCTTCCTCTCAGATGAAAGTGGCGAAATAGAAATGACCGGCCCGGTGCAGTCCCTGAACGTGTCCGGCTCAACCTTTGCTTTGAACGGCATTCAGGTTGTCTATGACGACAACACCGAGTTCGACGATTTCGCCCGTTCACGCATCGCCGATGGCCTGCTGGTGCAGGTGGAGGGCGAGATCAGGTCTGGCCGGCTACATGCCGAAGAAATCGAACTGTTCGAAGGCAATGCAGAAGTGGAAGCCGCTGTGTTGACCCCCTTTGAAGGTTCGGCAGAAAACGAGTTGAATGTCGGAGGTGTTCGGGTTCGGATTACCAACAGTACGTTGATCGACAGAGACGATGACGACCAAACGCCGCTCTCTGAAGCGAAGTTTCTGGAAGTGGAAGGTGTCGAACAAAAAGATGCGAATGGCGTTTTCAGCTATCTCGAAGCGCTCAACATTGAAATCGAGTCTGATGACAGCGGTGAGTATGAGCTAACCGGGCAGTTAACCGCGGACGACCCAAACTCCAGAAAACTTACTGTCCTGGGCGTCGAGATAACCTACGATCAAAACGTAGGAAGTGAAAACGAAGGCTGGCGCGACTGTGCCGTTGTAAGCGTCGAATACCAAAAAGTCACCGACGGGTTTCAGGCAACCGGAATCGAATGCGATGATTAAGGCTAAGTGATTTCGCACTAGCCCGAGGGAGCATTAACCCATGAACCATCTTGCCCATACGTTTCTCGCGCCGGATTCCGCCGAGGCGCGTGTGGGCAGCATTCTCGGCGACTTCACCAAAGGCATCGACTTGGCAGGGCTGCCGAAACCGGTTCTGGAAGGCGTCCGCCACCACCTGGCGGTGGATACCTTCACCGACCAACACCCACAAGTGCTGGCCAGCAAGCAACTCTTCTCCAAACAGCGCCGGCGCTTTGCCGGTGTCGCGCTGGATATCCTCTACGACCACTTCCTGTTGCGGCACTGGCATCGTTATAGCGAGTTCGAACAAACCGCGTTCATACACACCGTATATCGGGAACTCAGCGCCCAAGAGCCGCTCATGCCACCGGCCATGATCAGGGTTACCCGACGCATGGTGGACCACGACTGGTTCAGTGCCTATCAGGAACTGGACAACATCGGATTCGCCCTGGATCGGGTAGCCGAACGTATTCGTTTTCCCAATCAATTTACTGGAATAATTGATGAAATTCGGGAGAATGAGCGGGAACTAGAGGCGAATTTCTTGGAGTTCTTCCCCGAACTCCAAACCTTCGCCCGCCAGTATCCGGACACCTGACAAGGAGCCCAAGATGGGTGAAGCAAAGCGACGCAAACAAACAGGCGCACCTGCGCCGCGTAACCGAGGCAACAAAAAACCGGCCTACATCGCAATAGCCGCGGTGGTTGTTGTAGCTGTGATTGCTGCGGTCTATTTCATGACCGCGCCGCCTGCGCCTACCTCCAGCAACCTGCCAGTGGCCGCCGAGAACGCTGACGAGTTTCCGGCTGTTTTTGATCAATACGGCACCTCGGTCGGTGCAGAAGACGCCCCTGTGGTGGTGCGTGAATTCGCCGACTACCAGTGCCCGGCCTGCGCCCGCTTCTCCGAAGCCAGCCAGCGTTTGAAAAAAGAATACGTCGAATCCGGCAAAGTCCGCTTCGTCTACTTCGATCTGCCACTACGCCAGCACCCGAACGCCATGCCCGCAGCCCAAGCGGCACGTTGTGCCGGTGACCAGGGTGAATACTGGGCCATGCACGACAAACTCTACGGCTCCCAGTCCTCCTGGAGTGGCTCAAACGATCCAGTGGCCACCTTTACCCGTTACGCCAACGACCTAGGCCTTGAAGAGCGCCGCTTCCGCCGCTGCATGACCACAGAGTTGCACAAAGAAGCCGTTGAACAAAGCCTGCAAGTTGCCATGCAACTGCGCGTCGCCAGCACGCCAACGGTTCTGGTCGATAACATCCAGTTGACCCGTCCCGGTTGGGGCCAGCTGTCCGCAGTGGTAGAGCGTGAACTAAACAAAGCCGCAGACTAAAGACTCTCCAACCCCCGCACAAAGTTAGCCCTGTGCGAGGGACCCCTTTCCAAAATCGTGCGCAGCCATGGATGGCGGAGCCGAGCGTACAAGGACGTATCCACAGCGTATTTTGGAAAGGGGTCCCTCGTGCAGGGCGGCTCCAATGCTCCATTCACGGTAACCCCCAACTTGCACCCGCCCCAAAGTGCGTTAAAATCGCGCCCAAGCTGGCACCAAGCCCGCGATAAACATCAATCATGCTCCGGATTTACGATCCGGCCCGCAGGAGAAAAACATGAGCAACAACGTAGTTGTCTGCGCACTCTATAAGTTCGCAGTCGTAAACGATTACAAAGACCTACGCGACCCACTGCTAAACCTGATGCTGGAAAAAGACGTGCACGGCACACTGCTGCTGGCCCGTGAAGGCATCAACGGCACCATCGCCGGCAGCCGCGAAGGCATCGACGCCGTAAAAGCCTGGATCGCCAGCGACGAACGATTCGACGGCATCGACTACAAAGAATCCTTCGTAGAATTTCAGCCCTTCAAACGCACCAAAGTTAAACTTAAGAAAGAAATCGTCACCATGGGCGTGGAAGGCATCGACCCGAAACGAGTGGTGGGCACCTACGTTGATCCCAAAGAATGGAACGACCTGATTTCCGATCCCGAAGTCCTGCTGGTCGATACCCGCAACCAGTACGAAGTCGAGATTGGCACCTTCCAGAACGCGCTGAACCCCGCCACAGACACCTTCCGAGAGTTTCCGGACTACGTGAAACAAAACCTGGACCCAGCCAAACACAAAAAAGTCGCCATGTTCTGCACCGGCGGCATCCGATGTGAAAAGTCCACCGCCTATCTCAAAGAGCAAGGCTTCGACGAGGTTTACCACCTGAAAGGCGGCATCCTGAAGTACTTGGAAGAAGTGCCTCAAGAGCAAAGTTTGTGGAAAGGTGAATGTTTTGTATTTGATGATCGGGTCACGGTTAATCACAATCTTGAGCGGGGAGACTATGACCAGTGCCACGCGTGCCGTCGCCCGATTACTGAAGACGACAAGCTACGCCCGGAGTATGAACAAGGGGTGAGCTGCCATCAGTGCATCGAGTCACTGACGGAAGAACAGAAGGCCCGCTTCAAAGAGCGCGAACGCCAAATGCGCCTGGCGGAACAACGTGGCGAAGCCCACGTAGGTGGCGAAGCAGCCCGAATTATTGCCGAGCGGAAAGCGCGCAAACAAGCAGAGCGTGAGCGCCAGGCGCAAAAAAGTCTGGAGGGCGAACGCACCCGCAAATCGGCATCATCGTAAGATTAAACCGAACTAAGGAGACAGTATGTTGATCAGGAAGCCGCTCGTTATCGCGTGTCTGGCCTTTGCACCACTGGTGCATGCTCAAGAAATTGAAAACTGGGAAGGCGAAGCAGAGCTGGGCGTGTTGATGACGTCAGGCAACACCGACGAAACCAAGATAAACGGCCGCCTGGGCCTGATCAATGAACAGGAATTCTGGCGCAACAGCGGTGAGTTCAGCACCAAGTACACCGAAGCTGACGACGAAACCACCGCTGAAGAGTACAGAGCCGCACTGGAAACCAACTATAAGTTCGATGAACAGCAATACTGGTTCTTGCGCGGTAACTGGGAAGACGACCGCTTCTCTGGTTACGAGTTCGAATCGTCGGTCACCACCGGTTATGGAAATCGGGTTTGGCGAGCCGGTGAGCGCTCGTTCCTCGACCTCTCTGCGGGTGCCGGTTATCGCTACAACAAGCGCATGGAAGTTGATCCGGATACCGGGCGCGACGTGGAAGAAGACGCCATTGCGCGGCTAGCTGCCCAGTTCGACTACGGATTGTCGGAAAACTCCCTGTTCCGGCAGAAACTGAGCACGGAAATCGGTCTGGATGACAACAACACGATCTCCAGATCGGAAACCTCGTTGCAAAGCTCCATTATGAACAACCTGTCCATGAAGGTTGCTTACCGGGTCAAGCACGTATCGGATGCACCGGAAGATTCTGAAAGCACCGATACTGAACTGGCCGTGTCATTGCTCTACGGGTTCTAAGTAACCCGATTCGAGCATAAAAAAGGGGCAGATGGTTTTTAACCATCTGTCCCTTTTTACTTTCAGCGCTGCTGCTTATACGTTGTTTCGCAAGCCCAGCTCGTCAGGGTAGGGTGTGAGGTATTTCTGGGTACTTAAATAGTCCACAGGCTCCCGGCGCTGAGCCAGACGCAACAGTGTCATCGGCACCACCAAAGGCACTTCCTCCCGGTGATAGGCCTCAATCTGTTCCAGCAGCACGGCTTTGTCGGCGGCGCTCATATCATCTTTCAGATAACCCAACAGGTGATTCATAGCGTTCACATGGGCGCCGCGGCTGACGCGCTGGGTCATGGCTTCCATAAACCCATGGATGTAACGCTCGGCAATGTCTTCCAAAGGTTCGGATTTCAGATCAGCCAGCATGGGCCCCAGCTGGCGGTAAATTTTCTCGGAATGAGCCAACAGGGCAAACTTGTAGCGCCTGTGGAAATCCTGCAGGGATTGTTTGGTGAGCTTGTCGCCGGCCACGTTCAGCATCCAGTCGTCGTAAGCAAACACCCGCTCAATGAAGTTTTCCCGCAGTACGTTGTCGTTCAGGCGGCCTTCTTCTTCAACCGGCATCAACGGGTATGCTTTCATCAGCGCCTCGGCAAACAAGCCCCGGCCACCCCGGTTCATAACCTTGCCATCGGCGTCGTGAATTTTGATGCGCTCCATGCCGCAGCTGGGCGATTTGGCCATCAGGATGTAACCGCGCAGATCTGCTAACGACGGCATCACCTGTTGAATGAAGTCATCCATTGCCTCGGTATGGTCGGCGGTGCCTTTGTTATCGGTCAGGCGCAGTTCGCCGTCTTTTTCGCGCAGGTGAATCGCGGGGCGCGGTACCCCTAAACCGGCTTCCAGCTCGGGACAAATAGAGCGAAAATCAAAGTGCTGCGCGAGCACTTGTGTGCAATAACGGGAATGTTTGTGGCCACCATCGTAGCGAACTTCCTTGCCTAGCAGGCAAGTGCTAATGCCAACGGGAATATTGCTCACTGAATGCTCCTTATGCTGCGCCGAAGTAACTGGCGTAGAAAGTACGTCATTACAGTGTAAACCGATCAATAATAACTGCCAGCAGTTAGTGGCCGTAAACCATCATCGTTGTGTTTTTAATGGCAAAGTCGGTGAACTGAACGGAACCGATGCTGGTGCCACCCACTTTGAAAACAGGCATATCAATGTCGGCTCGGAACTCGACATCGTGAATGGATAGGCCGCTTTTGCCCGAACCGGCACTGGTGCCCTGAGACAGCTTTGCAGTGGCGCTGGCCATACCGAAGTGGCCAAGGGTATCGTTACCCCGGCGATTATGAATCTGCAAACCTTCAATGCCCACCGCAGCAAAATTGAAAATGAAGATCAGGTCAGCGGCATCCCAATCCAGGCTTCCGTTGGTGATTTCAAAATGCGTATCCAATTGCAGTTCCGAGCCCGACACCGTATTGCCGTTGCCAAGTGTGCGGGTAGAGGTGCCGCCGTTACGAATGATCAGATCCGTAGGGCCGACGTAGCCTTGCAACAGAATGTTCGAGAACAGGTTAGCGCTGCCTTCGGAGCCGGAAGTGGTCAGGCTGTCTATGCCCAATTCAAAATCGACCGCTCGCAGGTAATCGTTCAGGTTGGCGGGGTCACCGTAATCGGTAGCGCCCAGATGAACCACCATGTCTCCGCTGTTAAAGGCTTTGCCGTAACTGCCGCCCACCGAGTATTTGGCCAGCGCGTCAGCAACATCGGGGTTAGACGTATCCAGTTGGCCCGCGGCGGCGCGGCGGGCTATTTCTGAAAACCCGTGCTCCAGTACTTCGCCGTCGCCAGCGATATCGACGGTCAGCTTCAAGTTGTCGAGGGTGGTGTCGTTGTGGCCCGATAAGCGAAACCCGTTAACGCTGAGGGCGCCTTCGTCGGTCCAGGTGATGCGATCGATATTAAGCTTGGTTTCCAGCTCAATGGTCACACCGGCTTGTCCGGTAACCGATGACAAGGTGGAGTCCGTTAACGGCTTGAAATCAGCGAAGGCAGACAGCGGGAGTGCGGCTCCACTGGCAAAGCACAAGCCGGTAATAAATTGACAGAGAGGAATACGAGTAAACATGTTGGCCCCGGTTCAGACGGTTTGTTTTTGTTATAGCAGCGGCGAAAACGCCAACTGATTGCCCGCAGGGACAACAAAACCAAGGCTGCGGTGAACGTTATTTGAACAGATATACTGTAGGGCGAGAGGCGCCAGCAAACTGTGACGCTTGTCGCAATGTGGCAGAAGGCGTTAAGCCAAAGCTTGCTGGATCAGCAGTTTCTGGTGCTCGGCGAATATTTCAATCAGCTCGCGCACCTTAACGGTGTCACGGGCCAACACGGCGGGCTGCAATTCGCTGAAGAAGCGGCGGGTTTGTGCGAGCCCCTGCCGATACCGTTGGGCACTCAGGTAATACGCTCGGCTGACTGCAGGTTTAAAGTTAGACAGAGATTCGGTGAGGTAGGGATTACCCACCACCTCGCAGCAGGCTTCCATTACGCCAAAGCTGGCTTCAACAACCGCGGTCAAGTCGCGCCCGTGATCCTGAATCTGATTAATAACCTGTTGCACAGCCGTCATCACCAAAGGCTTGTCTTCTTCTTGCCAGCGTTCGCATAAACGGGTGGCCAGCATGATCAGCAAGTGCATGTACACATCGTACAGTTCAGCGGCATACTCGGCGTTAATCTGCGTTGCCGATGCACCTTTGCGCGGGGTGATCTCAACCAGATGCCAGCGCTCAAGGGTGTACAGTGCTTCCTTTACCGACGCCCGGCTTACCTTGAGTTCGGTTGCCAGATTGGCTTCCTGAATACGCTCGCCCGGCTGAATCTGCCCCGTCATGATGCGCTTGGCCAGGTAGCCGGCAATCTGTTCGGCCAAAGTATTTGGGGCTTGAAAATCCATGGTTGAAAACTCTTTAAATCGGGTTGCGAAGCTGGCTTGGACTAACAACACGACAGCTTAACATAGGCTAAGTAACTGCACGTGGGGGCTTGAAAAGGCCGCCGGATGCACGCATATACTTTGGTTCAAGTCTGAACCACATTGGGATGACCCATTATGCCAAAGCATTTCGAACAGGCCGTTGGCCTGCATGACGCGCCGGTTCCCGAAACCGAAGGTTACGTGTTTAACCAAACCATGCTGCGAATTAAAGATCCCGAGCGTTCTCTGGACTTTTATTCCAGAGTGATGGGCATGCGTTTAGTGCGTAAGCTGGACTTCCCGGAAATGAAGTTCACCTTGTATTTCATGGCGTATCTGGACGACGCCGAAGCCGAGCGAGTACCGGCGGATGATGGTCACCGGACCACATTCACCTTTGGCCGCGAAGCCATGCTGGAGCTGACCCACAATTGGGGTACCGAAGACGATGCCGATTTCGAGTACCACAACGGTAACGATCAGCCGCAAGGCTTTGGCCATATCGGCGTTGCCGTGCCGGACGTCTACAGTGCCTGTGAACGCTTCGAGCAACTCGGTGTTGAGTTTGTGAAGCGTCCAGATGACGGAAAAATGAAAGGCTTGGCGTTCATCAAAGACCCGGATGGCTACTGGATTGAGATCCTGCAGCCAAACATGCTGGAAAAGCAGCGTAAGGGCGGCTAAGCCTCACCCCGCACCCAATGCCGGAATCAACCGTTCTGGTTGGCTCCGGCCACGCGGTTGCTGCGCGACGCAACAATCACCGCCACCACCAGCACAATGGCTCCTGCCACGCCCACCGTTCCCAGCATTTCCCCCAGAATAAGCCACGCCAACAACGCCACAAACAAAGGCTCCAGCGTAACCACAATGCTAGACAGGGTTGCCGGCGTGCTTTTTATGCCGGTAAAAAACATCAGGTAACCAATACCTGTGGGCACCACCCCGATGTAACACACCATCAACCAGTGCTTCAGTGCCATGGTTTCCAGAGCGGCGAATCCGCCGGTGAGTAACACCACGGGCAACAGCAAAAGAGCGGCGGTGAAGAAACAGATAAACGCCGTCGTGAAAGCGGGCGTGCCCACCGAGTTGTAACGGCTGGTCAGCGTGAAGCCGGTGTACACCGCAGCCGCCAACAGCGACATCAGAATGCCGGCAAGCCGAAGAGTGCCGGTTGTGTCGATGTCGCCCAACACCAGCATGCCGGTGCCGACTACCGCGCCCAATGCCGCAATCCAGGTAGTGAGTGTTGGCCGTTCACCCAATATGGGGGCGGCCAGAATGGCGACGAAGACGGGCGGCAGGCAGAGTGAAATTAAAGTGGCAATGCCCGCCCCGGACAAATCAACTGCAACCAGATAGCTGCCTTGATACAGGGCTTGGAACAGCCCAAGCGCCGTTAACGGCAAAAGCGCTTTCCAACTGAGCGAGCGTAACGAGCTGCCCACCGCATTCCCGTCAGGATTATCTCGGCGAAGTTGGCGCTGCTCCCGACGCATCAACACCCAGAAGAACGGCAGCGCCACAACCAGACGCAAGAAGGCAAGGGTAATAGGGGCGAGATCAGAGCCGCCGAACAGGAATTTCGCAACAATGCTGGTGGTCGCCCAAAGCAGGGCGGCAAGAGCAATTAACAGAACGCCTTGAATCATAAAGCTTGCCAAGCCACAGAGAATTAACCGAGCAGACTAACAGTGGCAGGCAGACTTCGCCATAGGCGGAAAGAAGGGGGCAGGGCGCCCCCGGAAAGGCTTATTTTACAGCAAGACGCGGAGCGTTCTTCTCAACGGTGCGGGCGCCAATACCTTTTACATTGGCCAAATCTTCAACGGACGCAAACGGGCCGTTGGCTTCACGGTAAGCCACAATGGCTTCGGCTTTGCTTTGGCCGATCCCGCTCAAAGCAGACAGAGTAGTTACATCTGCCGCATTGATGTTGATTTCGGTTGGCTCATTGGCGTGGGCAAAGCCGGTTACCAAGCTGAACAGCAGAACAAGGGCAGCGAAAAAAGAGGTGTGTTTCATGGGTGATTCCTGATTGTAGAGGCTGTTTTTATCGATCAATCAGGTGAGACAACCCGCAGGTTGCTGGCGTTGCAAAGTGACTGGTATTTCGTGGAAGCAGAAAGTGAGAAAAGCAGATAGACTGATGCACGGAAGAGGACACAATCCGTGTGCCCCCTGAAATTCCGTGGCTGACCCCTGCCTGATCCGTCAGGCTGTGCGTCATCCTGAGCACGTCATCCCTGGTTCTTCCCTGTACGCCCTAATCCTTCGGGCAACTCTCAAATCCTTGAGTTTCCATCCCTGAGCCAACGTCCGTGCTGGCTTGTCATCCCTGACAACAACCAGTCTACGCAGGGTCGGTATATTAAGAATCGGACAGAATCTCCTCGCCGTGTGCGATATGTCTCACAAGCGTGTGCGTTTTGTGGTGAATGGATATTCATTCTTTGGTGCCGATGAACCGCAAATGCACAGCTTTGGCAGGTATGCACCAGAGCAGAGCGAAAACCAAAAGTTGACGTGCACCAGCGTAGAGCGAGGTCACCGGGCTGGCACCAAAAGTAGGCAGCACATCGTAAGCATCCGAGGTTAAAACTAGGGTCGGTCGCACATCGAAAGGTTATAAGTGCATGTTTTAAAGTGGTTTATTGGTGGGTTGGAACGGGCAATGCAGAGGTCGGATTCGATTGACGACTCATTATCCAACGAAAAGGACGTGCACCATGAGCCTGAAAAAACACGTAAAGCTTGGCCTGTCTGCCTTGGCACTGTCGGTTTCCTTCCACGCTTTGGCGGCGGAAGACTCCATCAAAGTGGGTGTGCTGCACTCGCTGTCCGGCACCATGGCGATCAGTGAAACGGCACTAAAAGACACCATGCTGATGCTGATCGAAAAACAGAATGCCGCCGGTGGCGTGCTGGGCCGAAAGCTTGAGCCGGTCGTGGTCGATCCTGCGTCCAACTGGCCGCTGTTTGCCGAGAAAGCCCGGGAATTACTGGAAAAAGAAAAAGTAGATGTGATTTTCGGTAACTGGACGTCTGTGTCCCGTAAATCGGTGCTGCCGGTCATCGAAGAGCTGAACGGCCTGCTGTTCTACCCGGTGCAGTACGAGGGTGAAGAGTCTTCTGAAAACGTGTTCTACACCGGTGCAGCGCCCAACCAGCAGGCGATTCCTGCGGTGGACTACCTGATGAATGATCTGGGTGTTGAACGCTGGGTACTGGCGGGCACCGATTACGTATACCCCCGCACCACCAACAAGGTTCTGGAAACCTACCTGAAAGACAAAGGCGTGGCCGCCGACGACATCATGATCAATTACACCCCGTTTGGTCATTCTGATTGGCAGTCCATCGTCTCCGACATCAAAAAGTTCGGCAGCGCCGGCAAGAAAACCGCGGTGGTTTCCACCATCAACGGCGATGCCAACGTGCCTTTCTACCGTGAACTGGGCAACCAGGGCATTTCTGCTTCCGATATTCCGGTGGTGGCCTTCTCGGTGGGCGAACAGGAACTGGCGGGTATCGACACCGGCCCTCTGGTGGGCCACTTGGCCGCCTGGAACTACTTCATGAGCGTGGATACCGACGCTAACTACGACTTCATCGACGCCTGGGTGGAATTCAAGGGTGACGAAGCGGCCGTGACCAACGACCCGATGGAAGCGCACTACATTGGTTTCAACATGTACGTTGAGGCAGTCAAGAAAGCAGGCACCGCCGACGTAGACGCAGTAAAAGACGCCATCATCGGCGTGAGCGTACCCAACCTCACCGGCGGCTACGCCACCATGATGCCGAACCACCACATCACCAAGCCGGTGCTGATTGGCGAGATTCAGGACAATGGCCAGTTCTCTGTAGTGTGGGAAACCCCGTCTACCGTGGCTGGCGATGCCTGGTCTGATTTCCTGCCGGGTTCAAAAGACTTGATCAGTGATTGGCGCGCACCGCTGCGCTGCGGCAACTTCAATGTGGTCACCGGCACCTGTGGCAGCTCGGCAGACCTAGCCGCCCAATAACGCTTTGATCCGGGCTGGCTTTAACGCTTGCCCGGTTTTTTTAATTTCATTTCATCGCCAACAGGAATGAATCATGAGCATCTTTCGGTTGCTCGCCGGGCTAGTCATTGTCTGGTGTATCGCTTTTGGGCCGTCGCTGGCGACTGCCCAAGTACAGGACGACGCAGCGCAAACGCTGTTGCAAAGGCTCGTAGAAGCCAGCAACGCCGAGCGAACGGCGGTTCTGAAACGCATTTCCGAAAGCGGTGACGAGCGCGCCAGAGGATGGCTGGAAGCCTTCTCCGCGGGGAAGCTCGCCACCGTTAAAGAGAGCGGCGTCACGGTGATCGTTCTGAACAACGTAGGCCGAAACTGGACCATCGCCAGTGCTCTGAACGGCGAGGAGATGGGCAAAGTATCGCGCCGTGATCTGGCCACCGTTCGAGTGAATAACTCACTGCGTAAAGAGGTGGAAGGACTGCTTGCAGTGATTGACCTGACCGCCCAGAACCCCGACGTTCGGTTAGCGGCGGCCCGTGACCTGCTGGGCGAAGTCGATGGTGCACTGGCGAGCCTAATTGAGCAGCGTGTTCAGGTGGAAGACAGCACCGCCGTGCGCGACATGCTCACCACCGCTCTGGCAATTCACCAGTTAGAGCAGGGCGACGTCAGCGCTGTTGACACCCTGTCTGGCAGCTTGAATGCCAACGCCCGCGCTGCGCTCAACAGCGCCAGCAATAGCGACGACCCAGCCCTTGCAGCAGCAGCGGTCAAAGCGCTCGAAAGCATTGAGCAAAAACTGAAAATGAACCGCGCCGCCGAAACTCTGTACTTCGGCCTGTCCCTCGGTTCGGTCTTGGTATTGGCGGCCATCGGCCTGGCCATCACCTTTGGTGTGATGGGCGTGATCAACATGGCCCACGGCGAGCTGATCATGCTCGGCGCTTACACCACCTGGGGCATGCAGCAGCTATTCCCCGGCCAGCCGGGCTTGGCGTTGATTCTGTCGATTCCGGCCGGCTTTCTGGTGGCGGCGCTGGCGGGTATCGCCATTGAGCGCAGCGTTATCCAATATCTCAAAGGCCGCCCGCTTGAAACCCTGTTGGCCACCTTCGGCATCAGCCTGATTTTGCAACAACTGGTGCGCACCCTGGTGTCGCCGCTGAACCGCTCGGTGGTGACACCAGAGTGGATGAGCGGCTCGATCATGATCAATGAAGCGCTGTCACTCACCTTGAACCGCCTATACGTCATCGGCTTCGCCTTGGTGGTGTTCGCGGGGCTGATGCTGATCATGCGCAAAACCCGCCTCGGCCTGGAAGTGCGCGCCGTTACCCAAAACCGCGCCATGGCCCGCTCCATGGGCATCAAAGCCACGAAAGTCGACATTCTCACCTTTGCCCTCGGCTCCGGCGTTGCGGGCCTGGCCGGTGTGGCGCTGTCGCAGATCACCAACGTGGGGCCGAACCTGGGCCAGAACTACATCATCGATTCGTTCATGGTGGTGGTGTTTGGCGGTGTCGGTAACCTCTGGGGCACCTTGGTGGCCGGGCTCACGCTGGGCACCATCAATCAGGTTCTGGAACCTTGGGCTGGCGCGGTACTGGCCAAGATCATGGTGTTGGTCATGATCATCCTGTTCATTCAAAAACGGCCGAAGGGGCTCTTCCCCCAGAAAGGCCGGGCCGCGGAGGGCTGAGTTATGGCTTCATCACAAACCTGGCTGTTCCGGCCGTTTCAGGAACGTTCCACCCAGATATTCCTTGGCGTGTTGTTCAGCGCCTTGGTGCTGGTCACCTTCCTGCACCTGTTCATGCCACAAGACAGTGCGCTGCACGTCAGCGCCTACACCGTAACCTTGCTGGGCAAGTATTTGTGCTACGCCTTGCTGGCGGTCGCCGTGGACTTGGTGTGGGGCTACCTCGGTATCCTCAGCCTCGGGCACGGTGCCTTCTTCGCCCTCGGCGGCTACGCCATGGGGATGTACCTGATGCGCCAGATTGGCGATCGCGGCACCTACGGCGACCCGGTGCTGCCAGACTTCATGGTGTTCCTGAACTGGCAGGAACTGCCCTGGTACTGGCTTGGCTTCGACATGGCCTGGTTCGCCTTCATCATGGTACTGCTGGCACCCGGCTTGTTGGCGTTGGTGTTCGGCTTCCTCGCCTTCCGCTCCCGGGTTACCGGCGTGTACCTGTCGATTATCACCCAAGCACTGACCTTCGCCCTGATGCTGGCGTTCTTCCGCAACGAAATGGGCTTTGGCGGTAACAACGGCCTGACCGACTTCCGCGACATCCTCGGCTTTAACCTGCGCAGCGATGCCACAAGGCTCGGGCTGTTCATTGCCACCGGCGTGGCGCTGGCGATCGGCTATGTGATTTGCCGCGGCATCGTCACCAGCAAACTGGGCCGGGTCAGCATCGCCTGCCGGGATGCCGAGGCACGCACGCGATTCCTAGGCTATCGGGTAGAGCGGGTGCAACTGTTCGTGTTTGCGGTATCCGCCATGCTGGCGGGTGTGGCCGGGGCTTTGTACGTGCCGCAAGTGGGCATCATCAACCCCAGCGAATTCTCGCCATTGTTCTCCATTGAAATCGTGGTGTGGGTGGCCTTGGGTGGCCGCGCAACCCTCTATGGGGCCGTCATCGGCGCCATTCTGGTGAACTACGCCAAGACCGTGTTCACCGGCGTGATGCCGGATGCCTGGCTGTTCGCCCTGGGGGCCTTGTTTGTGCTGACCACCGTGTTCCTGCCCAAAGGCATTGCGGGCCTGTTGCAAAAAGACCGGAAAACCGACACCGCTGACGACGCGCCAGCTGCACAGGAGGCCACCGCATGAGCATGTTCGAGCAACTGACCAACCGCGAGCGGGTGTTCGAATTTCTGGAGCCCGCCCAATCCCCGGTAGACGTGCGCCACGGTCCGATTCTGTACATGGAAGACGTGAACGTGAGCTTCGATGGCTTCCACGCCATCAACAACCTCAACCTCACCATCGACGACGGCGAATTGCGCTGCATCATCGGCCCGAACGGTGCCGGGAAAACCACCATGATGGACATCATCACCGGTAAAACCCGCCCGGATAACGGCTCGGTATGGTTTGGCAGCCGGCACAACCTGCTGACCATGAACGAGCCGGAAATCGCGAGCCTGGGCATCGGCCGCAAATTCCAGAAGCCCACCGTGTTTGAAGCCCTCACCGTGTTCGAAAACCTCGAACTGGCGATGGCCACCAACAAAGGCATCTGGCCGACACTCACCGCCATCCTGAAACCGGAGCACCGGGATCGTATTGGCGAGGTGCTGGAAACCATCAAGCTGGAAAGCTTGTGCAACAAACCCGCAGGCATTCTTTCCCACGGCCAGAAACAATGGCTGGAGATCGGCATGTTGCTGATGCAAAAGCCGAGGCTGCTGTTGGTAGACGAACCCGTAGCGGGCATGACTGAACAGGAAATGGAGCGCACCGCGGAACTGCTCACCAGCCTGGCCGGCAAACAGTCGGTTGTGGTGGTGGAACACGACATGGGCTTTGTGCGCTCCATCGCCCGCAAAGTCACCGTGCTGCACCAAGGCAGCGTGCTGGCGGAAGGCACCATGGACCAGGTGTCGAACGACCCGGAAGTCATCAAAGTGTACCTGGGGGAAGAAGCCTGATGCTCAAGATCGAGAAACTCAACCAATACTACGGCGAAAGCCACACCCTCTGGGACCTGGAACTCGACATCCCCCAAGGCCAATGCACCTGCGTGATGGGGCGAAACGGCGTGGGTAAAACCACGCTGATGAAATGCATCATGGGTGAAGAAACCGTCAAAAGTGGCAACATGGCATTGGCGGGCGACGTGGAACTCACCCAAAAGAAAATCGAAGACCGCTCCCGCCTGGGCATCGGCTACGTGCCCCAAGGCCGGCAGATTTTTCCGCTGCTCACGGTAGAAGAAAACCTGCGCACCGGCCTGGCGGTACGAAAAGACGGCAGCAAAAAAATTCCCGAGCGCATCTACGAGCTGTTCCCGGTGCTCAAGGAAATGAAACACCGCCGGGGCGGCGACCTTTCCGGCGGCCAGCAACAGCAACTGGCCATCGGCCGGGCGCTGGTGATTGGACCGAAGCTGCTGATCCTTGACGAGCCGGGTGAGGGCATACAGCCCAACATCGTGGCGCAGATTGGCGAAGTGATTCGCAAGCTGATCGAAGAAGACGGCTTAACGGTACTGCTGGTGGAACAGAAACTCCCGTTCGCCCGCAAATACGCCGACCGCTTCGCCATCCTCGACCGGGGCCGGCGAGTCGCAGAAGGGGAAATTGCAGGCCTGAGCGACGAGCTGATCAAAAAGCACCTGACCGTATGACCGCGTACCAACCCATCGCGACCCATAGCTCTGGCCATCGGTTCGACACCGAACGGCGCTGGGCGGCTTCACTGTCCCTCGGCTTCGAATCCCGAAACGAGGGCAGTGCCGAGCCGGTCACCCGCATGGTGCGCCGCCGGCACACCGGCCCATTGCGGGTGCAGCGCCCATTCTATCCGGAAGGCAAGCACGGCTGCTGCCACGTGTACCTGCTGCACCCACCCGGCGGCTTGGTCAGTGGCGACGAACTGCAAATCGAAGCCACCGTAGCCGAAGGCGGCCATACCCTGCTGACCACCCCGGCTGCCGCCAAACTCTACAAAGCCGACAGCCACGGCGTGGCCTGGGCGCAGCACACCCGGTTGCAGGTGGCTAAAGACGCGACGCTGGAATACCTGCCCCAGGAAACCATCGCCTTCGACGGCTCCCGGGGTGAACAAACCACCACCATCGAACTTGAAAGCGGCGCTAAAACCCTCGGCTGGGAAGTGCTCGCCCTCGGCCGCCCGGCCAGCGAACTGCCCTTCGCCACCGGCGCGCTGGAACAGCGTTTTCACCTCAGCCTCGATGGCAAACCCATATGGTTGGAACGTCAATTACTGGACCCAACCCATCGCCGGTTCACCGGCCACTGGGGGCAGGGCGGTGCCACCGTACAAGCCACACTTTGGGCCGTGGGCCTAAGCGACGAAGCCGCCGCCATCGAAGCCCTGAGAGAACAACTCCCGGACCACAACCGCTGGGCAGTTACCCGCCGCCGAGGCGTTCTGCTGCTGCGCTACCTCGGCACCGAACGCAACGAAGCCTGGGCCTTGTGCGAACAAGCCTGGCACCTGCTGCGGCCCATGCTCACCGGCTTACCGGCCCATACACCCAGAATCTGGCTCACCTGAAGCCCAACCAATAACAACGGAACACGTTATGGAACTCACCCCCAGAGACAAAGACAAACTGCTGCTGTTCACCGCCGCCCTGCTGGCCGAACGCCGCAAAGCCAAAGGCCTGAAACTGAACTACCCCGAAGCCATCGCCCTGATCAGCGCCGAAATCATGGAAGGCGCCCGCGAAGGCCGCACCGTAGCCGAACTCATGAGCGCCGGCACCGACATCCTCACCCGGGAAGACGTGATGGACGGCATCGCCGACATGATCCACGAAGTACAGGTGGAAGCCACCTTCCCGGACGGCACCAAGCTGGTCACCGTTCACAATCCGATCGTGTAAGGAGCTCGATATGACCCCCGGTGAATTCCAAATTCGCGACGGCGATATCGAACTCTGCGCCGGCCGTGAACGCATCACACTAGACGTCGCCAACACCGGCGACCGCCCGATACAAATCGGCTCCCACTACCACTTCGCCGAAGCCAACCCCGCACTCAACTTCGACCGTGCCAAAGCCCGCGGTTTGCGATTAGACGTAGCCGCCGGCACCGCCATCCGCTTCGAACCCGGCCAAACCCGCTCCGTCACCCTGATCCCGTTCGTTGGCAAACGAAAAATCTATGGATTCCGTGGCGAAGTAATGGGGTCGTTGGAGGATACGAAATGAAAATAAGCAGACAAGCCTACGCCGACATGTATGGCCCCACCGTGGGCGACCGCGTGCGCCTGGGCGACACTGAACTGTGGATCGAAGTAGAACAAGACCACACCCACTACGGCGACGAAGTAAAATTCGGCGGCGGCAAAGTCATCCGTGACGGTATGGGCCAAAGCCAACGGGCAGACGATGCCGTAATGGACACCATCATCACCAACGCCTTAATCCTCGACTGGTGGGGCATCGTCAAAGCCGACGTAGGCATCCAAAAAGGCCGCATCGCCGCCATCGGCAAAGCCGGCAACCCCGACACCCAGCCAGACGTCACCATCGTCATCGGCCCCGGCACCGAAATCATCGCCGGCGAAGGCAAAATTCTCACCGCCGGTGGTATCGACCCCCACATCCACTTCATCTGCCCCCAACAGGTAGAAGAAGCCCTGATGAGCGGCATCACCACCATGCTCGGCGGCGGCACCGGCCCGGCCACCGGCACTAACGCCACCACCTGCACACCCGGTGCCTGGCACATGGGCAAAATGCTTCAGGCCGTTGATAGCCTTCCCATGAACATCGGCTTTCTGGGCAAAGGCAACGCCAGCCTACCCGAAGGGCTCGAAGCGCAAATCAAAGCCGGAGCCATCGGCCTCAAACTGCACGAAGACTGGGGAACCAGCCCGGCCAGCATCGACAACTGCCTGACCGTGGCAGACCAATACGACATCCAAGTGGCCATCCACACCGACACCCTGAACGAATCCGGCTTCGTGGAAGACACCCTCGCTGCATTCAAAGGCCGCTGCATCCACACCTTCCACACCGAAGGCGCGGGCGGCGGCCACGCCCCGGACATCATCACCGCCTGCTCCAAGGATTACGTACTGCCGTCGTCCACCAACCCGACCCGGCCCTACACCGTAAACACCGTAGACGAACACCTTGACATGCTGATGGTGTGCCACCACCTCGACCCCAACATCCCGGAAGACGTGGCCTTCGCCGACTCCCGCATTCGCCGGGAAACCATCGCCGCTGAAGACATCCTGCACGATATCGGCGTGATCTCCATGATCTCCTCCGACTCCCAGGCCATGGGCCGGGTGGGCGAAGTGGTGTGCCGTACCTGGCAAACCGCCCACAAAATGAAAGTGCAGCGCGGCCTATTGCCGGAAGACCAAGAGCGAGGCGCCGACAACTTCCGCGCCAAACGCTACATCGCCAAATACACCATCAATTCTGCCATCACCCACGGCATCGCCCACGAAGTTGGCTCGGTGGAAGTGGGCAAGCTGGCGGACTTGGTGCTCTGGAGCCCGGCCTTCTTTGGGGTAAAACCCGCCTGCATCCTCAAGGGCGGCATGATTGCGGCCGCCCCCATGGGTGACCCGAATGCCTCCATCCCCACACCGCAGCCGGTGCATTATCGACCGATGTTCGGTGCCTTCGGCAAAGCCGCCAGTGCCACCCGCCTGACCTTCGTCAGCCAGGCCGCGCTGGACGCCAACATTGGCGAAGAGTTGGGGTTAGACAGCCCCTTGTCTGCCTGCAAAGGCGTGCGGGGCGTGCGCAAGAAAGACATGAAACTGAACGACGCGTGCCCGCACATCACCGTGGACCCGCAAACCTACGAAGTACACGCAGACGGCGAACTGCTCACCTGTGAGCCCGCCACCGAACTGCCCCTGGCCCAGCGCTACCACTTGTTCTGAGCCGGGAATTGGAGAACCGATTATGTTGGAACTAACAAAACGCCTTGGCGATGCGAACCACGCAGGGATAGCCCCCTGCGAGATCTTGGACAACCTGACCCTGCCTTACGAGCTGCGCATCCGCGGCCGTTTGCGCGCCACCACCGAAACCAACGTGGATGTAGGCCTGTTTCTGGATCGCGGCCCAGTGCTGCGCGACGGCGACCTGCTGCAAGCCAAAACCGGCGAGATCGTCCGCATCCGCGCGGCGGAAGAACAGGTAGTCACCGCCCGCATTGAAAACGGCCAACCTCTGGCGCGCCTGTGCTACCACCTGGGCAACCGCCACGTAACGCTCGCCATCGGCATGGACGAGCAGGGTGCCTACGTGCGCATCACCCCGGACCACGTGCTGGAAGAACTGGCGGAACGTTTGGGCGCAACCCTGACCCACCACACCGCCCCGTTCGACCCGGAACCCGGTGCCTACACCCAAGCCGGGTATTCCCATGGCCACGGCCACAGCCATTCACACGATCACGGGCACAGCCATGGCCACAGCCACGAACATGCCCACTGAGGCCGCCACCCCGCAGGGGGGCGATCTGGCATTGCTGGGCCTGATGCAACTGGTCAGCCCCGCTTTGCCCATCGGTGCCTTCGCGTGGTCACAAGGTTTGGAAAGCGCTTTTGAGTTGGGCTGGGTGAACAACGAAGCCGAACTGGCCCAGTGGATTGAAGGCGTACTGGAAGACGGCCTCAGCCGCTGCGAATTGCCTTTGCTGGTGCGTTTGCAAAGCGCCTGGGCCAGCAGCGATGCCGAAGCACTGGCGCAGTGGAACGACTGGCTGCACGCCACCCGGGAAACCGCCGAACTGAGCGACGAAGACACTCGCCTTGGCGCTGCCCTCGTGACCTTACTGCGCAACCTGGAACTGCTGCCCGAGCCTCACCTGATTCCGGAAGACCCCGGCTACATCACCATGTTCGCTTGGGTGGCCCACCAACGCTGTGTGCCCGTGCGCCAAACGCTGCTCGGCTTCGCCTGGGCCTGGCTGGAAAACCAGCTCGCCGTGGCTTGCAAAGCGCTGCCCCTCGGCCACACCGCCGCCCAACGCATCATCGAACAGCTGCGGCCGCAACTGGCGGTAGCCGTAGACGCTGCGCTGGAACGAAACGATCACGAACTCGGGCCCATCCTGCCGGGATTGGCGCTCGGAAGTGCCCTACACGAAACACAGTATTCACGGCTTTTTAGAAGCTGAAGAACGATTGAGGAGACATAGCCATGACACATTGTTTGAGAGTTGGAGTCGGCGGCCCGGTGGGCTCTGGTAAAACCGCATTGCTGCGCCAGCTATGCACCGCCCTGCGGGACCACTACGACATCGCCGTGGTCACCAACGACATCTACACCCGGGAAGATGCCGACTTCCTGCTGCGCCACGAAGCCCTGGCCGCAGACCGCATCCTGGGTGTGGAAACCGGCGGTTGCCCGCACACCGCCATTCGCGAGGATGCCTCCATGAACCTGGCCGCCATCGACGACCTGCAAAGTCGCCACCCGGGCCTGGAGCTTGTGCTGGTGGAATCCGGCGGCGACAACCTCTCCGCCACTTTCAGCCCGGAACTGAGCGACCTCACCCTGTACGTGATCGACGTGTCCGCCGGCGACAAAATCCCCCGCAAAGGCGGCCCCGGCATCACCAAGTCCGACCTGCTGATCATCAACAAGATCGACATTGCCGAACAGGTACACGCCTCCCTGGACGTAATGGAACGGGACAGCAAAAAAATGCGCGGCGAACGCCCCTTCGTGTTCACCAACCTGTACGACGGGGTAGGGCTGGACACCATCATCAGCTTCATTCTGGAGCGCGGCATGCTGCCGGAAAGGCGTCCTGAAAAACTGGCTGAAATGGCCTGAGCAAACGAACCAATACGATTACAGAACCACCAGGAGCAACACCATGAAACTGACTTCAAAACTTCTCGCCACCGCCGCGCTGCTAACCGCCTCCGCCACCGCCATGGCCCACCCTGGCCACACCGAAGGCGGCTTCGCCAGCGGCCTGCTGCACCCCATGCTCGGCCTGGACCACCTGCTGGCCATGGCCGCCATCGGCTTCTGGAGCGTGCGCCAGAGCAAACTCATGAAAAACGCCACCCCCGCCTTCGTCATCGGCGGCATGGTATTCGGCGCCGCCCTGGCCTGGGGCGGCCTAAGCCTGCCGGGCGTGGAAACCGGCATCACCTTCTCGGTACTGGTGGCCGGCATCCTCATCGCCACCCTGGCCAAACTGCCGACGGCGGTGGGTGGCACCCTGGTTGGCGCCTTCATGCTGTTTCATGGCTTTGCCCATGGGGCGGAAATGCCCGAAGGCGCCACGCTGGCGGCCTACCTGGCGGGCTTTTCCATCGCCACGCTGGCCATCACGCTGGTTGGCCGTGGGCTGGGTAGCCTGATGTTGAAGGCAGATAGCCGGTTTAGCCGTGGTGTGGGTGGCGTGCTGGCGGTTGCGGGGGCGTATCTGGCGGCTGCTTGAGCCCACCGCTCACTCATAGAAAGACCCGTCATACCTGACTGCACGACAAATCCCTCCCGAAACCTCAACAGCAAATTCGTGCGTTCGTCGAGAATTTGCTGAATTTCAGATTGACTGTATAGGAAGTTTCCTGAAAATTAGGTAGTGTATGTTTACACACAAAGGAACTTGCCGCTGTTAGGGACGACAGATGGATTTCAGTTTGCTGCTTTAGCTTTTTCGAATCTCTCGCCCCTTAAACCGCTGATTTTTTCTAGTGCCTTGTTCGGAGTTTTTGGCCGAAGGTGGTTTTCGCTCGCCTTTGAATTTTGGGCGGGCTTGCAGAATGCTCGGTGACAAGATCATCGCGAGTGCTTCGTTATTGCAATAATGAAGAGGTCACGCGATTACATCGGGGGCTGGCGTAAGAGTGCTCGCAAGCTACTGATTACTAAAGAGTAAACGATGTAGAAAAATTTAAGGGTAGGCGCGGATAGTAGACGTCACGTTTGTGCAATAACGAAGCGCTCTATCTAATCACTGTTAATGGTCTTGGCCCTATCAGTGGTATCTTCGGTTAGAATTTGATCGAGTTTTAATTCATTTATGAAGAACAGGTAAGCTTATCTTTGAAGTAAAAATAACTTTTCGGCCTCACTTATATATAGAACGATAATTCTCAGTAAAAATATAAAAGTCATATCGGAATAGTTTGAATGACAGATAGCCTAATAGAAAGAAATAGTGGTTCAGATTTTAATGTCTACTTTTGTGGTAATTACATAAAATTCCCAGATGTAAAGTGCCCTGCGATAGTTTTTTCGCCAGTGAATGATGGCTGGAATGATTTTAGATATAAGTGTAGCTACCGATATATAATTTATTTTGGAGACGGGCAAAGGGAAATAGAGGGCCGCGTATTTCTCGGATTTACGTCAGGTAACGAAAATATCGAATATAGTGGTCAGCTATCTAATCAAGTCGATATGCTCGAGGCGAGTGAACTCCCTGATTTTTTTACACTACAGGGAGGAATGAAGGATTATCGGTACTTTGTCAATGAGCATGGAACTGAAGATGCAAACCGCCTTCTCCTAGCTTTAAACGATTTGATTGCCTGTCGGCGTTTTCGGAAACGAGCGAAACTCGTCGAGGTTGCAGTAAAAACGGAAGTATTTAGTTTAGCTTTCATGAGAGACTCTGAACGTTTTTTTGCGTTTCACAATGCAGACACGCTTCTTGATGGTTTGGAGAAAGAAAGCTTTTCTAGAATTTCGACCGAGCTTTCACTTTCTTATGACCTTGTAGGGTTCCCAGAAAATCACAATCTACATTTGAATTTTGATACGAACAGCATTCTACCGAAAAGAATCAGCGTGCTAATTGGGCGAAATGGTCTAGGTAAAAGCCAGGCTCTCCACACAATAGTGAGGTCTTTACTTAAAGGAGATCAGCGTTTCTCTGATCGTAACTACGGTAGACCCATGGTGAGCCGCTTGCTTGCCATTGCTACGCCGGGAGAAACAGTCAATACTTTCCCGCCTGAGCGCCAGAACAAAAGAATTAAGTATCGACGATTGATACTCAATAGGAGTGCGAGAGCCAAAGCCTCAAGGGGGTTCTGCGATCTCTGCGTCCAGCTCGCTCGGTCTGAGGAACTTATTGGCAATAACGACCGTTGGAGATTATTTGAAGATAGCATTCAGTTTTTTTCTAATATTAAGAATGTCGTCATACCTTTAAGCAAGGATATTTCAGTTGCGGCTGATCATGTTTTGAGAGTCAACGGTAAACGTTACGTACCGCTTTTGAAGCTAAATCGTGGGGGAGAACAGGCCAAATTAGAAGTGCAAGGTGCTGTTGTAAGCAACGCTAACCCAATGATGTACATAGAGGGTGATATTTTTCCTCTCAGCAGTGGACAACTGTCATTTATTAAGTTTGTTGTTCAAGCTTGTTTGTTCGTTGAAAATGGAACTCTCGTTCTACTAGATGAACCGGAAACACACCTTCACCCAAACTTTATATCAGAGTTTGTCAGAATCCTTGATCGGTTATTAAGATATACTGGCTCTGTTGCCGTCATTGCCACACACTCTGCTTATTTCGTTCGAGAAGTCCCCAGAACCCAAGTTCTGGTATTTAAAGACGATGGCGATGGTCGGGTAAGTATTCAAAACCCTAGACTGAAAACATTTGGAGCAGATGTTGGGACGATCTCTTATTTCGTTTTTGAAGATGAAATTACCAATGGGTTAGTTGAGGATATACTAGATCGATTCCCACAAAAACCTGAAGCTAGAGATTCACTCTTGAGAGAACTAGAAGCAGAGTTGTCCGCTGACGTCGTTATGTACCTGCGCAGGAAGTTGAACATGGAGGAAGATAATGAAGAAAATTGATCCTCCTGCTGTTGACGATATTAAAGAGCTACAACTTCTAGCTGATAAAGAAGGCCTCGGTAGTTATCCGAGCTTGATGAATGAATATATCCAATTTCGTAGTCAATACAATGTATATAATAAAAGCGGTGGAAACCCTTGGAATATAGCTTCACTGCCCATTAGTGACGATCTTAAGAAAGCATTAAAAAATCACTATGGCTCTCCTCCGAAAGGTCGTCTGCAATTTATCGAAGAGTATCGTCGAGGTTTATCGCCAACACTGTGCCCAATGTGTGGCGGGTTCGGCAATGGTACTTTGGATCACTATCTTCCCAAAGATGACTACCCAGAGTACTCATTTTTTTCCAAAAATCTTGTCCCAGCTTGTAATTGTAACGCGTTAAGAGGGACTACTGTTAAAGGGGCAGAATCTCCTGCAAGAGTAATTCATCCATATTACGATGATTTTCTGGCAGACCGATTGTATCAATCTGTTTTTCAAGGTGATTTTTTCACGCCTAGTATTTCTATTGAAATCATTGATAAAAATCATCCTAAATTTGATATTTTAAGATTTCATCTCGACGAAGTAATTAAAAATAAAGCAACTCAAGGTTGGTTTGAAAAATATTGGAGCGATTTAAGTCAGCGTCCACATGATAAGCTGGGGTTGGTTCTCCCATTGTCCGCGCAAGATTTGAACGGTGCTGATTTGAAAGTTTCTCTTGAGAGATACAGAAATCATATGGATAAGGATCATGATACGCCAAATAATTGGCTTTCTATATTCTATACTGGATTGATGAATGATAATAACCGCTTAGATCAGTTAGCAGCGGTTATAAACAGAAATAGATGACATCTTTGCGACTAACTTGGCAATAATGAATTTCATGGCAACCATGCCATTAACAAGGAGCGTAAAGCGGACGGCTTTCAGCCGCCGTTTCGCTCAGCGTTATATCTTCGAAAATATCGAGTGAGCATATACCCCTATGGCAGAGCCAGAAGAAACACAAAAAGCAAAATCATTGATCACACTCGAACTAGATACAGGGGAGCGGGAATTCCAGTCCTTGGAGGAACTAAAGGAGTGGTCAGATCAAGAGCGTACGTTTTTCGCATGGATGGAAGCTGGTGCCAAAAATGATGGCAATGCAGCCCACGCTTGGAACGTAACGAATCAGTGGCTCGGATTCATTGATCAGTTTATTCAGCAGTATCGACAACACCAGAACAATGAACAGCAGCTCCAGAATTTGGCTCGAAAACTTCAACAACAGCTGAGTCAACATTCACAAAAAGGGCATTTGCTCACATCAAAAAATCCCGATGCGATTTTTGGCAAGAATCTCTCTGGAGAAGAAAGCGAAGTTATAGCCTGTTATGCAATTGCAAATATTCTTGAGATAAATGCCAATCAGAATCATCCTAAAGCCCTTAAGGGAGCATTCTATGCTTTTCAGTATCGGCAAGGGGCCTGTTCGACCGTTGAATCCCAGGTCGAGGCATTGGACTCCCTTCACTCCGACTGGAACGGTAGATTCAAGGGTCAGCATATTGAGCTTCGCGCTCAGAATGAGGCACTGATTGAGGAAGTCGATCAATTAAGATCTCAATTCGAAACATTAAAAGGTGAAATTGAGACTCAGAAAAATGAGCAAGTTACAGCCTTTAATGAAAAGTTGGAGGAGTCGGAGAAAACGCTATCCGACATTGCTCATACCTATGATGAAAAACTAGCTCTTCAGGCATCTGTTCAGTATTGGACGGATAAGCGAACGTTGCATACCCGGGTGATGTGGTGGGTTGGAGGAGGAACACTCCTGTTAGCTGCGCTCACCGGAGGTGGCTTTGTGCTTGCTGCCCACAAGCTCCTGCAGGTAACCGTTGCAGATGTAGAGCTCTGGCGACTGGGCGTAATGCTCGCCATCTCAACGTTTGGAATCTGGGTGACGAGGTTATTCGCAAAAATATTTATTTCGAATCTTCATTTGCGGACTGACTCTGACGAGCGTGTAACAATGATACAAACCTATTTGGCTCTTTTGAGAGAGGGATCTGGGCCAATGGAAGGTGAGCGACAGTTAATTCTTCAGACGCTATTTCGCCCTAGCACTACAGGCTTTATCAAGGATGATGGTCCGAGCTCATTTCACGACCTCATCAACAACGCATTTTCAAAAAGAACGATATAACAAACCGCGTAAGGCGGACGCCCCTTTCGGGACGCCGCTTCGCTCCGTGTTGAGTCTGTAGGAAATCGTTCGAGGCCTTGAATGCAACCAAAATTGGTCAGTAAGTGAACTGGTTATAGAGCCTGTTTTTTGAATCTGGAGTCGGTAACCGTTGAAAGCACTTCCAGATTTAACGCAGGGGCATCACAGAAAAAAGAGGCTGGGTTTTTAAACGGCCTCATTATAGGTATCGAAAAAAACTATATGGACGTTTTGTTTGAACCAACTGTATTGGTGAGTCTCGCTGTCACTGTTTTGGGGGCTATGTTCGCGAAGCGTCTCTCGATGCTCGGTGAATATCTGATCCGCCACATTTCACTCATTTCGGGAAAATCTCGCGCCCGATTGAGGGTGAAACGGTGGAGTTCGAGAAGAAAGCTCATAGATATTGCACGCGGGCATCACGGTGTCACTTTGAGCATTGTCCGAACCTATGCGTTGCTTCTTCTCTTTTTGTCTGTCTTTGCAGCCTATCTCTTGCTTATCGTTTTAGGTCCACTAAAAGGGATCGGACAGCTTCCCTTCAGTGTGCAGGCGTTAATTTCTTCGCCTATCTATATCACGGAAGCTTTATGGCTAACGCAAAGGGAGCGGATGTTTAATCTTATGCGTATCGCCGAGAGCCGTGTAACCAATCGATGAGGCACGATTTGAACAACGTGTAGCTCCGCTATTGCGAATATTCTAGGCTTAGAGAAAAAGAATATGTCACAAGCAAAAAGCTCATTCGAGCATGGAATTAAAGACGCCGAAGAGCTTCTTGCTCATTTCGACGCAATCAACTGCAATCCACCTCCACCAAACGCCGAGGTGCTAAAGCGAGCAGGTCTGGTGATGGCTTTGACCGCGTGGGAAACCTACGTTGAAGACCGAATTACCGAGGCTATGGATAAACGTCTTAGTGTCGTTTCGGGTAGTTATGTGGGGGAGTTTATACAGAAAAAGCTCCAGCAAGAACTAAAGCAATTCCATAACCCAACCTCCGATAAGACCAAGAAAATATTTCAGGATTATCTTGGATTAGACGTTACGTCAGCATGGTCCTGGGCAAACATGACGCCAGACAAAGCTCGCAGATCGCTTAACCAGTGGATCTCAAAGCGCGGGGATGCCGTCCATCGCTCCAAGCCAATCAACAACGGGTCGCCGGCTGCTCATCTGATTAGAAAAGACGAGCTGGAGAAGGTGATTCGGTTCCTGCGGGATTTGGTTCGCGTGACGGATGAGTATCTTGCGCAGCATCTGTGACAGTTTCGGTAATACACGGTAATTAGATGAAAGAGTCCGGAGACGTGCAGCCATTGCGCTCCACGTCGGTATCATTAGTAATAAGGAAACAGTAGTGAAAAAAAGCATTATCGCAGTTGGCGCATGCTCAATATTGGCTGGGTGCGCAGTTCAAGCACCAGAATACAGGCTCGGCCAATTTACCGCGGCGTCTAGCTTTAACGTTCGCAACCTGGATTACGATTTGACCTCCGCTACAAGAGTTCAGGGCGAGGATTGTCATCAGGTCGGCCACCAGCCGAATGACTCTCGACTGCAGCGAGCCATGGATCAAGCCATCCAGAACGGTCAGGATCAAGGCATTACGGGTGACCTCCTCGTTAATGTCCGGATCGACCAAGTTCAAAAGCATAAACCGGGAAATTTCTTTGGCTTACCTGCGCCTCATAACTGTATTGAAGTTGAGGGCGAGTTAGTCACACTTCGTTGATGTTCTGATATACCCATAAGTTTTTTCCGTTAATTTCGCACGGAGGCAATGGCTTGCGTGCCTGCTTTCATTTTAAGGACATAGGATGATGGATAAGCGTTTCACTGAGTACAAAATGGTTCATATCGCAGAAGGTGGCTGCGGCACTCTGATGCTGGGTTCTTCTGGACTACCGTTGAAGAAAATCGAAGCGGAGTTAAACCGGTACGCCGCGGATGGATGGCAAGTGGTGTTCCAGGTGTTGGAAATGAAGCGTTTTCTGCTGTTTTGGCAGCGTGAAGCTGTGATCGTAACACTGGGACGTTGATGGGTGTTTAAAGCAATTGCGCTCTGGACTATCGGGTTTTATCGCCGCACTGGCGGCGGTACCCGGTGGTTTGGGATTGACTGTAATTTTGAACCTAGTTGTTCGGCTTATTCAGAGGAAGCCATAAAACGATTCGGGTTCATCAAAGGGGTGAAGTTAACCCTGCATCGCTTGCGGCGTTGCAACCAACCCGATGCCATTTGTAAATGCATTGAACCGGTAGCTTGGGATGAAGAGCATGTTGAAGCAAGACGAAGTTGATGCCGAAGAGGAAACTCTAAGGCAGGCTATTCGGGAGCTTTCCGACGACCAACGTAGAGAGTTCTATAGCCGTGCCGGAAAAGCGGTAAAGGACCCTGATACCTACGCGGTGTTGAACTGGTTCTTTGTGACCGGTTTGCACCATTTTTATCTAGGTCGGTGGCAGCGAGGGCTGATTGATATTGGCGCCCTGATCATCGCGATTGGGTGTTTTTTGGTTGGCCTGATATGGTTTGGAGTTATCCTACTTGTGGTGGTGTATTCGTGGGAGCTCTGGGAGTTGTTTCGATCACAGATTATTGTTCAGGATTGGAATAATCGCCTCTATCGGAAATTGCTGCTTCAGTATCAAGGTGTTATTCCATGAAATTCCTAATCTTAGCCATTTTCGCCGCCATCACCGCCTTCCTAATCTGGCGCAGCAAACAAAACACCGATCCCACCGAGCAAGCCTGCGCCATCGAAATCGGCAACCTGCTCAAAGCCAACCCCGATGCTAACCCCCAAGCCATAGCCGATGTGTTCACGAAGCACGGCATTGATCCTTCCCGCTGCAAAAACGTCGGCGCAATGGTGATGCCGCAGTTACGCAAACATGGCCTAAAACCGGAAGATGCGCGCATTGTGATGGGGCAGGTGAGGGCGGCTTACCCTCTCGTTCGCTAGGCCTCTGTTCAGGCCTGTTGAGGTGGCAGCAACGCCTGCACCTCGTCGCCCAGTACCACCTCGCCACCTTTTACCACTAGCGCGGTAATCCCGCCGTGCCCGCGCATGGCGTTATAGCCACCGGGCCCAAGCGTTATCTCCATCTTGCTGCAGGGGTGGCATTGGCCAGTGTATTCCAACACCACGCTGCCTATCCGGAACATTTTGCCTTTCAGCGCCAGTAAGTTCAGGCCAGAGACGACTATGTTGCGCCGGAACACTTCGGGTTCTATGGCTTCTCGCTGTAGGAAAGAGCCAATGGTGTGAAGGTGTTCTTGCTGAATCAGGGTGACTTGGCGTTTGCTGGCTTCGCGCCCTGCGAATCGGTCGCCTTCCAGTCCCTTGCCCGGGGTGATCGCCACACGCTCGATTGCCTGCATGGGCTTTCCACGTGCGGGGCGGATGCCAATCCATTCCACTCGTCCGCGCTGGGGCAGTGTGTCTAGCAGGGTTTGTAGTGGGGTTGGTTCAGGCATGGGCCAGTGCTCGCACGCAGTTGCGAAACAGCGCCGCCGAGAAAAACCGGTGTTCCCCAGGCTGTTCTGCCACCAGTAGCTGGCCGCCTGATTCGCGGATGCCGCCTTCGATCATCAGGTTATCGCTCATCTCGAAGTCCTCAATGGCATGTCCCTGTTCATCTTGGTCGGCAGCACCGGCGCGGTCGCGATAGTTCCGGCTGTCCAGAGTGAATCCGAAAGCCGGTTTGCCCTGGCCAATCATGTAGCCGACTTCAAACACGGTGCCCGGGTCGGCGCTGATGCCTCGAAACGGCGTGAGGTTGGCAATGATGGCATCGCAGCTGTCCATCAATTCGCGGTTTGCCTGGTAGATTCGGTGGCCGCGTTCGGGTTTGGCTTCGTTTTCTGAAAACGTCAGGGCGGTGTCCAGCGGGTCTACGCCTTCATATCCGGCTTCCTGGAGAATGCGCTTTTTCTCGGCCACGATGGCCTTGTGTTCTTCGGCGGGGAAGAACACTTCGGGGCCGGCGAGGTAGATGCGTTTTGGTGTTGTCATGTGACCCTCGGCTTTTACTGCAGTTGATGGGTCAGTTTACGTGTCCAGTGCTGCTTTGTGGATAGGTCCGTAATTCGCCGCTGTAGGTAGGCCTTTATTTCTATTTGGCGGTGCATCGTCCATTTTTGCATCAACTTTCCCGAGCCCTTGTGGTACGTGGCTTATGAATGGTTAACCCTAGGTTCCCAACACAGTTATCCACAGCTTTTGTGAGTAAAGTTCGTGGCTGCTTTGAGTTCAGCCGTGCTATGGGAACTATAAGTTGGCCAGCTTGGCTACTTTATGGTCACACAGGCAAACGCTTGTGGTCGCCCGAAAGGTTGTCTTTTAAACAAAAGCGAACATTCTAGTCACGCCTTCCCTCCGCCTCCGAAAGCACCACTGCCAAATCCTCGGGCACCGGCATGGGTGCAAACGCGCTGACGTTTGCACGACCGGTGTTTCCGACCGGAACCCAAATTCGGGAAAAGACCAGGGCGGCAATGGTTCGGGTCAACTGCCCCAGCACCTCACGAACGTCTCTTGTTCGCCAACCCAGTCTGAGCATCCGTAAGTGGGTTGCAGCGTGCGCCAGAGCATATTTCTGGCTGAGGATATGGGCACGTTCCAGATGGGTGAAGGCTGTCTGGAAATCGCCTGCGCCTTCCGCCCTGCCTGTCGCCTCAAGCTCCGCAATATAGGATGGCTTCAGTTCACTGTGCATTGATGTTTACTCCCCGTAGATTGGCAACGGCAAGCCGATAATCGACCGCCTGCCCCCGAAAGGTTCAGCCTTTCAGTGCCAGTATGCGTTTGGCACCCATCAAGACGATGCCACCGACAATTCCGCCAATAATCAGATCTGGGTAGTTGGACCCGGTCCAGGCAACGAGCAGCCCCGCAAGTATTACCCCCAGGTTGATGACCACGTCGTTGGCTGAAAATATCCAGCTGGCTTTCATGTGAGCACCGCCTTCACGGTGTTTTGCGATCAGGAGCAGGCAACTGATATTCGCAATGAGAGCAACAGAGGCGACGGCCATCATCATTAACGACTGAGGATCACTGCCGAACAGAAAACGTCTGCTAACTTCAACCAATACCCCAGCGGCAAGGATAAGCTGGAGGATGCCTGCCACATGGGCCGCTCTGACCTGCATTTTGATGCCGTGCCCAACGGCGTAAAGTGCGAGACCGTAGACGGCGGCATCGGCAAGCATGTCTAGCGAGTCTG
>Ga0208300_100346_pt1 | contig 37293 bp, 23 predicted proteins | sample 23_taG_FD_184096 | JGI IMG/M metagenome (GOLD analysis project Ga0208300, IMG submission 184096) | Marine viral communities from Cariaco Basin, Caribbean Sea - 23_WHOI_OMZ (SPAdes) (version 2) | ecosystem: Environmental > Aquatic > Marine > Oceanic | place: Caribbean Sea: Cariaco Basin...
CCGGTAACAGCATAGTGCTGTACCGGATGGGGGCGGATGACATCTGCACGCTCTCCATAGGATGCCTGATGACCGGCGATGGTTTTCGAGCGGAAGCGGTGGTTGAGGAAGACGCCGAGGTGTTTATGGTACCAAGAGGCTTGTTTGATCGTCTGATGGATCAGTCCGCCGATTTCCGGCTTGGCATCATGGAGTCCTACGGTCGTCGCCTGAACGATTTGATGCTTCTGGTGGAGGAAGTGGCGTTCCGGCGTATGGATGAGCGTCTTGTCCATTGGCTTGAAGCCCGAGCCGGGCAGGGTGCTCTTACGATTACGCATCAGGAACTGGCGATAGAGCTGGGAACTGCCAGAGAGGTGGTTAGTCGGCTGTTGAAAGAACTGGAGCGCAAAGGCAGGCTGCGGCTCGCCCGCGGGAAGATTGAGTTCACCGGTGCCTTCACGAAATGAAAGCCGGATAACAAAAAGCCCGGGCCTTTCGGCCCGGGCTTTTTATCGGAATCTGGTCGGGACGGTAGGATTTGAACCTACGACCCCTTGCACCCCATGCAAGTGCGCTACCAAGCTGCGCTACGCCCCGATTCGCTTTTGGCCAGACGAGAAAACTTGGGAGTATTCTCAGTGGCTTAGCGGGAGCGAAGTCTACACGAGCTCATGGGAAAAATAAATACTCTTGAACGATTTTGATGCCCGTATTTTAGCGCAACTTGGTCTCCCGCAGTTTCAGGATGAACTCGGGTGGCTCAAACGTGTCCGGGCGGGCGTCGGCCCAATACTTGTCAAACACAGTCAGGTCGGTTTTGCCTTCCAGAAGAGCGCCGGGCTCGAGAAAGGGGAAGAGGTCCAGATAAGAGTGAACTTCCGTTTTTGAAACCCGCCTTACGATGTGTTCCGGGCCAAGTTCTGACGGATGCTTCAACCCGGACGCCTGCAACAGGTTCTGCAAGGCGTCGAGAGTGTTCTTGTGGAAGTTGTGTACCCGCTGGCTTTTGTATTCGACATCCAGTTTGTTGCCACGTCGGGGGTCCTGTGTGGCCACTCCGCTTGGGCAGCGGCCGGTATGGCAGTTCAACGCCTGAATGCAGCCCAGAGCAAACATGTAGCCGCGTGCCGCGTTGCACCAGTCAGCACCGAGGGCCAGAGTGCGCGCGATGTTGAACGCCGAGGTGATTTTGCCCGCCGCGCCAATGGCGATATCCTCCCGAAGGTTGGTTCCCACCAGCGTGTTATGAACCAGCAGCAGGGCTTCGGTCATCGGCATGCCCAACCGGTTGATGAATTCCAGCGGCGCTGCACCGGTGCCGCCTTCACCGCCATCCACAACGATAAAGTCAGGTTTACGGCCAGTCTTGAGCATGGCTTTGACAATGGCGAACCATTCCCAGGGGTGACCGATCGCGAGCTTGAATCCCACCGGCTTGCCACCGGACAACTCCCGCAGGCGGTCAACGAATTCCAGCAACTCCACCGGGTTTGAAAAAGCGGAATGACTGGCCGGGGAAATGCAATCTTCGCCCACGGCCACGCCCCGGGCTTCAGCAATCTCGGGCGTTACTTTGGCACCGGGCAAAATTCCGCCATGGCCGGGCTTTGCGCCCTGGGATAGTTTGACCTCTATCATTTTTACCTGGTCAAGCGTGGCATTTGCCCGGAACATCTCTTCATTGAACGAGCCATCCTTGTGTCGACATCCGAAATAGCCGGAACCAATTTCCCAGACCAGGTCGCCTCCGGGTTGCCGGTGGTATCGGGAAATCGACCCCTCACCGGTGTCATGGTAGAAGCCCCCCATTCTGGCTCCCGTATTAAGACTCAGGATGGCATTCGCCGACAGAGAGCCAAAGCTCATGGCCGAAATATTGAATACACTGGCGCTGTAGGGTTTCCGGCAGTTCTTGCCGATCAGGATTCTGAAATCGCTGCCGGGAAGTTGCGTCGGGCTGAGTGAGTGATTCATCCATTCAAAGCCCTCGTCATACATGCTCAGCTGTGAGCCGAAAGGGCGTTTGTCCAGAATATTCTTTGCGCGCTGGTAAACAATGGTGCGTTGCTCCCGCGAGAACGGACGTTCTTCTGTATCGGACTGGATAAAATATTGCCGGATTTCCGGGCCCACGGACTCGAGTAGATACCGGAAGTTGGCCATGATCGGATAGTTCCGGCTAACCGTATGTTTGCGTTGCAAGAGATCATAGGTGCCGAGCGCGGCGAAGGCTCCGAAAATGGCTGGAAAGACATAGCCCGTCCCCAGACTTATTGCCATCACCAGTGAGCCCAAAAAGCCCGCAATACTGATGGCGTAAACGGTATAGCGGAGCGGTACGGTTCTGGTCTTTTCCATTAATGCCTCGGTCGTTGGAAGAATGCTGGCGCCGTCGCTTCAGCACGAGAGTATAACTCTACGTCAATAGAACTCTAATCGATTGATTGGGGTTCGGGGTGGCCCGGATGTTTTATTGGTCTATGCTTTTAACCTGGAGCATCGAAGAGTTTCCGTTTTGATGTTTTGAACTCAAAACATTATCATTGCGCGCTTGTAACCTATGAATTCCGATTCTGAATAAACGACTTACCAACTCAGGAGGCGCCATAACGTGGGCGAGGTAGTTAAAGACGAATATCAGACGGATTACGTGGCCGGCCAGGACAACATCACTCCGTTTGGGCTGGATCTCCATGCGCCGGTATTTCCGATTACGGCAATACTGGTCGTTCTATTTGTGATAGGTACCCTGATGTTTCCCGGGCAGGCCAAAGAGCTGCTCGACGGCGCTAAATGGGATATTATCGCGACATTTGACTGGTTTTTCCTGATCAGTGCCAACATCTTCGTGGTGGTTTGTCTGGCTCTGATCGTTTTGCCGATTGGCAAAATCCGCCTCGGCGGGATGGATGCGAAACCGGAATTCTCTACCATTTCATGGTTTTCGATGCTGTTCGCGGCTGGCATGGGCATTGGCCTGATGTTCTGGGCCGTGGCAGAGCCGGTGGCTTATTACACGGGCTGGTATGAAACTCCGTTTAACGTGGCAGCGAATTCGCCGCAGGCGGAAAGACTGGCGATGGGCGCAACCATGTACCATTGGGGTCTGCATCCGTGGGCAATCTACGCGGTTGTTGCTCTGTCGCTGGCGTTCTTCGCCTTTAACAAGAACATGCCACTGACAATCCGTTCTGCCTTCTTTCCTCTGTTGAAGGACAGGGTCTGGGGCTGGCCCGGTCACATCATTGATATCCTGGCTGTCGTTGCCACCATCTTTGGTCTGGCGACGTCCCTTGGCTTCGGGGCACAGCAGGCGGCGTCCGGTCTGAATTATCTGTTCGACACCGGCGGCGGCACCAACGTTCAGATGGCGATCATAGTGGGCGTCACAGCGTGTGCATTGATCTCCGTACTCCGAGGCCTGGACGGTGGCGTGAAGGTCCTGAGTAATATCAACATGGGCCTGGCGGGTCTTCTGCTGTTCTTCATCATTTTCGCCGGTCCAACGATGGCAATTCTGGAAACCCTGTGGACAACGTCGTCGAGCTACGTTGGCAACATTATTCCGCTGAGTAACCCGTTCGGCCGTGAAGACGAAGCCTGGTTTCAGGGCTGGACTGTCTTTTACTGGGCGTGGTGGATTTCCTGGTCACCGTTCGTTGGTATGTTTATCGCGCGCGTATCCAAAGGTCGTACCGTACGTGAGTTTGTCACGGCTGTGCTGATTGTTCCGACCGTTATCACTGTGGTCTGGATGAGCGCCTTTGGCGGTTCTGCTCTCGAGCAGATTCGGCAGAACATTGGTGCCCTGGCGGAAAATGGCCTGACCGAGGTGCCGTTGGCAATGTTCCAGATGTTTGCCAACTTCCCGCTTACTGAAGTCATTTCCTTCGTGGCTATCATTCTGGTACTGGTATTCTTTATTACCTCTTCAGATTCCGGCTCGCTGGTTATCGACAGTATTACGGCTGGCGGCAAGACTGATGCGCCCACTGCCCAGCGTGTATTCTGGGTTGTGGCCGAAAGCGCCATTGCTGCTGCGCTGGTTTTCGGTGGCGGCGAAGATGCGCTCGGTGCCATTCAGGCGACAGCAATCAGCGCAGGCCTGCCCTTTACGGTTGTTCTACTGATTATGACCTGGGGTTTGCTCAAGGGCCTGAGTCACGAACGCAAGCTTCTGATCGCCAGAGGCGAGCTCACCTGAACATGATCGGCAATTAAAAAAACCGGGGTGCTGCCCCGGTTTTTTTGTGCCTGATGATTTGATCAGAGACTTGCGAAGGTCTCCATGGCGTACCTGGCTCGTTCTTTCGGGGTGAAGTGGGGCCGTTTCAGGCTTTCGATGGCCCGCAGGCGCGGTAGCAGGCCGCGACCGTTTGCCATCTGGATTGCCAGCCCCGGGCGGGCATTGAGCTCGAGCAAAAGCGGACCTTCGTTGGCATCAACCACCAGATCAACTCCCATGTAGCCGAGCCCCGTTGCCTCGTAGCAGCGGGAGGCCATTTCCAGCATCTCGTCCCACGCGTCAATCGTGATGTTCTCCAGTGCCAGACCGGTATCGGGGTGAAGTGTGATCGGGCGGTTAAACTGAACCGCATTCAGGCCTCGACCGGTGCCAATATCGAGGCCAACGCCCACGGCTCCCTGGTGCAGATTGGCTTTGCCGTCCGAGGCTGTCGTGGCAAGCCTCAGCATCGCCATAACCGGGTACCCCCGGAACACAATAATACGGATATCCGGTACGCCCTGATGGGAATAGCGGGCCAAGGTTGGTACTGATTCCACCAGGTTCTCGACGATGGCCACATCCGGCGTGCCGGCCAGAGAGTAGAGGCCGGCGAGGATGTTGCTGAGGTGGCGTTCAAGATAGGAAGAGTCCACCCGGGCCCCTGATGCCTTGATGTACTCCTCCCCGTCGCGGCCAGTGATTACTGTGATGCCTTTACCCCCGGACCCTTTCGCCGGTTTGATGGCAAAGCCGGCCAGCCCCTCCGCCATTTCCCGGAAATGGGAAATCTCGTGTTGCTGGCGAACGATCTGCAGCAGCCTGGGAGTTTTGACGCCGTATTCGGCAACCACCAGTTTGGTCCTCAGCTTGTTGTCGACCAGGGGGTAGGAGGAGCGCTCGTTGTACCGGGCAATGTAATCGACATTGCGCCGGTTCATGTTGAGCATGCCCAGGCGTTTAAGCGCTCGCGGCGATATCCAGTCCATGTCAGTCGTAGACCTTCATCGGGGTGAAGCGCTTCAGTTCGCTGAGCTTGTAGCCGGTGTACTGGCCCATTAGCAGGATCAGCCCGAGGATGACCAGATGTAGCTCCGGAAAGTTGAAGGTCAGGTGGCCGGCAAGAGGTGCACTCATAAGCAAGTAAGCACAGATGGCGACAAACAGGCTGCCGGTGCCCTGAACAACCACCTCGCGAGCCCCTTCTTCCTCCCAGAGGATGGACATACGCTCAATGGTCCAGGCAATGATGACCATGGGAAAGAAGGTGACCGTCATGCCGGTATTGAACCCCATCTGATAACCGATGATGCTCAGCCCGGCGGTAATAAAAATCACCAGAATGATCAGCGCGGAGATTCGCGACACCAGCAGCAGGTTAAGGCTGGACAGGTAGCCCCGCATCAACAGGCCAATGGCGACCACCGACAAGAAGGCAATCAGGCCCGGAACCAGGGTAGTTTGTACGAAGGCGACAGCAATCAGCACGGGCATAAACGTGCCCGATGTGCGGATGCCAATCACAATCCGCATGAAGGCCACCATGAGAGCGCCCAGTGGCAGCAGCAGAAGCATCCGGAACATGCTTTGCTCCTCAATGGGCAGCTCGTAGAAGCTCAGAAAGCCAAGGCCATTGGATGCTGACTGCATGGTGGCAAGCTGCAGTGCCGGAACTGTCTGGCGAAGCATGGAAAAACTGACGTCCGAGTTGTCACCGCCAACCACATCAAGCAATGAGGAAGAGCCCTGGCGCCACAACAGCAGATCGTCGGGTACGCCCTGTTCTGCTGTTTTCGGGTTGAAGGTAAGCCATTGGTTGCCGTTGAAGATCTGGAGGAAGGGCATAAGCTTTTGCCGGCGGCGGGCATCTTCCAGGCGGAGCCCGTCGGCGATTCTGGCGGCGATGCCTGCGTGGTTCAGCATGTCGACCAGCAGATCCAGGTAGTTTTCTTCTGCGATCAGCAGGGTGGTGTTCTGAGTGCGGGTGTCAGGCTGCATCAGCCTGATTAGCTCGCGGGTCATGCTCTCCGGGGTGCTGGACCGTGCCCTGGCCTGGTCCAGTATCTCCTGTACTGCTGTGGCTTCAGGCTCTTCCCAGAACACCCTTTTGGTACCGGGTTTGCGGCGGGGTGTCTCGGGATGCGCTGTCGGATCAGGAACAAACTGCGCCTTGAAATACAGTGTTTGCGGACCGGAAGCTTCACGCTTGCTCCATTCCGCTCGACGGCTGCCTGAGTTTTCAATAATGGAGAAACCATAGCCAGGTGATGCGGCCTGTTCGGTCAGAATACGGAAGCCAGGTGGCTGTTGCGGAATGTTGAGACTGGCCAGCACGGGGCCATTGTTGGCGTCGAAATCAATTCGTGCCTCCACCATCCAGACCGGGCGCTGCTCACCGGTAAGCCAGGGAATGCCAAGCTCGATATGCCGCCAGACGGCAAGTGAAATGCCGGCGGCAATCAGGAGAAAAACAGCGATGTAAAAGGGCAGGCGGGAGCGACCGGTCACGATTCGTTCTCTTTATTGTTGCGGATGGTCTCGGGCAGCTCTGTGGCGTATTCCTTGCCAACGTCGATCAGCATCACGTCCCGCAGGATGTTCCGGCCAATGAGGACTTCGTAAGTGAGATTGGTCCTGTCCGCGAGGGTGAACTCGGCAACCTGCTGGTGATCGCCGATAAAAAACTGCAACTCAACAACGACCCGGCGTTCTGCTTCTTCGGCACTGGCCTGGACAATCCGGACCCGCCGTGACACTTCCTTTTCCAGAGTGACCAATTCGTCTGTGCCCGGTACCGGAACATCAAATCGGACCCAGTTGCTGCCATCACGCTCAAAGCGCGTGATATTGCGCGCATCAATCGAGGAGGTTTCAGCACCACTGTCAATCCGGGCCTTGTAGATCAGGCCGGGCCCGGCCAGGTAGAAGTTCTCGACTTCCCCGACAATCACCTTTCCCTTTAGCCGGTCTGCCCGGCCCTTGGAGGCGTCTGTCGCGGGGCAGGCCCGCTGGGCGGGAACCGGCGGACACACCGGCTTTTCCACCTGAGTGGCTATCGCGTTCAGAATGGTTTGTGTCGACGAGCGATTCTGTTCAATCACCTGCTGGTGCCGGACGGACGCGTTACCCTCCATGGTAACCAGAGTTGCACGCTGGCTTTTTACAGAGGCTTCGAGTTCATTCAGGTCCGATTTTGGAACCATGAAATAGCGGTCTGCCGAGCAACCCGTCAGCAGAAGGATTGCTGCGAACGCGGTAACGGCAGGCATTGGCAAGCCAGCCCAAAAACGTTTAACACCCATGAAGAACCCCTGAGCTGGCAGCCTGTCTCGCACCGGATCAGGCGGTCGTGACAGTCTGTGCGTGTGAATCCAGGAAAATACGGAGGGAGAGTATACAGCATCCCATCTGTGTGGTTGATTTACAGATGGTTAAGGGGCGTGGTGTTTACCGTGACAGGAAATGGCCTTCACCGAGCACCGTTTCCGAACGGAGGTATTCCTGGATCACGGGCGAGCAGTTCAGGTAGAAAAGCAGCAGCTCCCTCTGCACATCCTGATCCTGTATCCGGGCCGCAAAGCCGATCAACTCACGGATTTCCTCATCGCTGTCGTTACGGCTCGAGGGCATTCCGAAGCTCTTGCCATATCGGGATTTCAGAACATTGGTGAGGCGTTCGAGATGAAACTCGCCGGTATGCGTAATGTGCGGGAGGATCCGGAACCCATCTCTGGCGCCAGACGCGCCCTGGCTGAAATAGTCCCCCTGGCCCTCTTGCACGGAGCAGTCTGTCTGCAAGAAATCCGCTCCCAGTTTTCGCCACAGTTCTTTCAGCATGATCGGTAATCCGTTTCTGATCCGGTTCCGGACTGGCGTGTGATTAATAAAAGGTAATAACCACAAGCCCATGGAACATTCTAACCTTTTAAACGATATTACGATGGGCGTCCATAGATGGATGCCAGCGTTTTGCAATATTGCTAAGTAGTCGTGGTCCTTTCGGGCGTTCGTGCTTTGTTACGGGGGGACGGCTTGCCGGGCAAAAGGTTCCCTTCCTGGGGTAGACTGTCTGGCAGTCGTGAAGAAAGTTATTGTTCGATGAATCAATGAGTTCCGAAGGGAGTGCACGCAGTGCCTGAAGCCATCACAGAATTGATGTTATCCCGGCCTGATCTGATGTCCGGGTTGATGGTTGTTTTCTTTATTCTGGCCGTTGTTTTGGCCGGCCTGTTAACGAGGTTAGCGGCAGACAAACGGAGGCTTGTCCGGCAGGCCAGTGAGCTGGAGGCCGACAATGCGGCTCTGGAGAAACAACTGACCGATGCCGAACACGTTCGGACCATGGGCCTGCAGCGGGCCGAACAGCTTGAATCTGTGGTGGCTGAACACAGGGATAGGCATGCCCGTCTTGAGCAGGACGTGGAGCGCTGGCGACAGCGGTCGGCGGGGCTGGAGAACCGGGTGGCGGCGCTGGAGTCGGATCTGGAGGGCAGAAAGCAGAGAATCGTTCAGCTCGAAGATGAACGCCAGAACCTGCAGGCCAAAGCCGATGACCTGAGCCGGGAATTGGGAGAGGCCCGCGTTTCCCTCAGAGAACAGGAAGTGACCCTCGATAAGGAGCGTCGCTCCGCCAACGAGAAACTCGAGCTGCTTGAGCGCAATCGTGATGCCCTGAAGCAGGAATTTGAAAACCTCGCCAACAAGATTTTCGAGCAAAAGAGTGAGCGGTTCAGCCAGCAGACCCGAACCAGTCTGGACACTCTGCTCAATCCGTTCCGGGACCAGTTGCAGGATTTCCGGAAGCGGGTTGAAGACGTCTACACCACCGAGACCCGCGACCGTCAGGCGCTGCGCAGCGAGATCAAGTCACTTCAGGATCTGAATCGCCAGATTACCGAGGAGGCGTCGAACCTCACCCGGGCACTGAAGGGCGACAAGAAAATCCAGGGCAACTGGGGCGAGCTGATCCTTGAGCGTGTTCTGGAGAAGTCCGGTTTGAGAAAAGGGGTCGAGTACGATACCCAGGGCAGCTACCGGGACGGCGATAACCAGTTGTACCGGCCCGATGTGATCGTCCATCTGCCAGACAGCCGCAATCTTGTTATTGATTCCAAGGTCTCCTTGCTGGCGTACCAGCGATGGGTGACCGAAGAGGAAGATTCCGAGGCGAGGGACGAGGCCCTGAAACAACACGTCGAGGCTGTGAGGAACCACATCCGCACGCTCAGTGAAAAGGATTACAGCCAGCTGCACGGGCTTCACTCGCCGGATTTCGTGCTCCTGTTCATGCCCATCGAGCCGGCTTTTGTGGCAGCTTTTCAGCAGGACGAGAACCTTTTCGCAGAAGCCTTTGAACGAAAGATTATTGTGGTAACACCCACCACGTTACTGGCAACACTGAGAACCATCGAAAATATCTGGCGTTACGAACGCCAGAGCCAGAACGCGAGGCGCATTGCCGAACGGGCCAGCGCGGTGTATGACAAACTGCGGGTGTTCGTGGAATCGATGGAACGGCTTGGCAGCCAGTTGCACACGGCCCAGGGAACCTATGATACCGCCATGAATACCCTGACCCGCGGCCGCGGAAACCTGATTTCCCAGGCGAACCGCTTTGTTGAATTGGGCGTTCGGGTTAAAAAGGAGTTGCCGAAAGCGATCATGGACCAGGCGGAGGTAGACGACAGTGAAGAATCCGGCATCGCTTATGACCGCGATCTGCCCGATACTGAAGAACAGATGATAGGCGCAGATAACCAGCAGGAGTAAATGCCATGGCAGTATCCACAGGAACAGGTCGCCGTTGGGCCCTTGGAGCAGTTCTGGCCGGTGCGCTGCTGTCGGGGCAGGCCCTGGCGCTGGCACCGGAGCACGAAACCCGCCGGCTCATGCTGGCCACAGAAGAAGCCGTTGTTGCGGAAAAATGGGGTGAAGCCGCCGAGTATCTAAACCGCTTGCAGCAGCTCGAAGGGGAAAAACCCGTCGATTACCATTTTTACCGTGGCCGGGTGATGCTGCAGTCGTCACACCTGAATGAGGCCCAGTCCGCCCTGGAGACTTATGTAACCCGGGCAGGCTCCGAGGGTTCGCATTATCAGGAATCCCTGAAGCTGATTACCGACATTGAAAAGGCGCGAAAGGAAAAGGAGCTATCACCCCAGAATACGGGGGAGTCGGAGAGGGTGGCCATCATTGAGCCGGCCGGTGACGGCCGTGTCGAATCCCTGCGAAAACTCTACCTCGCGGATTCCAATCGTGAAGCACTGACACTGCATCTCAACAGCCTGCTGGAGCTGGCGGGCTGGCGGCGAGATCAGACAGTGGTCAGGCTTGATCGGCCCGCCGACGTGGAATATCGCCTGAGCACCGAGGGCAGTGAAATCCAGATACAGGAAATACGGCGTGGTGACGACGGCCGGGTAATTCGCAGCACTGAATCCATGTCGGTTTTTGGCGTTAATCCCAGAGTCCAGTGGCGCTGTGAGGAGGCGACCTCGAGCTGCTGGGTGTACGACCCGCGAGACGGCTCCCGCTTGTTCCAGCTGGCGCTGAACGGGGAAAGGGCTCGCGAAATCGCCGACACTCTGGGGCATCTTATCCGCACCATTCAGGTGCCCGCGGATTCCTGATTCAGTTCGGCAGATTGCCGCGTTCACCCTCCCGGTACGCACCGGGGGTGACGCCGGTCCACTTCTTGAAGGCCCGGTGAAACGTTGACGGCTCGGTAAAGCCTACCTTTGCCGCAATGTCGTTGATGGGAAGCTCCTGTCGGCTGAGGTAGTAGATTGCCATATCCCGCCGCAGCAGATCCTTGATCTCCTGAAACGAGGTGTTTTCCTGTTTCAGTCGTCGCCGGAGTGTCTGGGGGCTGGTATGCAGCTCCGCGGCAATCCACTCGAAATCCGGTAAGGGCTTTGAGAAATCCCGGCCTATCAACGCCCGGATACGCCCGGTAAAAGTGTTGCTCTCGTCGGGGCGTGATAACAGGTCCGCCGGAGAGGTCTTCAGGAACTGACGCATCTCCGGCTTGTCCCGAATGACTGGCGCCGACAGGAACCGCTTGTCAAAGGTGAGGGCGGTTTTATCGGATTCGAACGCCAGCGGGCAGTGGAAAATGTGCCGGTACTCATCGCCATGGGCCGGCCGGGGGTAATCGAACTCGGCTTTCTCCAGCTCGATGGGTTGTCCGATCAGCCAGCTGCCCAGGCGATGCCAGATCACCAGAATGCTCTCGCGCAGGAAGAAGCTGGGGTCGTTAATCTCGCCTTCCATCCGGGTAACCAGCCGGGCCTTGTCTTCGCCAATCTCAAGCTCCATCGACACCATGGGCTCAAACAGGCGGGAAAACTGGAAAGCCTGCCGGTACACGGCTTCCAGGTTGGGGCAGTCAATCACCAGCGCGCACATGGTGGCGAAGGTGCCTGTCCGGGCACGTCTTGGCCCGAGGCCCATGAACTCATCGCCCATCCGGTTCCAGAGCACTTGCATCAGATGGCTGAACTGGTCACTGCTCACCCGTGCCATCTCAATGCGCAACAGATCGGGAGAGATCCCTGCTTCGAGGAGCATTTCGCGGGTATCAAAACCAAGCCTCTCGGCACCCACAAGGGCGGCCTGAACAAAGTGCTTCGAAACCGTCAGATCGGACATCACGCTCGCCATTCCATAAAAACGAAACCCATCATAAAACCCCCGCGGCACAATGCAACCGGAGCCGCAAGGGCCGACTGGTAGAAACGGCCAATCGGAATGACGGAACCGGCAGTTGGCCCGGATGGCAAAACCGGGCAGCATGAAGTAACCAGAAAAAATCCGACCTTCAAACCATCAAAGGAGATTGTCATGGCAGGACCTCTGTCTTCACTGAAAGTCCTGGATTTCAGCACCCTGTTACCCGGCCCCTATGCCACCATGATGCTGGCGGACATGGGGGCCGAGGTGTTGCGGGTTGAGGCGCCGGATCGGGTGGACCTGACCCGGGTAATGCCGCCCCATGATGCCGGCGTAAGCACCGCCCATGGCTTTCTGAACCGTGGCAAGAACTCCATCGGACTGAACCTGAAGGAAGAGGGCAGTGCCGATAAGATCCTGGAACTGGTGAAGGACTTTGACGTCGTTGTTGAGCAGTTTCGCCCCGGCGTGATGGACCGCCTCGGAATCGGCTACGAGGCGCTCAAGGCTGTTAAACCGGATCTGATCTATTGCGCCATTACCGGTTACGGGCAGACCGGGCCCTATAAAGATCGCGCCGGCCACGACATCAATTATCTCTCGCTGGCGGGCGTCAGCAGTCACTGTGGCCGGGCCAAGAGCGGGCCGCCGCCGATGGGTATCCAGATCGCCGATGTGGCAGGCGGCTCCCACCACGCGGTGATGGGCATCCTGGCAGCCGTGATCCATCGCCAGCAGACCGGCGAAGGCCAGTTCGTGGACATCAGCATGACTGACGCGGCCTTCGCATTGAACGCCATGGCCGGAGCAGCGTGTCTGGCCGGCGGCCAGGAGCAGAAGCCGGAAAGTACCTTGCTTAACGGTGGCTCCTTCTACGACTACTACCAGACCAGTGACGGCCGCTGGCTATCGGTGGGTAGCCTTGAGCCCCAGTTCTCTGCTCGTCTTTGCGACACCCTCGGGATCCCGGATATGAAAAGCCTTGCCATGAGCCAGAAGCCCGAGCATCAGCAGCAACTAAAAGCGGCTCTGAAAGAAAAGATCGCGTCGAAACCTCTGGTTGAGTGGCAAGAGATCTTTGCCGACCAGGATGCCTGCGTGGAGCCGGTGCTGACCATTTCAGAGGCTGCGGAACATCCACAACTGCAAGCCAGGGAAATGGTGATTGGAGTTGATCGGGGAGACGGAACTCAACAAAGGCAGATCGGTTTTCCGATCAAGTTTGAGAAAGCAAAGGCCGAGGCGCGCTGGATCGGCAAGAAGCTGGGAGCGGACAACGCTGACTATTTATGACGTGCCTGGCGTAAAACCCAAATCACTTTTGCTGGCCTAACGGAAGGGTTCTGCTAATTTTATTAGTAACACCATAGTGGTGAATTTATAGACAACCCGTATCAAGGATGACGCCATGAAGATCAGGACGATATGTGACCGCCCCGGCCGGGCTTTCGGTCTTGCTGTGCTCTTTGCTGGAAGTGCATTACTGACGGCCTGTTTTGAAGCCAAGCTTTTTCCGATGGACGGAAAGCTTGAGGCCACCATCCGCCGGACCACCGGTGGGGTGCCCCACATCACCGCCGATAACCTGAAGTCTGCAGCCTTCGGCCATGGCTATGCCCAGGCGCAGGATAATGTCTGTGTGTTGGCCGAAGCAATCGTCAAAGCGCGAAGTGAGCGCGCCAGGTATTTTGGCCCGGGACCAGGCACTCCACTGGGCATAGGGCTGAACATCATTAATGATTTCAGCTACAAAGCGCAGGGCATATACAGTGGTGCCGAGCGGGAATATCGCACACTGAGTGACGAAAGCCGTGCATTAACCGAGGGGTTTGCCGAAGGCTACAACCGATATATAAGGGAAACCGCGCCCGGGGATCTTCCGAGTGAATGCCGTGATCAACCGTGGGTAACCGAGATCACGCCCGTGGACTTGCTTGCGCACTATCGTTTGATTGGCCAGTACGCCAGCGGAGAGCAGTTTGCGACGGGTGCGCTGTTTCTTGCCGTGCCCCCTGGCGTAAGCCCCGCGCCAAGGGTTGCAGCCTCTGTCACGGAGTCGGAAACCCTTGAACGTCTTAAACGGCAAGTGGTAGCGACGGCGCGGGCCGGCGCCAGGTCAATTGAGAAGATCGCCGATATGGGCCTCGCGAGCAATGCCTGGGGTCTTGGTAAGACCATGACCGAGCAGGGGCGGGGTGCACTACTGGCCAACCCGCACTTTCCCTACACCGGTCCCCGCCGGTTATACGAGGTTCAGATGACCGTTCCCGGCTATCTGAACGTGCACGGGGCTGGCCTTCTTGGCACCGCCATTCCGCTGATCAACTTCAATAAGACTCTGGCCTGGTCCCACACGGTTTCCACCAGCCGCCGCTTCACCTGGTACGAGTTGGCTTTGAAAACAGGCGACGACCTGACCTATGTGAAAAATGGCGTGGAAAAACCCATACGAATGGAGACCTATCAGATCGAAGTGGATATGGGTATGAGTGAGCCTGTGGTGCTGGAACGGGAATTCTACTTCACTGAGTATGGCCCCATGATCGCCGCCAATGCCATAGACAGCAATCTGCCGGCGTGGGGCGACAGCGGCGCTCTGAACCCGCAGACTCCGGTGGCGATGACCTACCGGGATGCCAACGCCAACTCAGGAGGCCTTCTGGATACCTGGTTGCATATGAGCCGGGCCAATAACCTCAACCAGTTCCAGCGCGTGTTCCAGAATTGCGGCTCGACGCTCTGGACCAACACCACCTACGCCGACGCCAAGGGCAATGCCTTCTATATCGACAGCAGTTCAGTGCCTAACCTCTCCGAGCAGGCGATAGCGCTTGTGAACGCACGCCGGGCCGGGAGCCCGTTCTATCGGATGCTGTTCGACCAGGGGGTAACGTTGCTGAACGGCAGCAGCTCGACCGAAGACTGGGTGGAGACCGAATGCGGGCCGTTGGTGCCCTATGACCAGAAACCCAAGCTGGTGCGGTCGGACTGGGTCCAGAACTCCAACAGTAGCTACTGGTCCACCAATCCCGCAGAGTTCCTGACCGGCTTTTCTCCGCTTTTCGGCGAGGAGCGGGCGCCGATAAATGCACGTACTCGGCTGGGGCTCAAAATGCTTCAGAATCCGATGGCGCCGGGCTTCCCCGGTGCACCTCTTCCCGCGGGCCAGGACGGAAAGTTCAGTGCACAAGAGTTGATCGGTGTCATCTGGAACAATCGTGCCTGGTACGCGGAGCAGTTCCTTCCAGAACTTCGGCAGCGGTGTGAGGCAATTGGTTCGACAAGTGTCAACGGCGTTGATCTGTCTCCCTGGTGCCAGGCCTTGCAGGGGTGGGATGGACTTTACAACAGTGACAGCGTCGGCGCCCATATTTTCCGGGTCTTCATGGCAAATTACATAAACGTGCTGGACACGGACCTGACCACGCCTTTTAACCCCGCAGACCCGGTGGGAACCCCGGCTGATCCGGAACGGGATAACGCAGGCACCGCGAACGATACCATGCTGCAGTCGCTTGCCAACGGCGTGCACGCTCTGCAGTCCCAGGGGATTGCGCCTAACGAGCCGCTGGGTGACCTGCAGTATTACCGACCCTCTGGTGGGGTAGCGCCGGGCAGTGGCGCCATGCCAGTCTTCCAGACCCAGCCAATCCCCTGGCACGGAGGTGACGGCAACATCGACGGCACCTTCAACGCCGTCGGTGTGGTCACCAGCGAATTCGCCGAAGACACCCGGTTCCCGAGGATCGCTCCGGAGGTGATTGATAACACGGCCGGCCTATCTGATGGTTCAAAGGGTATAGACGGCTGGCTAATGGCCCGGGGGACCAGCTGGCATTTTGGCCTGGAGTTTACCAATCACGGTCCCGAAGCCTACGGGCTAGTCAGTTACTCCCAGTCCACCGATGCCATGTCGCCCTATTTCAGTGATCAGAGCGTGCAGTACGCCAATAAGGAGTACCGTCAGATTCCGTTTACGGAGGCGGATATTGAGGCGCATTTGTTGCCCCAGGGGGTGACGGTGATTTCGCAGTAGTTTGGAGCGAGGAGTGACAATTTTCTGTTTCCCAAAGGGTAAGGCCGGCGATCTAGGATCGTCGGCCATGTCATGTTTGGAACTAGGGCAGTGGCTGTGGCCGTGTGACAGTCCAGAGTGGGCGCCGCCTCAGTCTCAAGCCTGTCGGGCCCCCCGGGGAACACTTTGTGAGAATTTAAGACATACAAAAAACCCCCGCCGTGGGGCGAGGGTTTGGCTAGACTCAGAGCCCGCCAAAATGGCCAGGCTCACCGTCCCGCATTTATTACGGGGCGGGAGGAGCCGGATAGCCCATTGCTACCAATGTTCTCACAATCATCTGGGTGAATGTATCTTTAGCATTCGCCTGAGAAACAATCACCTTTTCCTCGGTAGCAATAGTCCGATCCTTTAGGAAATCAAACTCAAAGTCGGCCAGGTTCGGAGCTTCAGCCTTTTCCTCTCTCGGTAGAACCGGAGTGCCGTGAACGCCCTCCGGATAATCGACGAAGAATGCACTGTCATTAATGATTCCCAGTTCGTCAGCGAGCGGGAGGGACCCTGCCAGCGGCGCTTGTGACGAATTTATCTCGAAATTGCCAATCGTCACATCGAGTGGCGTCTGCCAAGGTTCGGTTCCAAAACCATCATAAGCTGCTGCAATGGTCGTCCGGTCGCCCTCAACTTGCGACAGGAGAACCGTTGATGTGCTGGCAACAAGGTTGTCTGCGAAGTTGATCGGGTCCGTCGAATCAATGGCCGCCTGAAGCACGTTGAAGTAGGTCTCCAGGTTAGCGTCGCCTTGTGTCAGGCCTGCGCCCAGCGGTGCTGGCTGAGCAAGCCCACCCAGTATCGTCGGCGCAAAAGAGGGCGAGTTTTCAAGCATGCGCACAAGCCCGGAAGCCGGAGTCAAGAGATGCGTTGCGGCAATACTGAGATCGGCATCTCCGCTGTCGGTTGCGGCGGAAACAAAGCTGGTTCCGTTAACCGTGCCAAGGGAGTGCCCCACAAGGTAAACTTGGCTTTGATCTACGCCTCCCCAGTTGGCAATGGTCTTGCGCACATTCATAAGATCAACAGCGCCTTGGCGCAGGTTGTCCCGGGTGTTGAGGAAGCCAGATAGGTTGATGAACAGATCGCCTGATTCACCCACAGGGTTCTCTGGGTCGAAATTCATTGCCACCACCTGGTTTTGCTCATTGGTGCCAAGGTTGAAGTGACGCTCTGGGATGTTATCAATACTGTCGAGTCCTGGAATGGTGCTTCCTGCCCGAGCGACAGTTCCTTGGATAACCAGAATGGAACCCACGGCCTGTTGAACGTCAGCGTTGCTTGCAAGAGCAAGCACCTCTGGATCTTCGCTCGTGCCCTGGCCGGTGATGACCGCAATCAGTTGTTGCGCCTGGCTAGACGTAAAGTCTGTAAAGCCGTTGGCAACTGCAAGATTTTGGGTGAAGCTTACTACAAATGTTCCATCAATGACGCTCTCAATGCGAGCGTCCGTTGGGGTTGCCAAGGCTCCCAAGCCTGTGGTCTTGGCCTCCAACTGTTGTTCTGCCGCAGTAAGCAATTGTGTAGCAAGGTCAACTTGGTCCTCGGTACTAAACGGTCCAATCCCATGCAACGGCTGATCAATAGCAACCACTACCAAGTCGCCCGGTGAGTTGTTAATCAGTGCACTGCCGAAACCAAGTGCGGCGCTCCGATCCGTGGTGATGCCATGCTGGAACATCACAACTTTCAGGTCTCCAGAGGAATCCAGAAGATCGTCAGGAGTAACGCTGTCCGAAGTCATGACGATGACCGGCGCAGTCTGAACAGTCGTCTCCTCAGGGAAGGGGAAAATACTGTTCACTACAGTCGAAGAGGATGGATCAGCTTGTGCCAGATCGAACCCGAATCCGTTCTTGATTCTCGCGGCCAGCTCCGAATCGGCTTTCCAGAAGCTGTCGCGGACCTGAGAGGTATTACCGCCCTCAGGTGTGCCCAGGTAATAAGGCAGGGTAATGGAGCCTTCGTGGATCCTTACTGCTGTCTTATCAGGATCTATTACGCTTGCCAACACGGCTGACCGCTGGGTAGCAGAGGTGGTAGAGACAATGTCGAGTTCCTGGGCCGAGGGTGTTGGGAATTCGGCACCCAACTGGGATTGCGCCGCGCCCGCTAGGACTTGACCTGTACAAGCAAACTTATCGCTCGCCGAGTCGCAGCCTGCAGCGGACAGTGCACTACTGAGAGGCGCCAACTGCTCTGCTTCTGACGGAACGAATGCGGCCACGGCACCCTGAACTGCAAGGTTAACGTCGTCATATCCGAAGTTTGCGGGGTTGGGATCCCCTGAAAGCATGAAGCTGCTGGGAGGGTCCGATGAGAACGGTTCAAAGTCAGCAGCCGTTACTGCCCCGTCGTCATTCAAATCCCAGGTTGGGACTGGTTGCCCGGGAACTCCTTCCACACCCGCCTGGTTAAGGAAGTAAAGCTGGGCACCGCGGATTTTTTTGGCGGCTGTCGTGGTGACAAGAGCCTTTACCTGATCCTCGAACCACTTCGCTGGGTTTGCGATGTAAGTGAGAACTTTCTCATCGTTAGAGGTGGTGAAGCTATAAGTCAAAGCCAGTCCGGCCCTGACAGCCTCAATCTGCTCGGCTGAAGGTGCTGTGACCTTCTGGTTTGCCAGGAGAGCCTTCGCTGTTGCAGGCTCCCAAAGGCTGTTAATAAGCGAAACAAGTGCATCCAGTCCCGGGGCAACGGTTGTGTTGTCGTCGTTGATTTCCGGATAGTTGGGATCCTGGATACTGTCCTTCAGTACTGTGTACTGGGGAGAACTGACGATAGGCTCTCCGTTGCTTGTGATGCCTTTACGCAGCGCGACGATGTAACGAGTGTTGGGCTTTAAAGGTTCCTTCGGAAGAATTCGGATGAAATCGGTTACGGATCCGTCCTCCAGGCGCAATTGCTTGATTTCCAGTTCCACATCCACAGCGCCAGCCACGGTGGGAGGCTCCGCTGCCTTCAGACCACGCAGCGGTTCACCGCTGGCATAAACGGTCTCGAGGAGGAATACGTTCTGGGCCAGAGTTGCGAAATTCAGGTCGTCAATGTCGCCGCTCATCTGGATGTCTATCGGAGCGGTTGTGGACGCCCCACTGAGCCCGTTCAGAGCTGCAATAACAGGGTTGTTGTCAGGGTTCGCAACCGTGAACGAGCCGTCTCCAACCGAGCCAAAGATTAGGTCATTGGGAATTGGCAATGCAGAGACGCCCGGGCGTGGGTCGAACACAGGCCAGACTTTTCCCTCGAAGGTGGCGAGGTACTGATCATATGCGGATTCTTTGTCCACGTAATTCGGCGTTGGATTGGCATTCGCCCCCTCATCACCGCCGCTAAGGCAGCCGGTAAGTCCAACGGAAGACGCCACGGCAAGACTTATTAGAGTTTTCTTGAACATGGGTGGAACCTTTTCCTGTTGTTGTGTCGTTATGTTCGGCAGCTGACGGGGCCGGTCTGATCCGGTAAGCCCGTTGTCAGTGGCCTGTTCTGCTTAAACTGTTGTCTGAAATTGTAGCCAGCGCTGTAAGCCAATTTCTGTATCTCTGACTATAGCGACAGTATGGCAAGTGTTGATCAGCCAAAAGTGTGATTCTGGTAGTTTGAATCCTCCCCGCACGGTTGGAGACGGCCTCTGAGAAAAATAGTTTGCGGTTAACCGTTTGTCGAGGCCCTTCAGCGGGTAAGTGCCCGGTTTTCGCGCAGAAGGCTTCGCCATCTGTCGGATCCCTCGCCAAATGGATTTTCTGGTAAACTCTCGCCTCCCGATTTTTGATGACACACCATAACGATAGCTAGCTGATGAGGCGCCTATGACCACCGTAATCCGCCAGGACGACCTGATTGAAAGCGTAGCGGACGCGCTGCAGTTCATTTCCTATTACCACCCCAAGGATTTCATTGACGCGGTTCATGAAGCCTACCAGCGGGAAGAGTCCCAGGCGGCGAAGGATGCCATGGCCCAGATTCTGATCAATTCGCGCATGTGTGCCCAGGGCCACCGGCCGCTGTGCCAGGACACCGGTATTGTCACGGTTTTTGTGAACATCGGCATGAACGTGCAGTGGGATTGCGAATTGCCGCTGGATGAGGTGATCAACGAGGGCGTGCGACGGGCATACACCCATCCGGATAACGTGCTGCGGGCATCCATCCTCGCCGACCCGGATGGCAAGCGCCAGAACACCGGCGATAACACGCCGGCCATTATCCACTACAAGATGGTGCCGGGCGACAAGGTAGAGGTACATGTTGCCGCCAAGGGCGGTGGTTCGGAGGCGAAATCCAAGTTCGCCATGCTCAATCCCTCAGACTCGGTTGTCGACTGGGTGCTGAAAATGGTGCCGCAGATGGGCGCGGGCTGGTGTCCGCCGGGCATGCTGGGTATTGGTATTGGCGGCACGGCCGAGAAAGCCATGGAAATGGCGAAGGAATCCCTGCTGGATCCGATCGATATTCACGATCTGAAAGAGCGTGGTGCCTCCAATCGCGCCGAAGAGCTGCGCCTTGAGCTGTTCGACAAGGTCAACGATCTCGGCATCGGCGCCCAGGGCCTTGGCGGTCTGACCACCGTTCTGGATGTAAAAGTGAAGGATTACCCGACCCACGCGGCCAACAAGCCGGTGGCTATCATTCCGAACTGTGCCGCCACCCGCCACGCACACTTTACTCTGGACGGCACCGGCCCAGCCCTGCAAACCCCGCCGAGCCTGGAAGACTGGCCGGAGATTACCTGGGAAGTTGGCGATAACGTTCGCCGCGTGAACCTGGATACGGTGACCCCGGAAGAGGTGAAAGAGTGGCAGCCGGGTGAAACCGTTCTGCTGTCTGGCAAGATGCTGACCGGCCGTGACGCTGCCCACAAGAAGATGGTGGACATGATCGAGAAAGGCGAGGAACTGCCCGTTGATCTGAAGGGCCGCTTCATCTATTACGTGGGGCCGGTGGACCCGGTGCGCGAGGAAGTGGTTGGCCCGGCTGGCCCGACCACCGCGACCCGTATGGACAAGTTCACCCACACCATGCTGGAGAAAACCGGGCTCACCGGCATGATCGGTAAAGCCGAGCGCGGCCAGGTGGCCATCGACGCCATCAAGGAATTTGGCGCAGTTTACCTGATGGCAGTAGGCGGCTCGGCCTACCTGGTGTCCAAGGCGATCAAGCACGCCGAAGTCGTTGCCTTCCCGGAACTGGGGATGGAAGCGATTTACGAGTTTGAAGTGGAAGACATGCCGGTGACAGTCGCCGTGGATTCCCGGGGCTCTTCGGTGCACCAGACTGGTCCGGCGGAATGGCACGAGAAGATCATCGCTGCCAAGGCGGTGTGAACAACTGAAATTGGGGTCAGAAGAACTTTTCTTCTGACCCCGTCTTTACCCTCCGTCAGCTCGAACAGCTGATATTCAGATGCTTGCCCCAATCCGGCGGTAATGCCGCGTAGGCCTCGTTTTCCGGCTGTTCATCGAAGGGGCGCTCCAGAACCTTCAGCAGCGCTTTCATCGGTTGATAATCCCCGTTCTGGGCTTCCTGAATAACCTGCTGGGCAAGGTAATTCCTCAGTATGTACTTGGGGTTTACGCCACGCATGGCGTACTCCCGCTCATCGTGGGCGCGGGTTTCGCTCATCAGCCGTTCTTCATACCGCTGCAGCCACTGATCCGCCACGCTGCGATCAACAAACAGGTCCCGCACTGGCGAATGGCCATGGGCCTGAAGGTTGGACAAGGCCCGGAAGAACCCAGTGTAGTCCACATGGTGCTCGTGCAGCATGCTGAAGGTGTCCATGATCAGGCTCAGGTCTGTGTCCTGCTCGTTTGCCAGCCCCAGTTTGTCTCGCATGTTCTGGAGGAACCGGGCGTTGTAGGCGGTCTCGTAACGCCGCAGGCCCCGGCGAACACTGTCCTCGTCCATGATCGGCAGCAGGGCCCGGGCCAGATACTGGCAGTTATCGAAGCCAACCTGTGGCTGGCGGTTATAGGCGTATTGGCCCGCCTGGTCAGTGTGGTTGGCGATATAGCCGGCATCGAAATCATCGAGGAAAGCGTAGGGGCCGTAATCGAAGGTGTCGCCGATGATGGACATATTATCGCTGTTCATCACGCCATGGCAGAAGCCCACGGCCTGCCAGTCGGCAATCATTCGAGCGGTACGTTCAACCACTTCCTCGAACCAACGGGTATGGCGCTCGTCGTCCGGTAAATTGATTAAATGGGGAAAGTGCAGCGATATCACGTGTTCGAGCAGAGTACTGACCGCGTCCGGGCCTTCGTGGTGGGCTGCAAATTCAAAATGCCCGAAACGGATATGGCTCTGGGCCACGCGAACCAGCGCAGCGGCGGTTTCAATGGATTCCCGGCGGACCGGATCCCTGGCGCTGACCATGAACAGGGCCCGGGTGGTGGGAATGCCCAGACCATGCATGGCTTCACTGCACAGGTACTCGCGGATGGTGGAGCGCAGAACCGCCCGGCCGTCGCCGAACCGCGAATACGGCGTCGTGCCGGCGCCTTTGAGGTGCCAGTCCCAGCGGCGGCCGTCCGGCCCCGTAGTTTCCCAGAGCAGAAGCCCACGGCCATCTCCGAGATCAGGGTTGTAAACGCCGAACTGATGGCCGGTGTATTTCATGGCCACCGGGTCCATACCTTCAAGCAATTCGGCACCTGCGCCCACGCCGGTCCAGTCGGATTCAGACCTGGCGTGGAAGCCCATCTGTTCAGCCAGCTTGTGATTGAAGCACACCATTTTGGCACCGCTCAGGGGCGAGGGCTGGACCCGCGTATAAAAGCTGTCCGGGAGTTCGAGGTAGCGATGCTCGACACGAAAACCGTTGCTACTCATAAAATGCCTATACTCCCATTGGTATGAATTCTGCTGCCTTGTTTCTTTAACCCACTGTCAAAACCGGGAAACCAACGTGTCTGACCGAGCGCTCGAACAAACCATCGAGGCCCTGATCCAACAGGAAGGCCTGCCTGCAACTTACGCCGCAACCGTGGAACAGACCATCTTGCCACTGGCGAACCACATTCTTGCTCTCCATGATACGGAAAAGCGCCCGATTGTGGTGGGTATTCACGGTGCCCAGGGCACCGGAAAGTCAACGCTCACCCTGTTTCTGCGGGAAATCCTGGCCCGGCACCGGAATTGCCCCACCGCCAATTTTTCACTGGATGATATCTACCTTACCAGAGCCGAGCGCAAGGGCCTCGCTGAGCGGGTGCACCCTCTGTTCATAACCCGGGGCGTACCCGGCACCCACGATGTGGCACTTGGGCAGAGGGTGCTCGATCAACTTCGATCCGTCGGGCCGGAGGACAGCACTCCGATCCCTTCGTTCGACAAATCCCGGGACGATCGGGTTCCAACCAGTGCCTGGCCGGAGTTTTCCGGTCGGCCAGAAGTCATTCTGGTGGAAGGGTGGTGCCTGGGAGCGCAGCCGGAGAATGACAAAGCGTTGATGGCACCGATTAACAGCCTGGAGGCGAAGGAGGATCCTTCGGGAATCTGGCGGACTTACGTTAATGAGCAGCTTAAAGGCGAGTACCGGGATTTTTTCAACCAGATCGATTGCCTGGTGATGCTCAAAGCGCCCTCCATGAGGTGTGTTCTGGAATGGCGCAGCCTTCAGGAACAAAAGTTGGCAAGAAAGACTCGTGGTGCACCAGAACAGGGCGGCGAAGCGGATCGCGCACAAGGAATGCGCATTATGGATGATGAGGAGGTCGCCCGCTTCGTCATGCACTATGAGCGTGTTACCCGCGCCTGTCTGGCGGAGATGCCGGGCAGGGCCGATGTGCTTATCGATGTGGCCGAGGACCATTCCCTCGGGCTACCGCAGTTTCGCGCCGGTTAACGGAGACGCATTATGGCCAGACCCCGCCTGCTTATCTTTTCCGATCTCGACGGCACCCTGCTTGATCACGACGATTACCGCTGGCAGCCCGCGGGCCCGGCGCTGGCAAAGCTCCGGGCCGCCGGCATCCCGCTGGTGCTTAATTCCAGTAAAACACTGCCGGAAATCCGGGCGTTACGGGAGGAGTTGGGTAATACCGATCCGTTTATTGTCGAAAACGGTGCAGCGGTCGTTATACCGCCCCATACCTTCGGCAACGCCAGCGAGGAGGTGGTGAATTTTGGTGCAACCCGGGATCGCGTGCTGGAAGTACTGCGAGCGCAGCGCGAAAAGGGCGCCCGGTTCAGGGGCTTCGATGACATGTCTGCCGACGAGCTGTCAGCGGAAACCGGCCTGGAGCCGGCGGCAGCCGAGCGGGCCAAACAGCGCCTGGGCACCGAGCCGCTGATCTGGCAGGGCACCGGGGAGGAACTTGCCCGGTTTGAGGTGGCCCTGGCGGAGCAAGATCTCCGGCTGGTACCGGGCGGACGCTTTCTCCATGTCATGGGCATTTTCGATAAAGCCGATGGGGCCCGGTTCTTGCTAAACAAATATAAAGAGCAATACCGGGAGCAGTATGGCGATGTGCCAGTGTTGGCCATTGCCCTGGGTGACAGCCCCAACGATCAGCAGATGCTGGAATCGGCGGATATTCCGGTGGTGATCCGGGGTGTAAACAGCGAAGAAGTGCGGTTGCCTTCGGCAAAGCACGCCATGCGCTCCCTCAAGCCCGGCCCAGCAGGCTGGAATGAGTGCGTACTCAATCTCCTGGTTGAGTACGGGTACTGACCCGTTTGAGTGCGGGTATAAAGAAGGAGATCCGCGATGGGCGACTTTTACCAGAATGGCATCATCACCACCCTCCATAACCTTGTTCGGCGCCCGGTGGAGGACCTGGAAGCGGAACTGATGAATTTTCGCAAGGCCCGGCCCATGTCACTGGTGCTGCCGTCGCTGTACTCCGAACTGGAAGGCCCGGCCCTGAAAAATATTGTGTACGAGCTGGGCAAGGTGCCTTATCTGGATCAGGTGGTGATTGGCCTGGACCGCGCCAACGAGGAACAATACCGCCACGCCCTGGAGTACTTCTCGGAACTGCCCCAGAACTTCAAGGTGCTCTGGAACGACGGGCCACGTCTCAGGGCCATTGACCTGAAGCTTCGGGAGCAGAACTTGGCACCGACTGAAATGGGCAAGGGCCGGAACGTCTGGTATTGCTTTGGCTATGTACTGGCGTCTGGCGTGAGCAAGTCCGTTGCCTTGCACGATTGCGACATCCTCACGTATTCCCGGGACCTCGTGGCGCGCCTTATTTATCCTGTGGCCAATCCCGGATTCAACTATATGTTCTGCAAAGGCTACTATGCCCGAGTGGCGGACGGGAAAATGAACGGACGGGTGAGCCGCCTGCTGGTGACACCGCTGATCCGCGCGCTGAAGAAAGTCTGCGGCCCCAACGATTTCCTGGATTACCTCGACAGCTACCGGTACCCCCTGGCCGGGGAGTTCTCGTTCCGCACCGATGTGATCAATGATCTGCGCATTCCCAGTGACTGGGGGCTGGAGATCGGCGTGCTGTCGGAGATGAAGCGCAACTACGCCACCAACCGCCTGTGCCAGGTGGATATTGCCGATGTCTATGACCACAAGCACCAGGAGCTTTCACCCGAGGATGCCAGCAAAGGGCTGTCTAAAATGAGCATGGATATCGCCAAGGCCTTGTTCCGAAAGCTGGCGACCAACGGCGAGATTTTCTCCAATGAGAAATTCCGGACTATCAAGGCCACGTATTTCCGCATTGCCCTGGATTTCGTGGAGACCTACCAGAACGACGCCATTATTAACGGCCTGACGTTTGATCGGCACAAGGAGGAGAAGGCCGTGGAGCTTTTCGCCCAGAATGTGATGCGGGCCGGCGCCTATTTTCTCGATAACCCCATGGATACGCCCTTTATTCCCAGCTGGAATCGTGTAACAAGCGCCATCCCCGACATCAAGGAGCAGTTGCTGGAGGCGGTGGAGCTGGATAATGAGGAATTCCGGCCATGACCCAGCCTCTGAAAGCGAAGCTGGTTTCCATGCTGGAGGTGGTGTATCCGGAGCTGGACTGTGACTTTCTGGCCGAGCAGTTGCTGACCACCGTGGGGCTGGAGCCCAACCAGGCACCGCCGCCTGCGCATCAGAATAACTGGGACGAATCGGATGTGGTGTTGATCACCTATGCCGACACGGTTCAGCGGGCGGACGAAAAGCCGCTGCAGACGCTGCATCGTTTCCTGGGCGATTGCCTGTCAGATTCTGTCTCGTCGGTGCACATACTGCCGTTTTTCCCTTACAGCTCCGACGACGGTTTTTCGGTGATGGACTATCTGGCGGTGAACGAGTCCCACGGAAACTGGGAGGATATCGAGGCCATCGCCCGGGATTACAAGCTGATGGCGGACCTGGTGATCAACCATATGTCGGCTCGCAGCCGCTGGTTCGAGAATTTCCGCAAACGGGTCGACCCAGGGAAGGATTACTTCTTCGAAGGTAATCCAAGGGATGATCTGAGTGCCGTCGTGCGCCCCCGAACCTCGCCACTGCTGAACCCGGTTCAGACCGATGATGGTGAGCGCTATGTCTGGTGCACCTTCAGCGAGGATCAGGTTGATCTGAATTTTGCCAACCCCAAGGTACTCATTGAGTTCGCCGCCATCATCCGGAGCTACCTGGAGCGGGGCATCATCATTTTTCGGCTCGATGCCGTGGCCTTTCTCTGGAAGGAACCGGGCACGCCCTGCATCCATTTGCAGCAAACCCATGAGCTGATCAAGATCCTGCGCCTGCTGATTGAGCACCACAGCCCGGACGCGGTGGTGCTTACCGAGACCAACGTGCCCAACCGGGAAAACCTTACCTATTTCGGCAACGCCAACGAAGCCCATGTGATCTATAACTTCTCTTTGCCGCCCCTGCTGATCAATACCCTGGTAACCGGTGACTGCAAGCACCTGAAAACCTGGCTGATGAGCATGCCGCCGGCGCAGATGGGCACCACCTATCTGAATTTTATTGCCTCCCACGATGGCATCGGTATGCGGCCGACGGATGGTCTGCTGACTGACGAAGAGAAGCAGCGGCTGATCAACACCCTGGATTCGTTCGGCGGCAAGGTATCCTATCGGCGCACGCCGGATGGCAGGGACCAGCCCTACGAAATCAATATTGCCCTGTACGATGCGCTTCAGGGCACGGCGGAGTCTGGCCGGGATCACTGGCAGTTGCAGCGCTTTGTCTGCGCTCACACCGTGATGCTGGCGCTGGAGGGGATTCCGGCGTTCTACATCCACAGCCTGCTGGCGACTGAGAACGATCTGGAGCGGGTGGAGCACACCGGCCGGCTGCGGTCCATTAACCGCAGTCAGTGGCAACTGGATGAGCTGGAGCAGAAGCTCGCGGACCCTCTGAGCCATCACAGCAAGGCGTTTCGGGAGCTGAAACGCCTGATCGCCATTCGGCGGAAGCAGCCGGCTTTCCACCCCAATGCCACCCAGTTCACCCTGCATCTGGGCCTTCAGCTGTTCGGCTTCTGGCGCCAGAGTATGCGCCGGGACCAGTCCATCTTCTGCATTCACAACATCAGTAACGAGGTGCAACAGGTGGCCCTGAGCGACATCAACCTGATCGGCACCGACCAATGGCAGGACCTGATTTCAGGGATGACGATCGATGACCTGGCCGGCTCAATCACCCTGAAACCCTACCAGAGCGTATGGCTGTCCAACCTGGACGTTACCGTCTGATCATCTGACAACGTCATTTGTGCAATGCTCGAAAAACATAGGGTATCCTGTGGCCATATGGGCAAGGCCGAGACGTCATATATGATCAAAGCAATCAAGGTAACCGGGGACAACCTAAGCTGGGATTCCTGGGAAGGACCGGGAGAGCCCCCGGCCGATCACGTCGAAATCGAGGTTGTCTGGACAGCCATCAACCGTGCCGACCTGATGCAGCGGGCAGGAGTTTATCCGCCACCGCCGGGAGCGTCTGACATTCTGGGGCTGGAGGTCAGTGGCCGTATTGCTTCTGTTGGTCCGGGTGTTACCGCCTTTGCACCCGGCGATGAGGTTTGTGCCTTGTTGACAGGCGGAGGTTACGCGACCCGGGTTGTTGTACCGGAACTCCAGGTTTTGCCGATACCCAAAGGGTTGACCCTTGAGACGGCGGCAGCCATTCCGGAAGTTTTCGCAACAGCGTGGCTGAACCTTTACCACGAAGCTGCGCTGAAGCCTGGTGAGCGGGTACTTCTGCACGCCGGCGGCAGCGGTCTTGGCACCGCTGTTATCCAGTTGGCCACGGCCTTTGGCAATCCGGTGTTTGCCACCGCGGGCGACGACACCAAGCTGGAGATTTGCCGCAAACTGGGTGCCAGCGGTGTCTGGAATCGCAACGAGGGTTCCTTTATCGATGCTGTCACGGCGTGGGGTGGCGTCGATATGGTGTTGGATCCGGTTGGCGGCAGCTACATCGCCGAAGACCAGCGGGTTCTGAATGTGGATGGCCGGATTGTACTGATCGGACTGATGGGTGGCCGGATGGCCGAAGTGGATCTGGGCATCATGCTGATTAAACGCCAACGCCTGATTGGCTCCACGCTGCGTTCGCGCACGGTCGAGGACAAGGGCAAGGTGATGCAGGCGCTCCAACGGCATGTCTGGCCACTGCTCGCAGCCGGCCAGATTGAGCCTCTGATTGATAGCACCTGGCCGATAGAGCAGGTGGAAGACGCGATGGCCTATGTCGCCGAGAACAGGAACACCGGCAAGGTACTCCTGAAAATCTCCGACTGATCACTCAGCTCGTCGCCTCTCCCACGAGCTATCAGTCCGCGATATGAACCAGTTGCTTGCCGAAGTTCTGGCCCTTGAGCATGCCCTTGAAGGCATCAACGGCATTTTCCAGGCCTTCGGCAACGGTTTCCCGGTATTTCAGTTCACCGGAGGCAACCCGGGAGGCCAGGATGTCGGTGATTTCCTGATGCTGGTCCTGCCACTCGGTGACCAGGAAAAACCGGTGTTCGGGCACCGGGTCCAGCGCCTTCAGGACGTGGAACGGGGTTTCCACACTGGCCATATCCGTTGCATTGTAGGCAGACACGAATCCGCAGATAGGCACACGGGCATCTTTGTTCAGCAACGGGGCAACAGCTCTTGTAACGGCACCGCCCACGTTTTCGAAGTAAATGTCGATGCCGTCGGGGCAGGCCGCTTTCAGGTCCTCTTCCAGGTTGCCTGCCTTGTAATCAACACATGCGTCGAAACCCAGTTCATTGACCACGTAATCGCACTTTTCAGGGCCGCCGGCAACGCCAACCACCCTGCAACCCTCTGATTTTGCCGTCTGGCCAACGACAGTGCCCACCGGTCCGGACGCAGCGGAGACAACCACGGTTTCGCCGGCTTTCGGCTTGCCCACGTACATCAGGCCACAATAACCAGTGCGCCCGGGCATGCCGGCAACGCCGAGGTAGGCTTGCACGGGAACCTTGTCGCGCTGCTGAATCTTATACACCATCGGTGCATCGGCCGGGAAAGTGACGTATTCCTGCCAGCCGGAATAGCAGGTGACCAGATCGCCGACCTTCAGCTCGTCTGAACGGGATTCCACCACCCGGGCAACACTCTCACCGACAATGGGTTCGTCAATGCCGATGGGATCCATGTAACCTTTGGCATCGTTCATGCGGGGACGCATGTAAGGGTCCAACGAAAGCCAAAGCACCTGGGCAACGACTTCGCCCTCATTGGGAGAGCGCACGGGGAGCTCTTCCAGTACCAGATCGCCTTGCTGAATTTCACCCTGCGGGCGCTGTTTGAGCACAACGGCTCGGTTTTGGTATTCGCTCACGCACTTTCTCCGGTTGCATAATGAAACCAGATTAGGGTGCAGCAGAATGCGTTGTCGGTCAACCTCTCATCTTTGAGCCAGAGAGCAGCTCCGGGGTTTCATTCTCCGGCTTGATGGCTATAATCGGAAACCTGCTCAGGACGAGCTGGAAAACCTATTTTCTTCAGGGAACGAAGATATGCCCCAGGCAAGCGGATTGCAGTTTACCGCCCGTATTGGCGGACTCCCCTCCGATTTATTTTCCGTGGTTGGCTTCACACTGACCGAGCGCCTGTCCGAGGTGTTCCAGGGTCACCTTGAGCTGGCCAGTACCGACGCGTCGATCCAGGCCTCGGAGATTCTGGAACAACCGGTGGATCTCGTGATCTGGCAGGATGGCACGCCGCTCCGGCGCTTTACCGGTGTGGTTAACGAATTTGCCCGGGGCGATCGCGGCCACCGGCGCACCCGCTATGAACTGGTCATCCAGCCTCCGCTATGGCGCCTGGGCCTGATGCACAACAGCCGGATTTTCCAGACTCAAAGTACTGAAGCCATCGTGCGCACCCTGCTGGAAGAGCGTGGCATTATCGATTCGGTCTTCGATCTGAAGCGCCCCCCGGAGCAGCGGGAATACTGTGTGCAGCACCGGGAAAGCGACCTGGCCTTCCTGGAGCGCCTGGCCGCCGAGGAAGGCTGGCACTATCGCTACGAACACGGCAGCGTCGATGGCGAGACCCAGCCGGCGCTGATCCTCGCCGACCATCACGGCGATGCTCCGAAACTGTCACCGGCCGAATACAACGCCAACGCCGGCGGCAGCACCCGGCGCCCGGCGGTGTTCCGGTTCCGGTATGAAGAGCGGGTACGGGTGGCTTCCGTGGCCATGAAGGATTACACCTTCAAGAATCCCGCCTATGCCCTGATGCATGAGCATGCAGCCGGTGATCTGAAGCACCGGGAAGACTACCAGCACTACGACTACCCCGGCCGCTTCAAGGCTGACGCCAGCGGCCAGCCTTTTGCCGAAGCCCGGCTTCAATCCCTGCGCAACGACGCCAGCACCGCCTCCGGTGAGAGTAACCGCCCGGATTTCACGGCCGGGGCGAAGGTGGCGCTGACCGAACACGACAGCGAGGCCCTGAATCGGGACTGGCTGCTGACAGCTGTTACCCACACCGGTACCCAGCCCCAGGCCCTGGAAGAGGAGGGCGGCAGCGAACCCACCACCTATCACAACCGGTTCAATGCCATACCTGCAGATCTGACCTGGATACCGCAGACGCCACACCGCCCCCTGATGGACGGCCCGCAGATCGCCCTCGTCACCGGCCCCGAGGGCGAAGAGATTCACTGCGATGCACACGGCCGGGTCAAAGTAAGATTTCCCTGGGACAGATACTCCAAGAATGACGAACACAGCAGCGCCTGGCTGAGAGTCAGCCAGGGCTGGGCTGGTGGCCAGTATGGCTTCATGGCGCTGCCACGAATCGGCCATGAAGTGATCGTCTCCTTCCTGGATGGCGACCCGGACCAGCCGATCATCACCGGCCGAACCCATCACGTGACCAATACACCTCCCTACGGGCTGCCGGAACACAAAACACGCACCACTCTGAAAACCCAGACCCACAAGGGTGAGGGCAGCAACGAACTGAGATTCGAGGACGAAGCTGACAAAGAACAGATCTACATCCATGCCCAGAAGGACCTGGACCTGCTGACGGAAAACAACCGCACCGAGGTCATTGAGAACGACAGCCACCGAACGGTAGGCAGTAGCGAGTTTAGCCACATCAAGGGTGATGATCACTGCACGGTAGACGGAGAAAAGCGGGAATCCTTCGGTGGTGACTGCAGCCGGAACATCGGCGGCACCTTTCACCAGAAGTCCGCCCAGGGAACCCTCACCGAAGCCCGTACAGAAGTTCACCATAAGGCGGGCTCTAAGGTGGTGCTGGATGCGGGCGCGGAACTCACCATCTCCGCCGGCGGCAGCCTGCTGAAGCTGGACCCGAGTGGCGTGACGCTGGCAGGGCCTGGGGTGAAGATCAATTCGGGTGGTTCGCCGGGCAATGGTTCGGGACAGGTTGTGATGATGGCGGAAATGCCGCAGGTGATTGAGGGTGACCAGCCCCACAAGCCCGAGCAGCAGGCACTGGCGGAGGTTGAACAGCGGGAAAACGCGCCGGCCATCAATGTCGAGTCCCAGATTGCGGCGCTCAGGAAAGGGAATGCAACCTGCCCGGTTTGTGAGGAACAGAGCTCATGAAACAGGACTTCGGGCCCGTATCGGAATCGCCGTTTGCACATGTTCACTGGCCTGACCATCGCCCGGTTGGGCTTGTCCTGGATGGTGTCGCTATTCCGGGGCTCGGTGAACAGATATACCAGTGGGCCGGTGACCAGCCCTCTAGCGCGGAGTGCCTGTATGCTACAACCCGCTGGGAGTTAGTTTCGGACTTGTCCCCGTGGCTTGTGTGGCTCAGTGGGCCGGAAGATCCGGTGCTGGAAGGGTTCCTGGCGCAGGGGGCCGAGCATGAGCATGGGTACCTGCTGATATCAGCCACAGACCGTGCTACCTGTGCCCGCTGGATGCGGTCCCACCTGCAGGTAGAAATGGCGCCGGATTGCGAAGAACTGGTGCGCATTGGCCATCCAGCGCTGGCAGGAACAGTGATCGGGGGCAACCTTTCCGGCTTTCCCACCAGAGCCGTGGATCGGCTGATAGTTCCGGATCGTATCAGCCAACAATGGCACCTTGTCGAGCCTCCGGCGGTTCAGGCAGGCAGCACAGGTGACCCGCCCGGAAAAATGATGGCCTCAGCGGACTTGAAGGGCGCTTTCGAAGCCTTCAATCGGCGCAAGGGCGCACTGCAGATATGGGACAACCTGGAGGAGTTGGTGCGCAACCAGTTGGGTGGCCCGGCTTTGAGGGATGCCTACCCCGCACTTTGGAGAATGCTGGAAGAGGCACTTGGCTGCGGGTGCAGCAACCTGCGGGAGGTCATGCAATTCCTGTTCGCCAGACTGCCGCGACAAGCCGATAGAAATGCCGTGACGGAAACGGCGTCCCCATTGGATCAAGGATGAACAATGACACGGATACAGCGCCCCACTGACGACCGGACAAGCAACGATCTTTTATGCTGGGAACAGCCAGGCACCCCCATGGATGAGCCTGCTTCATGCCCACTGCTGAAAACGGTGCATCTGCTGCCCATCCGGTATGGCCGGGTGGAGGTTGCGCCCGCTGATACAGACCCCGGGTACCCTTACCCACTGACCTCACGCCCCCTTGGCTACCGTCTTCTGAGGCATGGCTACCTTTATGTACTGGATGCGGATACCACGGAGCTCCACGAGTACCTGCATGAAAATGGTGAACTGACGGGCCATAGCGACGGCAAGCTGGAGTACCCGGTATCCCATACGCTGTACGTTGCCTTCTCGGAACTGGCATGGACTGCCCGCAAGAAAGCGCAGGTACTGGACGACCCACAGGAGCGTGATGCGCTGCTGCAGAGAATTGACCTGGCCAGTGCCTCGCCGCTGAGCGGCGGCAAGCACCTGTTGACGCCCGAGCAGGCCAAGCAATGGGTGGCTGAATTTCGCGAAGACTATACGCCGGATGCCCCCGAAAACGGCCACCCCCAGGAAAGCGAACCCTACCACTGGGAGAATCAGCCCTATTACCACAAAAGCCGGTTCGGCAAGCTGATCAAACAGCAGTCCATTGATGATGTGTCCAATTGCCTCTGCCTTGTCGTGAGGGACGACGTGGGCGTGATGCTGGACCTGGCCCAGCATCAGGACGATGTGGTGGGGTGGATAGAAAACTGGACAAGTGAGGGAGACGACGAGCGAGATTATTTTCTTGGCGCATTGATTGAGTCCATGACCCTGCTGGACGAACAGGGTCTGGATGCCATGGTGGCCAATTCGGAACACCCTCCCATTGTCTCCATGCGGCAGGACCTGGAAGCCATGCCGGAAAGCGACCGTTCAAAAACCCAGTCCGCATTACTGGCAGCATTGAGACAACTCGAGGATGAAGCGAGACCCGGCCCCAATGATGCGTCGCTTCCCCCTGACGTTAAATCAAGGGTTGAAGAGATCCGGAGTACAGCCAACCGGACCAACGCCTACGGCATCCTTCCCAAAATGCAGAGAGCGGTAGACGAGTGGTACCTGCGACAAGCCATGGAAGGGGCCAGGCCGGATTTTGTGGACTCCCACATAGAAGGCATTGTCGCCTTGGAAAAGGCGCATCGCGATAATCTGAAGGTGATTCTGGAGGGGCGTGGTTTCGGCCACCGCGGCGTCAACGACCTGATCGACCGTGAGGCCATGGATCAGTACATGGCCGGCCAGCGTGCGAAACTGGCCCGCTGGCAGTCACTGCTGACGGAGATAACCAGTGATCGTATTCAACTGCTGACAGACAACCGCTATCACCAGGCCGCGTGGTATTTTGACCCGGAAGACGAAGTGCAGATCGAGGCGGCCCTGGACCTGGAATACGCCTGCCGGAAAGACATCTGCCGTTCCGACGAGGCGAGTGACGGCGTGCTGGAGTGGCTGGAACAGAACCCCCAATACAGCCGCCCCCTGTTCCAGACCCTGCCAAAGAATGACCGCTCCGAAGACGGTGAGCTGGCCAAGACCTACTTGGCGGTTGGCTCTGCTGGCTATGCCGTGGTTACCAGGGCGGCGGAGTGGATCCAGCGGGTAAAAGCGGCAGAGCAGGGCAAGCTTCCGGATTATTCCCACTACTCGCAGCAAATCCAACAAAAAGCGGAGGGGGTGGGGGACACCCTCGCCCCGGCTATTGTCCGGGCCAAGGGACGTGCTGTTGGGGAACTCTACAAGGCCATCGACAGCCAGACCCTGCCGGAGCTCGATGACCTCTTCCGGGATCTGCCGTATTTTTTCAAGCGGCGCATGCTGGACGCCATAGATCAGGGCAAGGCGGAATTCCGCATTGCTTCGGCAAGCGAGTTGGCGACCTTCCGGGACAACCTCAGGCAGATGCTGCAGCTGGATCAACGGATGAAACAGCTCCAGAACCAACACGATGTTGCCAAATCCACCCATGGCCATCTTTCCGAAAAAGCCCAGGGATTGGTGACAGAATTCAAGGCTACCCGCGAAGAGCATCGTAAAATCGGTAAACGCGTGGCCGCCGCCCTCAGCCCGGTTGAGGAAACCGACACCGGCCTGAAACTGGAACCGGCCACCACCGGCCGTGCCGGCATAACGTTGGTTCCGCCGCCATTGGCCCAGCAGGAAGTTGGACGACTGGTTGGGCATTTCCGGCAGGGTTTGGCCTCGGCTCCCCGGGTGAACCTGATGGGGGATGGGCTTGGGGTTTTGGTATTTGGGGTTCAGTTGGCTATTTTTGGAAATGCGTTGGGCGAGCTTTTTTCAAGAGATAATAAGCAGAAAACTTTGCAGTACGATCTGAAACGGGCGGGTGAAAGTCTTGCGGCCACCTTATCGGCGGGTTTTTTGGCGGCTCAGGGAATCATGGACACCGCCTACGGTGCCAGAGCACGAGCTCTGGCCGATGCTTGGCAGCGCACCGCTATGACTGGTGTGAATATCCGAATGGGTAAGCTACATGTGGGGCTTGGCATTCCTGCCTATCTTTTTGGAGCTTTCAGTGCCGGCATTAGTGCCTATAAACACCGTGAAAAATGGTTGAGAGCGGTCCAGTCCGGCAATGTCGAAGCTCAGACTGGTGCAGTGCTGGGCATGATAGGCAGTGGTGGTTTGGCGGGTACTAATACCTACGGACTGTACCGGACTGGTCAATCGTTTATTCAGGCTCTTGCCGCACGAGGGGCTGAATACAAGTCCATGGCGTGGGCTACTGCTGGCCGGGCTTTGTCCGGTCTGTTTGCCCGCCTGAACGTGGCGGGGCTGGTGTTTACGGTTTTTGAGTTAGGGGGTACCTGGCTGTATAACCGTTACAACCTGAGCGAACGGGATAAATGGCTGCAAACCACGCCTTGGTCACGGGAGCCCGATCACGTTCACAATGGCTCGCTTGACGACTACGTAGAGGCCTTTGCGCGGATTGGCAACAGTGTCACCCTTGACGAAGTGCCCGGCGAGGATGAAGAACCTTCCAGGTTACGGTTAAACTGCCACGGTTTGCCGGCGGACAGCCTGATGGAGCCCCTGGAAGGCAACGCGTCCCACCGGCTATCCATCGCCGCATGGCGCATCCAGTCGGGGCGACGGGGGATGTTCTCCCTTCAGCCGGAAACCTGGGTACCCTGTACCGGTACCATTCTGGGTAGCCTGGAGCAGCCGGATACCGATCACTTGCAACTGGTCTTCAGGCCAACGGCCCATGAGAAGACCCAGCATGGCCTCCGCACCCGGGACCTGGGCTTGATGGTCAAGCTTGAAACATTGCAGGAAGATGGAGCCTATACCGGTGCCGTTTATATGCTGAAGGTCACTCCGGATAGTCAGTATCCCCTGACACCCGTGCAGGAGGCACCGAAAGCAGAGATTACGTGGTGGCGACTCCGCCAGCCACTCATAGTGACGGATGGACTTTAATGGACCCCAAGAATGCCCAGCCCGAACAGCCGCCCCGCGCGGGTCTTTCCGAGCCTTTTCCGAGTGGCCGGTTAACCTTTCTGGCACCCAGACCCCTGCCAACTGGCCTGCCGCCGGTGGATCATGGCCATGCGGTGGGGGAAGTGAATGACGGCTACCTGGATTTTGGAGCAGGGGCGGCCTCGGTTTTTGGTTGGCAAATGACACTGGGCGGCCCATTTTTTTGCTTTTTGCTTTTTGCTTTTTTTTTCCCCTTCATTGTCTTTCTTGGAGGGTTTTCTTTTGGCAATGGCTGGGAGGATGCCCTATGGGGGTGGCGAGTAACCTTTGATTTTGCCTTCTGGATTGCTGTTTGGGGAGGGCTCTTTGGCTTCTTCATACTCTCCCTTCCTCGCTGGCAGGCTTATGCCAAATTAAAAAACGTAATCCCCACCCGCTTCAACCGCCAACGCCGGGAAGTGTGTTTCGTGCCGGAGGGAGAGAAGACGCCGATTTTCGTCCCCTGGGAAGAGTTGGTCGCCTGGATGACGGAAGCCCGGGGCGTTACCGAATATGGAGTGCAGCGCCAGTATGGCTTTGGGATTGGCTTCTACCATCCGGACACGGGCGAGAAATACACCCTGGAGTTTGAAACCTACGGCCAGCCCCAGGCCATCAGCACCTGGGAGGCCATCCGGTCATACATGGAGTACGAAGTGCACACCCTGAAAGAGATCCAGGACCCATTGGACCTGCAGGGGCCGGACGATCCACCCTGGGAGGGTGTCCATGTTTTCCGCAATGCCCGCAAACGCCTTCACGAGGAATACCTGGAAGGCAAGCGGGGAGTGCTCTACCTGACCGGCTGGTACCTGTACCACCTGATGACCTTCTGGACTCTGCCGAACCGGCTGGTGGAGTGGGAGGTCAGGAAGATCAAACGCATGAGCCGGAAAGCACTGCCCAAGGCCATGGCGGAGTGGTCCGAACCGCTACAGGAAGACCAATGGGCCAAACCCAGCGAGGAACTGAAAC
>Ga0208300_100348_pt1 | contig 37256 bp, 31 predicted proteins | sample 23_taG_FD_184096 | JGI IMG/M metagenome (GOLD analysis project Ga0208300, IMG submission 184096) | Marine viral communities from Cariaco Basin, Caribbean Sea - 23_WHOI_OMZ (SPAdes) (version 2) | ecosystem: Environmental > Aquatic > Marine > Oceanic | place: Caribbean Sea: Cariaco Basin...
AGCTCGGCCTGCCCGGCCACCCGATCTGGCTGCGCGCCTGGCAGGTCCAGGTGGGCCGTGTGAAGCTTTACCTCCTGGACAGCAACGATGCGGCGAACTACCCGCCGTACCGGGGAATAACCAGTGAACTGTATGGCGGGGCGCCACATCAGCGCCTGATGCAGGAAGTGATTCTCGGAGTCGGCGGCTGGCGGCTGCTCGCCGCGCTCGGCATCGAACCGGAAGTCTGTCATCTGAACGAAGGGCATGCGGCACTCGCCGTGCTGGAGCGCGCGCGCAGTTTCATGCAGCAGACCGGGCAGCCCTTTGATGTCGCACTGGCCGCCACGCGCGCGGGTAATCTTTTCACCACCCACACGGCGGTGGCCGCCGGCTTCGACCGTTTCGCACCGGGCCTCATCGAACACTGTCTGGGTGGATACGCAAGCAACCAGCTCGGTATTACGCTCCAGGATTTGCTGGCGCTGGGTCGCCGGAATCCGGACGATCCGGCCGAGGATTTCAATATGGCGTATCTGGCGATCCGTGGCAGCGGAGCGGTGAATGGCGTGAGCCACCTGCATGGCAAGGTGAGCCGGCACCTGTTTGCGCCGCTGTTTCCACGCTGGCCGGTGGATGAGGTGCCAGTCGCACACGTGACTAACGGCGTTCATATGCCGACCTGGGATTCGGCGGCGGCGGATGACCTTTGGACCCGGGCTTGTGGCAAGGATCGCTGGCTGGGGACGACGGAAGCCCATGAGCAGCACATTCGCGCCCTCTCAGATGCCAGTCTGTGGCAATTTCGCCAGGCCGGCAGCAGGGCCGTGGTTGAATATGTCCGTGATCGATTATCCCGGGAGCTGGCCGCCTCCGGCGAGGCGCCCGAGGCCGCTGATGCTGCGAAACAGCTGTTTGATCCCGGCGTACTGACGCTGGGCTTCGCCCGTCGCTTCGCCACCTATAAGAGGCCGAACCTGCTGCTGCATGATCCGGAGCGCCTGTTGCGCCTGCTGACTGACCCCGAACGCCCGGTGCAGCTCATTATGGCCGGCAAGGCCCATCCGCAGGACCGGGAAGGCCAGGCCCTGATCCAGCAGTGGATGCATTTCATCCGGCGGCCCGAGGTACGCTCCCGGGTGATCTTCCTCAGCGACTATGACATGCACTTGGCGGAGCACCTGGTGCAGGGTGTGGACGTCTGGCTCAATACGCCTCGCCGGCCCTGGGAGGCCAGTGGCACCAGTGGGATGAAGGTACTTGTCAATGGTGGTATCAATCTGTCGGAACTGGACGGCTGGTGGGCCGAAGCCTACACGCCCGATGTGGGGTGGGCACTGGGGGACGGCCAGGAACATGGCGACGATCCGGCCCGGGATGTGGCTGAAGCCAATGCGCTTTACGACCTGCTCGAACGCGAAGTGATCCCCGAGTTCTATACTCGTGATGAACAGGGTATTCCTGCCGCCTGGGTGAACCGGATGCGCGAGAGCATGGCGCGGTTGACGCCGCGCTTTTCCACCAATCGTACGGTGCGTGAATACACCGAGCAACACTACCTTCCGGCCGCCGCTGCCTACACTGAGCGTGCGGCTGGCAAAGGCGTAATCGGCGTGGAGTTGGTGGAATGGCGCCGCGCGCTCGACCAAAAATGGGCCGCGATACGCTTCGGCGACGTGAAGGTCGAGCCTGAGGGCGAGCAACACGCCTTTGAGGTTCAGGTGTACCTCGATGACCTTGATCCGAAGGCTGTTCGGGTTGAGCTGTATGCCGATGGCACCGACGGTGGCGTACCCGAACGGGTGGAAATGCTGCGCGTAGGGCAACCGGCGAACGGGAAAAGCCGTTACACCTATCGCGCAGGTGTGCCCACGGCCCGCCCGGCGACGGACTATACGGCGCGGCTTATACCGTATCACGATGGCGTGGCGGCTCCTCTGGAAGCTGCTCACATCCTGTGGCAGCGGTGAGGGCGGGGCGTTCGGGTAGGGGGTAGACGCTCAGGAAAGATGGAATCGAATATGGCGAGGGAATACACGTTTTCATGGCCGGTGCGCCGGCTTGCGCTTCTGGGGCTGGCGGGAGTTGCAGTGTTCGGGACGTCAATTATTGCCCTGCACCTGACCGGCAGCGGGGTCGGCTGGACGGACGATTATGTCAGCGACCTGGCTAACCAGCCGTTCGGCTGGCTGTTCATGGTCGGCGGGTTTGCTCACGGCGGGGGCAATCTGGCGCTGGCCCTGGGCCTGCGTGGCGCGCTGCGTCCGGGGCGGTGGCGAACCTGGGCAGTAACGCTGTTGGGCCTGGCCTCGGTTGGTATTCTGCTGGTGGCGTTGTTTCCCGTCGAGGCACCTGGTCAGGCGCCAAGTGTGTCCGGGCAGTTACACCGGGCGGCTGCCAGCACGGCGTTTGCACTGGAACTCGCCGCGCTGTTCGTGTTTTCGGCGGCCTTTCGCCGTCAGCGCGTCTGGCGCCGCCGGCGTGCCGTCTCGCTGGCGCTGTCGGCGATCGCGGCGACGGCGCTGACAGTGTTCGTGATTGCCATTCAGCTGGATATCGCGCCGGGCCTGGCCGAGCGTGTCGCACTGGCGGTTTTCCTGGTCTGGGAAGTCTGGGCTGGTGTGCAAATCATCCGGCCGCAACAAAAGCTGAGCCTGCCCGCATAGGGCTGTGACCTGAAGCACTTCCATCCCTTATTCTCGTGGAGGACCTGATCTTGAAACAATCCATACAAACCGAACAAGCCGGTGTCGAGACGTGTCCGCTGGCGGCGGACGAACTCCGCCGGATGGATGCCTACTGGCGTGCGGCCAACTACCTCTCGGTGGGGCAGATCTACCTGCGTGACAACCCACTGCTTACCGAGCCGCTGACCCTGGCGCACGTCAAGGCACGCTTATTGGGACACTGGGGTACCACGCCCGGGCTGAACTTCATTTACGTGCACCTGAACCGGATGATCAGAGCGCTGGATCTGAGCGTCATTTACATCACAGGCCCCGGGCACGGCGGGCCGGGCCTGGTTGCCAACACCTGGCTGGAAGGCAGCTACAGTGAGGCCTATCCGAATATTCCGCAGAACGCCGCCGGCATGCAGCGGCTGTTCAGGCAGTTCTCGTTTCCCGGCGGCGTGCCTAGCCACGTGGCGCCAGAAACTCCGGGCTCCATCCACGAAGGCGGCGAGCTCGGTTACTCCCTGTCCCATGCCTATGGTGCGGTGTTCGATAACCCGGATCTCATCGCCGCCTGCGTGGTGGGTGACGGCGAGGCCGAGACCGGACCACTTGCCACCGCCTGGCATTCAAATAAATTTCTCAACCCCGCGCAGGACGGCGCGGTACTGCCAATCCTGCACCTGAACGGCTACAAGATAGCCAATCCCAGCGTGCTGGCGCGCATTCCCCGCGAGGAGCTGGAGAGCCTGTTCATCGGCTACGGCTACCGGCCTTATTTCGTCGAGGGCGACGAGCCCGCACAGATGCACCAGCGTATGGCGGCGACCTTGGGCACGGTGATCGGCGAGATCCGGGCCATCCAGAACGAAGCCCGGGCCAAGGGTGCGGTCCAGCGCCCGCGCTGGCCGATGATCATCCTCCGTACGCCCAAGGGCTGGACCGGACCGAAGGAAGTCGATGGCCGGAAAACGGAAGGGTATTGGCGTTCGCATCAGGTGCCTTTCGCCGAGCTGGTGGGCAAGCCGGAGCACCTCAAACTACTTGAGGACTGGATGAAGAGCTATCGTCCCGAGGAGCTGTTCGACGCAAACGGCGCCCTGCAACCGGAGCTGGCGGCACTGGCACCAAGCGGCGACCGGCGCATGGGCGCCAACCCCCATGCCAACGGCGGACTGCTGCTCAGGGACCTGCAACTGCCCGGCTTCCGCGAATATGCCGTTGCGGTGGCCAGCCCCGGCACGGAACAGGCGGAATCGACCCGGATCATGGGCGGCTACCTGCGCGATGTCATGCAACTGAACACGGAGACGCGGAACTTCCGCGTTATGGGTCCGGACGAGACCAACTCCAACCGCCTTGGTTCGCTGTTCGAGGTGACCGACCGTGCCTGGATGGCCGAGACCCTGCCGGAAGACGATCACCTGGCGCCGGACGGCCGGGTCATGGAGATCCTCTCCGAGCACACCTGCCAGGGCTGGCTGGAAGGGTATCTGCTGACCGGCAGGCACGGGCTGTTTTCCTGCTATGAGGCATTTATCCACATCATCGACTCGATGTTCAACCAGCATGCCAAATGGCTCAAGGTTACCAGTAAGGAGATCCCCTGGCGCCGCCCCATCGCCTCGCTCAATTATCTGCTGACTTCGCATGTCTGGCGCCAGGACCACAACGGTTTCTCGCACCAGGACCCCGGCTTTATCGATCACGTGGTGAACAAGAAGGCCGACGTTATCCGTGTCTATCTGCCGCCTGATGCCAACACCCTGCTGTGCGTGACCGACTGCTGCCTGCGCTCGCGCAATCTCGTTAATGTGATCGTGGCCGGCAAGCAGCCTCAGCCCCAGTGGCTTGGTATGGATGCCGCCATCAAGCACTGCAGCGCAGGCATCGGCATCTGGGAGTGGGCCGGTAACGACCAGGGCTGCGAGCCGGATGTGGTGATGGCCTGTGCCGGCGACGTGCCGACCCTGGAGGTCCTGGCGGCGGTGGATATTTTGCGCCGCCACCTGCCCGAGCTCCGGGTGCGCGTGATCAACGTGGTGGATCTCATGACCCTGCAGGACCAGGCGGAGCACCCGAACGGGCTGTCACACAGGGACTTCGACACCCTGTTCACGACCGATAAACCGATCATCTTCGCCTATCACGGTTACCCCTGGCTGATCCACCGCCTGACCTACCGGCGCACCAATCACAAGAACCTTCACGTGCGAGGCTACAAGGAGGAAGGCACCACCACCACGCCGTTCGACATGGTGGTGCGCAACGACATGGACCGTTTCCATCTGGTGGCGGATGTCATTGATCGGGTTCCGCACCTGGGGTCACGGGCGGCCTATCTCAAGCAGTGGTTGCGCGACCGGCTGATCGAGCACCAGCATTACATCACCGAGTATGGCGTGGATATGCCGGAAGTCACGCAATGGCAATGGGGGCAACCGCACACCAACTGATGAGAGGTCTGGCGCTCGCAGTCCGGATTTTCATTCCGCTGTGGGAGATGTGGCCGGGGCTGTCAGCCGGCTACAGGCGGCCGGAACGGGAGATGCCAACCAGCAGGCGCAGTGTCACCCAGAAAGCGAGCCCCAATGCGATGAGGGACGGCAGCGGCATGCCAGCCAGCTGAAACCCGGATTCCAGCGTGGCCAGCAGCGCGCCCGCGATGTACAGGCCCAGCGCCAGCAGCGCCAGGCTCACGCGATTGCTGCTGCGGTCCAGGTGTTGTTCCAGGTCCTGGAGTCCCCGGTGCCGTATCTGGACTTCCAGGCCCTGCTGTCGCGCCTGGCGCAGCCACTTGCCCAGCGTGTCGGGCAGGTCTTGCAGGGCAATGCCGGCTTCGTGGGTGAGGCGCGCCTTGCCAGTGGCCGCGCGTTCCTCGAACGCAGTCCTGGCGATGGATTCGGCCTGGCCCGCGAGCCCGTCGAGCAGGTTGAATCCGGGGTCCAGGCTGCGCACCGTTGTCTCCATCAGGAACAGGGTGCGCATCAGGACCATCTGGTTGCGCGGGAAGCGCACGTCGCGGCCGTGGCCCAGGCGTGCGATGCGCATGAAGGCCACGGCGAACGACCAGTCCTTCAGCGGCAGGCGGGCATAATCCTCCAGCACTCTGCCCAGGCCAGCGCGATAGACCCTGAGATCGATATCCCCGGCCAGTACTCCCATATCCAGGTAGGCATCCAGCAGCCAGTCAGCATCCTGGTGGATGAAGGCCTGCGCGAAGGACGCCAGGTTACGGCGTGACTCGGGGTCCAGGTAACCCACCAGGCCGAAATCGTGAAAGCAGATGCGGCCGTCCTCCATGATGAACAGGTTGCCGGGATGGGGGTCGCCGTGAAACAGACCCAGCACGAAGAACTGGTGCAGATAGGCTGAAACCAGTGCCTGGGCCAGCGCAGGCCCTTGTTCGCCGAGACTGGCGCTGTCCACGCGCTGTCCTCCGCTGCGCGCCTGAACCAGTACCGAGTCAGTCGACAGATCTGTGAACACCAGGGGTATGTATATTGTCGGCGAGTCCCGGAAAGCGTCGCCGAAGCGCTGCATGGAGCGCGCCTCTTCGCGGAAGTCCATTTCCCTCCGCAAATCCTGTTCAGCCTCGTCGATAACGTCCAGTAGCTGGTAGCGGCTCAGAAACGGCAGCATCCGTGACAGGCCGCGGATCGTCAGGCGCAGCAGGCGTATATCCTGCGTCACCTGACGGCGGATATCCGGTCGGCGGACCTTGACCACTACCTCGGTGCCATCCTTGAGGCGAGCGCCGTGCACCTGGGCAATGGAGGCCGCAGCCAGCGGCGTCTCATCGAAGGTGGCGAACAACTCGCCGGGTGGGGCACCCAACGCGCGGGTGATCTCGGCGACGGCGATATGGCCCGGAAAGGGTACAACGTGATCCTGCAGGCTCTCCAGGGCCGCGACGTACTCATCCGGCAGCAGGTCCCGGCGCAGGCCTACGCCCTGGCCGAGCTTGACAAAGGTCGTGCCCAGGCGTTCGAGCACCCGGCTCAGGCGCCGCGCGGGGTGTTCGGCGGGGCGCAGCAGATGCAGTCGTACCAGCAACCACCAGGTTGCAAACGCCCACAGCGCAACGCTGATCTGGAAGAATCTGAAAATCACCATATATTCATCCTCACTTATTCCTTCCGAGCATAACGGCGCCCTGAAGCCGATGTCCAGGTTGCAATAATGTTTGCCAGCCAGGCTCTGGTTGAATGCCGGGTGACCTTATCAAGATGATCTTCGGTTGCCGTTGATTGCCCTGATAAGAGTCAGCACCTGAAGAAAGCCGATACCAGGGCCGCATTTCCATTCACGGATATTTCGGGTGTGTGCAGTCAACAAGGTTCGTTATGTTCGTGATAACGCCACCTGCATCACGTTGATACCTCCTGCGCGGAACATGCCGGCACAGCTGGCCAGGTAGAACCGCCACTTGCGCACGAACATTTCGCTGTACCCCAACGCCCGTATCGCCGGTATCTGTTCGTCGACGTTCGCCAGCCATTTTTCCAGCGTAATGGCATAATCCCGCCCGAACTCGAACACATCGTTCACCACCAGGCGGTTATCGGCGGCAACAGCTTCAAAGCGCTCTCTGGAGGGCAGCATGCCACCGGGGAAAATATGTTCCCGCAAAAAGTCGTTACCGGAGCGATACCGCTCAAATCGCTCCTCGGCAATGGTGATGGTCTGTATCAGTGCCTTGCCGCCAGGTCTCAGATAGTCGTGCACATCCTTCATGTAAGTAGGCCAATACGACTCGCCAACGTGTTCAAACATGCCGATTGATACCACGTAATCAAAGGGTCCCGACAGTTCCCGGTAGTCCTGCAAACGAACTTCGGTATTTTCTTCCAATCCGGCGGAGGCCAGTCGCTGGCGGGCGTAGTCTGCCTGTTCGCTTGACAGGGTCGCCCCGGTCACACGGCACCCGTGCTTGGCGGCCATTTCCATAAAACCGCCCCAGCCGCAGCCTATTTCCAGGATGTGGCTTCCCGGTTCCGGGGCCAATCGCTGAAGGATCCGTTCATACTTCGCTTTCTGGGCCTCGTAAAGCGAAAGGGACGCGTCGCCACCAAACAGGGCGCAGGAGTACGTCATGCTCCTGTCCAGCCAGAGCTGATAAAAGTCATTGCCTAAATCGTAGTGTTCACGGACATTTTCACGGCTGCGTTTCACTGTATTGGAAAACAGCCGATGCTTGCACCAGTGCCATAACCTGAGCCACACGCTGGTGTGCAGGGCCCGGTCAAAAACGACGATGTTCACTGTGGCAAGGCGCATCAGGGCAAGCAAGTCGGGTGTCGACCATTTGCCTGCCATGTAGTCTTCTCCGAATCCCACATCACCACGGGTGATAAGGTGATCAATGACATCCCACTGCAGTAATGTCATTTCCGCATGCGCACCGCCCTGTTTTCCTTCATGGCGCGTGGTCTCTCCATTTGGCCATGTCAGCGACAGCGAACCGAACTGAAGAGATTTCAACGCCTGCCGAAAAAGATTGAGGTGAATAACACCCGCTTTCCCCGCGGGCTTTTCCCGGGGTCCGAGGTGCTGGCTTTCCGATAAAGATTCTCTGTTCATGCCTTTTTATCCTCATGCTGTTGCCAGCAAGTACCGGTGGGTTCAGAAGTAGGTAAACTTTCATTTATTATACAGTTAGTGTTCGTCAGACCCTATCGGAAACCGCGAGGTTTTCAGGAACCCTCCGGCTTCACAAACCCTGCCAGCCCGGCCTCCTCCAGCAACCGCGCAAACCGGATCGTGGTCAGATCTGCCCCCGGCGCACCGATGACCTGCACATTGAATGGCAGGCCATCCCTGGTAAGGCCGATGGGTACCGACGTGGCCGGCAGCCCCAGCAGGGTGGCCAAGGCGATCCAGCAGAACTGGTCCATATAGGCCCGTGGCTGGCCGGCGACGGTGATGCGCCGCTTGAATACCGGGTGGCTATGGTCGTGCCGGATGGCGGTGGTGGGTGTGACCGGGGTGAGCAACACATCCACCTCCCGGAACAGGGATTCGATTTCCGCCCGCATTTTCTCCCGCATTTCGCTCCAGGCCATCCACTGGTAAACGGGCTGATTCACACCTCGCCCGTACTCACCGATAAACGGGGTCATGGGTCCGAGAAACTTCAGCCAGGGTTCGAGCCGGGCGATCCATCTCATCTGCCGGCGCTGGGTGGGTTTCAGGGAGGTGCTGAGCAGGCTGCCCAGCAGGTTAAAGTATACGGGCAGGATATGCTCCAGGCTGAGCAGGGGATGGCGGGCGTCGGTCACCAGGGCGCCCCTGTCGGCCAGGGACTTGCCCAGGGTGCGATATCCCTCGGTGAGCTCATGCTCCACTGGGCACAGCGGGTCTTCCAGCCATAAGCCGACCCGGGCCTGATCGAGGGTCTGCAGTTCTGACGGCGCCATGCTCAGGGCCCAACTGCGCTTCTCTGAAGGTCGGGGCCCCGCAATGACCTTCAACAGCAGTTCGAGATCCCGGGCATTGCGGGCCATGGGGCCGGCCTCGGCCAGATCCGGTCGGGACTGGGTGCCGGGCGGGCCGGGAATGTGGCCCCGGAGGGAAACCAGCGAGCGCGTAGGCTTGTGGCCGAATACTCCGCAGAAATGCGCAGGGGTTCGAATGGAGCCCGCCAGGTCACTGCCCACTTCCAGGGGCGTCATGCCGGCCGCCAGTGCCGCAGCAGAACCCCCGGAGGACCCGCCGGGGGTGCGGGTGGGATTGTGGGGGTTATTGGTGACGCCAAACAGTTTGTTGTAGCTCTGCAGGTCGGTGGCATAGATCGGCACGTTGGTCTTGCCCAGAATGATCGCCCCGGCGTCCTTCAGGCGTTGCACCACATCAGCATGGGTTTCCGGCCGGTGGTTCCTGAGCGCCGGTGCACCCGCGGTACAGGTCATGCCTGCCACTTCCCAGGTATCTTTCAGGGTAAGTGGTAAGCCATGCAGCGGGCCTTTCATGGCAGAGGCTGCGCGTTGTCTGTCCGCTTCGCGGGCGCTGGCCAGTGCGTTTTGTTCATCCAGCGTCACAATCGCGTTGATGGCAGGGTTCTGGTCCCGGATTCTGCCCAGTATGGCGGTAACCAGTGTTTCGCTGCTCAGGGTCCCGGCCTCCAGTCGTCCGAGAAGTTCATGGGCCGGCTGATAGTGCAATTGAAGGTGCGGTGCATCCATGGATCTTCCCATTATTGTGGATTTAATAGATAAATACCGGTTTGTTGTTCAGGGTAATTCATCACGCCAGTGTTTTACGTTCACCTGGCCCTTGATGGCATCAATGACGTCAATAATCAGGTTGATCAGAGCTTCGTTCTGAGTCTCGTCTTCCCGTACCTCATCGGGGTTCGGCAGAAAAACATTTACGATGTCCTCAATGAAGGCGTGGTTGGAAGCCGAGGCGAGGTCTTCCAGAATTTGATGGATGACATGGGCAACGATGTCCCCCACGGCCTCTTCAAGGGTTTCCTGGATGGTGGAGCCAACCACCGGAAGGTATTTCAGCCGTGACAACTCAAGGTTCTGTTTAAGAGCCTTATCGACCCTGTCTTCCAGGTAGCTTCTCAGAGCCCCGCGGTTGGGCACATACCCCTCCTGGGCCGCCTCGGCAACCCGCATGGAAATCCAGTCACACAGCATGTCTCGCCGGGGGTAGAGAATGTCCTGCTGGATTCTGTCGAACAATGGGGAACCCCGTTTGACCTCCTGCTGCACACCGCTGAGCACCTTGAGGACGATCCGGTCCGACAGTTCTTCCATAAGCGCTTCGTAATAGAAGTTAACGAACCGGTAGATTTTGGTGTTGGTCACATCAATGATCTTGTACTGATGCAGGCGGTAGACGATGGAAATCACCCTGAGAATACGGAGGAACCGCAAGCTGCCGACGGGGATGGAGCCGACCAGGTCATACCAGTGGATAAAGGGGTAAAAATACCAGCGGTCATAGACCCCGGCCTTGATCGCGTAGCCCCAGCGAATAAAAAATTCGGTCAGGAAGATGGCGACGAAGATCAGGTCGTAAAAAATGAATCGTTCGTGGATCGGCTGGTAGAGGGACTGGATGGCCGGCGCCTGCTCTTTCAGAAGATTCTGAATGGCGACAAAGCTGTAGATCGAGTCCCAGATAATGAACGCCAGGTTGATAATCAGCAGGCCCAGCATGAGGAAATCAATGATGAACCAGACAAGCTGGTGGCTGGATTTCAGGTTTTCTCGATTTATCTTCAGCATTCGCCAAGGCCCGGTCTGTTGCTAAGTATCTGACAGGTTAGCTTATTTCGAGGCCACAAACGACTCGCCCTGAGGCCGGTTAACGCCGGCCGATTGGCCAACCATGGATTAACTTGACCGTCTGCCATTAAACTCCCACGCTTGAAAGGAAATCCTTCTTGTTACCACCAACAACTGAAATAGCCGGATGCTATCAATCTACCAAGTCGTGAATTCGGGCCGGGTCCGGCTTTTCATCACTTTGCTGTGCTGTTTGCCTGCGTGGGTTTGCGCACAACAGGTGGTTGTGAATATGGAAGGAGACTATCCGGAGCTGAGTTCAAACGCCGAGGCCTTCATTGGTGAAGTGGAAGGCCGCAGCGCCGATAATCTCCGGCGTTATGCGGCCACAGCCGTCGGCCAGGCACAGGAAGCGTTACGGGCGCTCGGGTATTACAGCCCGATGATCGACTGGCGGATAGAGCAGGGCGATTCGGACTCCACCGCTTCGCTGATCTTGTCGATTGCTCCCGGAGAACCGGTGCTGGTCAAGTCCCGTACCGTTGAAATCAGGGGCGCAGCGGCCTCTGATGACCGGTTTACCTCTGACCTGCCGGAGCACCCCGCCGAAGGGGACATTCTCGACCATGGCCAGTATGCCAGCCTCAGGGACACCATCCAGACCCGTGCCCGCCGCCGGGGGTATTTTGATGGCAGGTTTGTCACCCGCACCCTGGAAGTGGACCCGGCAACCCGGAGCGCCGCGATTACCCTGATTTATGACAGCGGCGAGCGGTACCGTCTCGGCGAGGTTACGTTTGAGGAAGACCACTGGTTTGAAACCGGTCTTCTGAGGCGGTTCGTCACCTTCGAGCCGGGTACCCCCTACCATTCCGACGAAATTGCCAGACTCAACAGCAACCTGCAGAACAGCGGCTACTTCAGTGGTGTGGATATTGACGCCTCTCCGGCCCGTGCCGAAAACGGTACCATTCCAGTGCGTGTTGCGCTCACCAGGCGGGAGGCTCGCTCGGTGGCGGCGGGTGTCGGTTTTTCGACCGATGTGGGCCCCCGTTTCCGGGGCACCTGGAGGGAACACTGGATCAATCCCATGGGCCACAAGCGCGGTGCCGAGACCGAGTTTTCCGTACCGAGACAGAACCTGAGCACCTGGTATGAATTGCCGCTGGATCCGCCGATGACCGATCTGATCCGACTCACCGCTGGCTATCAGCGGGAGGATATCGAGAATGTCGAATCGGAACTTCTGACCCTGGGGCAGCAGTGGCAGCATGAGCTGGATAGTGGCTGGCTCCAGATATTGTCACTTCGCTGGGAAGGCGAGCGTTTCAACATCGGGAACGATGAGAAAGGTACGAGTACACTGCTTCTGCCCGGTGCGGGGTACTCGAAAATCTACGCAAATTCGCCGCTGGACCCATCCCGGGGCTATCGTCTGCAGTTCGACGTAACCGGTTCGCACCGGGCGGTTCTATCGGATGTGGATATCCTCCATGTAAATGCCCTGGTTAAGGGATTGTTTACGCTGGCGGACAAGCACAGGTTTCTGGGTCGTCTGCAGGCGGGGGCTGTGGCAACCAACCGGTTTTCCGATGTGCCGCCATCCCTACGCTTCTTCGCCGGCGGTGACCAGAGTGTGCGAGGGTACGGTTACGAAACCCTCTCGCCAGAGAACGAGAACGGTGTGGAGGTGGGGGGACGCTATCTGATCGTCGGCAGTGCTGAGTATCAGTACCAGTTTGCCGATAGATGGCGAGCGGCGTTGTTTGTGGATCATGGCAACGCCATCAACAACCTGAACGACCCACTAGCGACGGGTGCCGGTGTCGGTATTCGCTGGATCAGCCCGGTAGGGCCTTTGCGGCTGGATATTGCCAAGGGTCTGGACCGGCAATTTGGCGGGGACTGGCGGATTCACTTTTCCATGGGGCCTGAGTTGTGACGCAGACGCCGGAAGCATCGGAAGAAAAGCAGCAGGAGCAGCCGGGCCGCCGGCACCGCCTTCGCTTCTGGCTGCTTGTGTGTCTGGGGGTTCTGTTTCTCGTACCTGTCTTGTTGCTGGCGGCTGTCTTGCTTGCCCTGCGTTCCGAGACCGGAACCGCCTGGGTGATTGAACAGGTGCCGGGGCTACAGGTCGAAAATGACCGCGGTTCGCTATTTGGCCAGTGGCAGGCTGACCGCCTTCAATGGCGTGGCTACGGGGTTGAAGTAATCGTTGAATCGCCACTCGTGGACTGGTCGCCTTCCTGCCTGTTCAGAAAGCAGCTGTGTGTTGACAGCCTGAAGGCAGAGACGCTCAAGGTCACCCAGTTGCCCCCGGCCGACAAATCCGGAGATGGGGGCGCAATCACACTGCCGGGCGTGGACCTTCCGCTGTCCCTGAATATCAGCGGCGTCCGGTTGGGGCCTTTCACCTTCAATGGCAACAGGATCTGGGACCGGCTTGAGCTGGATGCCGGCGGCTCCGGCGCTGACTGGACTATTGAACGCGCCTGGTATCAGTTGGGCGATTACACCGTCTCAGCCGACGGCCGGATCGAGACCCGCCGGGACTGGCCGGTCAATCTGGAGGTCAGGGCAAATATCCCACCACCCACCGGCGACCAGTGGACGCTGGACGCCACACTCTCAGGCAGCGTGCGGGATCTGATGGTAGCGGCCACCAGCCGTGGCTACCTGAATGCCGAACTCTCAGGGGAAGTCGAACCGCTGGATCCGGCCCTGCCGGCGCAGCTTCGGATAACCTCTGATCAGTTCCGTGCAGTTGAGGCCCTGCCGGACACCCTCGTACTCAACGATTGGTCTGTGGAAGCCCGTGGCAGCCTGCAGAACGGGTTCCGTACCCGAGGGCAAGCCAGGCTGCCGGGCACCACGGGGCCGGTGAAGCTGGCACTGGAAGGTCTGGTGACCACGCAGGCCGCGGATAATATCCGCCTTGAACTGACCACTGAACGCCAGGGCGGTGGTGGCCAGGATAGTTTTGTGGCGACCGGTGCTGTGGAATGGACCCCGGAATTGGACGCCCGTGCCGATGTCCGGTTGCGCGGATTTCCCTGGCACACGTTGGTCCCCGGGTTTGAGCCGCCGGTAGTGGTGCGTTCGCTGGATGGCACCGTGTCCTGGCGTGACGGGAGCTACCACGCGGAGCTGAAAGCCGGAGTCGATGGCCCCCAGGGGCCGGCCGAGCTGTCGACAACGGTGGATGGTGATACCGGGCAAACCACGCTGACGGACCTGATCGTCAGCACCGGCGCCGGGTCTCTAAGCGGACAGGGTTCGGTGAACTTTTCCGGTCCGCTTTCCTGGCAGGCGGCCCTCAAACTCGAGGAGTTTAACCCGGGTTACTGGGTTCCGGTCCTCGAAGCCAGTCTCAGTGGTGATGTCACTACCAAAGGGCAGCTCGGGGATGGTCCCGTCCCGGACATGAACGCCAACTGGAACCTCGAAGGCGATTGGCGCTCCAATCCTGCGTCTCTGGTGGGCCGCCTTGATACGGCGTCCGGTAGCTGGGAACTGTCGGAGCTGAGTCTGGTCGTCGGCGACAATCGGGTGGAAGGAAGTGGAACCTGGGGAAACCTGCTGCGGGGTGATCTGGCCCTGAACCTGCCCAGGCCGGAGCTTTTTCTGCCGGGCCTGACTGGCAGCCTGGAAGCGACCCTGACGGCTGGAGGAACGCCAGAACGGCCGGTGGGAGAGCTGGCCGCGAGCGCCAGGAAACTGGGCTGGCAGGATCAACTGACCATTGAAACTCTGGACCTTCAGGCTGACCTGGAAGATGGACTGCGACTTTCGACGCGTTTGCAGGCCGAAAGTCTTCAGGGCTTCGGACAAGAGCTTGAAACGCTCACCCTGGAAGGCAGTGGCACCCGGGGGCAGCATGTGGTCAATATCAGCGCGAGCCATGCCGAGGCCGACCTGGAATTGGGCTTCGAAGGGGGCGCCGGCCCTGATTGGCAAACCTGGCGGGGAGCCCTGACTCGGGGCGTGATCAGTCTCCCGGAACAGTCACAGCGCTGGCAGTTGGAGTCGCCGGCGGCTCTGGCCTATGGCGCCAGTGGTACGCTGACCTTTGGCAATCATTGTTGGCGCTGGCAGCAGAGTACAGTCTGCGCCGAGGACCAGACACTGCTTCCTGTCCCTCACATTGCCTATCGCATCGACCGGTTCCCGACTGTGGCTCTGGCCCCGTTGCTGCCGGAAACCCTGCGCTGGGACGCCCGGATAAACGGTGAGGTCGATTTCACCACCACGGCGGACGGACCAGATGGGCGGATATTCCTTGATGCCGGCGACGGTGAGTTCCAGTTGCTGGTGGAGGGTGAATGGGAATCCCTGGCGTACAACGCCCTGACCACCGAGCTCAGTCTAAAGCCGCAACAAGCCGATCTTTCGCTCCGCCTTTCCGGCCCTGAACTCGGCGAATTTGCCCTGGATCTGGGCCTTGATCCCAATTCAGACGAGCGGAACGTCGAGGGTAGCTTTCAGCTGGAAGGGCTCGATATTGCGCTCGCTGGGCTGCTTTCCGGGCTTGACGAGGTCGCCGGCCGAGTAAACGGCCAGGGTCAGCTCTCTGGCCCACTGATGAAACCGGCCGTGACCGGTGAATTGCATCTGGAAGGCGGCCGGGTGTCGGATCCCAGGCTGCCGGTGCCTATCGAGGAGATGATCGCCAGCCTCGAGTTTTCCGGCTATTCGGCGCAGATCAGCGGCAGAATCCAGAGCAATGCCCGGAGCCAGACCATTGTGGATGGTGAAATTGACTGGCAACAGTCACCCCGGGGAGAAATCACCATTTCCGGAAGCCGGGTGCCTTTCAATCTCGAACCCTATGCCCAGCTGGAGGTGGAGCCGGATCTGAGCATTGTTTTCCGGGAGGGAACCCTGGAGGTCTCCGGTCAGGTCGGTGTGCCCAGAGGGGACATCGAGATACAGGGACTGCCCGAGCAGGCGGTGTCGGTTTCGGAAGACGAGGTTATTGTTGGCGTTGAGCGAGAAGAGCCCGTTGTCCGTTCCCTGAACATGGATGTAAACGTCCAGGTGGGGGAAGACCGGGTCACCTTTGCCGCGTTCGGTGTGACCGGTGATCTTGAGGGCTCTCTCAGGATTACCAACGATATGGATACCAGGGGCACGCTTCAGTTGGTTGATGGCCAGTATGAAGCCTATGGCCAGGAGCTCGAGCTCAGACGGGCCAGGCTGCTGTTTGTCGGCAATCTGACTCAGCCCTATCTGGATATTGAAGCGGTTCGAACGGTGGGGACGGTTGTTGCCGGTATTCGCCTGACTGGGCCGGTTCAGTCGCCTGAGACGGAGGTGTTTTCGAATCCGGACATGCCGCAGACGGACGCACTCTCCTACGTGATTCTGGGCAGGGCGCCCCAGAGCCAGGGCGATGAAGGCCAGATGAGCCGGGCTGCGCTGTCCCTGGGGCTGACCCAGGCCAACAAGGTGACCGGACAGATTGGCGAGAAGTTTGGCATTCGCCAGCTCACTCTCGAGGCAGAGGGTTCCGGAGAGCAGACATCGGTGGTGGCCAGTGGCTACCTGACAGATGAGCTGAGCGTTCGCTATGGTGTCGGGATCTTTGAGCCCATCACCACCGTGGCCCTGCGCTACGATCTGGGTCGGTATTTCTACCTGGAGGCCGCCAGCGGGCTGGCGGCCTCCCTGGATATTTTCTACACCCGGGATTTCTGAGCTCAGTCCAGTTCGAAGGTTGCGCTCACTGAGGCGCGGATTTCCCGCTCGCCCACGCTTGAAACCGTATCCGACATTGACTTGGCTTCGGCCATCATCGGCACCGGGCGGTGTCCGCCATTGATGTTAATGGTCACCACATCACCGCAGGTCTGGTCGAGCTGGCTCGCCACGAATCTGCATCGGGCCTTTGCGTCGGCAATGGCTCTGGCCAGCGCTTCCTGTTCCATGCCGGTTTCATCCGAGTGGAAGAACTGATGGGGCCCGAGGTGGTAATCCAGACCCACGGCCTGGGCTTCCCGGAGCAACGGGTTCAACAGGCTCAGATCGGTGATGCTGAAACTGATGGTCTGTGAGGCCACGGCCTGCTTTTGCGGTTCCTCGTGTCGCTCCGGGGCAGGCAGCGTACGGGTGTAAAGGTTGACGGTGGCGTCGGAATAATCGTTGAGCCGGTCCCGGTAGTCGGTAATGCCCTCCCGCCACTGCTCCATTAGTGCGGCCACCTGTTCGGTGGCCTTCTGGGGAAGGGCATGCTCGGCACTGGCAGTGAACTGCAGCCGGGCACTGTCCGGCTCATAACGAACACTGCCCTCGCCGGTGAGCGTTACTTCTCCCGCCATTGCCAAAGCCGGTAAGGTGAGTGCCAGGGAAAGAAGAAAACGGGATTTCAGGTTAAAACGGGGCTTGATGTACCGTCCGAGCATGGTATTTCCTCCTTTGGAAACAGTTGTCTATCAGGCGTCGCCGTCTTGCGGTTCCAGGCGGGCCAGTTTGAATCGGCGGGCGGCTTCCACGAATTGACCGAAGATGCGCCGGTGCCCGCCGTGGTAGAGCAGGTATTCCGGGTGCCACTGAATGCCCGTCAGCCACTGGCCCTCCGTGCTTTCTACGGCCTGTACGAAATAATCATTATCCAGGGCGGTTACACGCAGATTGCGGCCCAGCCGCTTGATCGTCTGACTGTGAATCCGGTTGGCTCCGATCACTGGCGAACGCATCGCCTGCTCAAGCCTGCTGGGTGTTACCAACCGCACGGTTTGCAGGGGCAATAGTAAGGGGCGATGCCGGGTATTCACGCGCAACGGGGTGACGTTCTGGCACAGGGAGCCACCATGGAAAACGTTGATGAACTGCGCGCCACGGCATATCCCGAGCACAGGAATGCCAATGGCCTCAGCCTGCTCCAGCAATAACTGATCGGTTGCGTCCCGTTTGCGATCATAGTTGGCGGTGACCTGTGGTTCCTGGCCATATCGCTCCGGATGGACATGGGTGCCGCCGGAAAGGACCAGACCATCAAGCAGCGCGACCGCCACCCGTGAACCCGGGCGGATGTAATGGGTCCGGGCACCGTGAAGGCGCAGGCCAAGGCTGATCAGTCGATGGGCCAGGCTCTTGCGGGCCGGACCACTGATGCCAATGGTCAGGCCCGGAACTTCGACTTCCTGTTCGGGATACTCTTCAGACATACCCTTTCTTGGCCAACCAGTCATGGGTGGTTTCCTGCCAGCTGTGGGTCAGGTTGTGCAGGTTGAGTTTCCGCCGTTCCCGGAACAGCCGGCGCATGTCGGCAAGGTCGTCCGGATTGTTGGCCAGATTCTCCAATACCACCCAGTCGTTCCATACGGTTGAAAAATGCCAGGCGGGATTGTCGATATCGCAATCCGGCAGGCGATAGTGGAGGGTTGGCCGGCTCTTGATTCTTGGATCCTGGACATGGCGTTCCAAACGTTCCCTGTCGAGATGGGCAAAGAGCGGGAGCAGATCAAGCGCCCGGTTGCGTGTCGGGTTGAGCTCCAGATAGTCTTCCATCAACTGCGCGAGGTCCGGCTGGTAGCCCTCTTCCAACAGAAGTTCGGTATACCGGCCATGCCAGGGCTCGATGTAGGTGGTGAGCTTGCGGCTGACATCCAGTTGATGCCGATGTTTGAGCCAGTCGTACAGGGCGGCGAAGGCCTGGAAATAACGCACCAGCGTCGCCGGTTCCAGATCCGGGAGCTCCGGGTTCAGTTGCAGACCGAAGGCGAAATAGATGGCGTCACGGCTGCCCAATGCACCGGCCTCCCTGAGGTTGTCCACCAGGGATTCGACGACCCCCAGGCTGGAGAACGGCAAGGGTGGGCTGATGATCTCCAGCGGCACGACACGCTCGGCGGCGGCATCGATTACATCCATGGCCTGTCCGCCCAGTTCCCGGATAGATTGGGGTAGTCGCCCATCGGCCAGATCCAGATCCTTGATGGGGTCGGAATCCAGCTCCACCGTGAATTCACCCAGCTCCGTCTCCACCGTTGTCACGTAGCGTTTCTGGAGTACCGGTGTGCCTTCCAGCAGCCTGGCAGCGAGTGTTACCAGCTCATCGTAGCCCAGGCCAGACAGTTCGATCTCGACGCCAACCCGGCGCTCCTTTCCTTCAGTCGTTTCGAGGATGTCCGGCATCCTGCAGCCACTGGTTTGCGTCATGGTACTCCCTGGTTCGTGACGAATATTGGTTTCACCTTATCACACCGGTGTTTGACGTCATTGTTAACCCGTTGCAAGAAAATCAATGGGCTGACTTTACACTGGATGAAACACTGTATATAGTCAGTCTACTGTATAAAAAAACAGGGTCAGCGGCGCGGCATCCCCTGAAAGGAAAGTGCCAGTGCCGCCCCTGATCTAGCGGAGTAGCTTGATGAAGCTGACAGCAAGGCAATCCCAGGTACTGGACATCATCCGCCGATACGTCGACGAAACCGGCTATCCGCCCACCCGGGCAGAAATTGCGGCGGAACTGGGTTTCCGTTCCGCCAATGCCGCCGAGGAGCATCTCAGGGCGTTGGCCCGGAAAGGGGCCATTGAGATGGTGCCCGGAGCCAGTCGGGGTATCCGTTTGCCTGAGGCCGAAGAGGATCTGGGTCTCCCGGTGATCGGTCAGGTGGCTGCTGGTAGTCCGATTCTCGCCCAGGAGCATATCGAGGATCACTGTACGCTCCAGCCTGAATTTTTTTCGCCATCCGCGGATTACCTCCTGAGGGTCCGGGGTATGAGTATGAAAGATATCGGCATTCTGGACGGCGATCTGCTCGCTGTGCACAGCACCCAGGATGTTCACAATGGTCAGGTGGTTGTCGCCCGTGTTGGCGACGAGGTGACGGTAAAACGTTTCCGTAAAGAAGGCTCGAAAGTCTACCTGATTGCCGAAAACGAAGAATTCGCGCCCATTGAAGTAGACCTCACCGAACAGGAGCTGTTCATTGAAGGTCTGGGTGTCGGTGTTATCCGCCGCTCCGATCTGCACTGATCTGGCCGGATAGTCTCAGAACGTTTGAATAACGGGTGAATTATGGAACAAATGAGCTTTAACCAGAACCTGGCTTACAATCCCAATGCTCTGTCCTGTTCAGTGCCGGCAACCGCCGCCCGCGAGCGACGTTCTGTCATTCGCGCCCGACGTTCACCGGAGTCGACCGAGCCCCAGGTCACGGGTAATGTAACCGAGATTATTCTGCCGGAGGGGCAGGTAGAGAACTTCCAGTTACTGCTGCCAATGCTGACCCAACTGAACCAGGAAAAGCGCTGGCTGGCCTGGATCGACCCGCCCCAGGCGCTGGTCAGCAAGTGGCAAAAGATGCACGGTATCGTGGCTGGCGAGCTGCTGGTGCTTCGTTCAACGCCGGATTATCCCGCGCAGGACCTGGCAGAGCGAGCCCTGAGTGCGGGCACCTGCCATGCGGTCGTCATGTGGACCCGTAAACTGGGCCGAGCTGCCTTTGAATCCCTGCAAAAGGCCTCTGCCGAGGGTAACAGTCACGGGGTGGTCCTGAGACAGCGCTGATTGCTCAGTGCAGGGTATAGGAGGGCTGGGCGTCTGAGGCGTCCAGTTCGTCATCTTCCCAGTCTATGTCATGGGCTACATTGCCGACAGCTTCAATACCTGCGGCAATCATTGCTTTGGCGACGGACATATCCCGGTCTTCCATCATTTCCCGGGCTTCCTCCGAGAATGAGATTTTCACCAGTGGCGCACTGTCATCATCAATGCGGCGCAGGGCGTAATCGCCGTTGGTCAGTTGCACGATTTCAAAAAACGATGGTGACATTCAGTAAACCTTCAAGTTATTGAGATCTGGGTAACCTGCGTTTGGAGGGGCTTACCACTCGCTGTGCTGGTCTTCCAGATCGTCGGCAAAATGTTTGACGGCATTCAGTGTTTTCAGCAACGCCGTCGCGGATCGATCCGGGCCGGTGTCGGCGGATACCGCAATAATATTTTCCGCGCTGACGGTTTTTCTGGTCGCTGGTGGCCGGCTCTGCGAGCGTTCCAGCTGTTCCAGATGGTTCCACCAGCCGTCTGATCGTTTTTCCAGTTCTCGCAGACGGCTTACCTCATTCGGCTCCGGTCCGATCAGGGCGGCCAGTTCATCCAGCGTTGCAGGCTCCTCTGACTTCTTCTGGTAAAGCCTGGCAATCATCACCAGCAAGAGTTGCCGGGATCTCAGGAGCAGCTCGATCCCGCCCTGTATGGCCGCTTCCCGGCGCAGGGCCTGTTCGGCTTCGTTGGGAGCCTGATCCTCACCCTGAAGCGTCGACCTGTCCAGCTGTCCAAGCAGCGTCCGGGCGAGAAAGAGTTTCTGTGAAACCAGTGAATGCCATTGTGAGGCCATGGAATACCTGCAATCCCCCAGCGCGGGTGTAACCCCGGAAAATTAATTCGCCACTATAACATTTTCGGCAACAAATTTCTTCAGCTGTCTCCGCCTGCGAGTTTCACAATAAAATACAAACATTCACTTGAAACGCCCGTTTGAATTTGGCAAAAAGGCGCCCGGCTGTGCGAGTTCTGATCGTTGCGGCTGCCCAACAGCATGAACTTCTGGAGGTGTAAGGGATGCGAAGTCACTTCGTTGCAGGTGTTGCCCTGGTTTTTCTCGGGTATTCCGGACAGGCCCTGTCCAAAGTCACGGCGGCCGAGGCCCACAACATCAGCTATTACAGTGAACCGGTGTTCTGGACTACCATGGAAATGACCTACGACCTCAAGGCGGAGCGTTATTACATTGATGGGCTTGATGATGGTTTCCCGGCGTATGATTTCGATCCCGGGTTCCGGGGCAACGAATTTACCGCCTCTGCCGCCCGTCGTGCCGCCCGCCGTTGATTCCCAAGGAGACCGACATGGCAGACGCACAAGCTCACCTGGACCATCTTGATCGGCTTATGGCCGATCTTGGTCGTGCCCTGGAAGACAAAGACTGGGAAGCGATGACCAGTCTTAACGAGCAGGTGAAGCCGGCAGTCGAGCCCCTGATGGCAGCCCTGGAAGCTGGCGAGCTCGAGGCGGAGCCCGTGAGGCTCCGCTTGCAGGAACTGCAGCAGTTTATTGACGCAGCGGATGAGTCCGCGCGCATTGCCCGCAAGGAAGCGGAAGACGGCCTCAAGGGGATAAATCGAAACCGTAGTGCGGCAAAGGCCTATCAGAACGTTTCGTCCAATCGACCCAAATAGCGTCATAAAATTGACTCTGCCGTTCTTACAGTCTTAAATACCGCACAAATCCCCCCAAGAGATTCGGTTGAATGTCTAAAAATAACAAAGTGCTGGTGCTGAGCGAGGATGATTCAAGATTGCGGGACATGGTCACCATTCTTGAGTTCATCGGCGAGGAGCAGGTCCTTGCCGGCGATGAAGCCAGGGCACTTTTGAGCAGCGGCGACGAGGATAGCCTTTCAGATGTCGCGGTCGCGGTGGTGAACGGAGAAGATGCTGGCGCCACCGAGGCCATTACGAGTGTGTGCAAAGCGGTTCAGGGAGTGCCGTTGCTGGTTGTTGGGCATACTGAACTCAGGGGCCTGTCCGATGATGCCAGCGCCCGCATTATTGCCCGCATGGAATGGCCGCTGAATTACACCAAGTTTGTTGATTCCCTCTATCGGGCCCAGGTTTATCGGGACCAGTTCAGCCGGTCCCGGGAGCGGGGCCAGCAGCGCGGACTTCAGCTCTTCCGTAGTCTTGTCGGAACCAGTCGCAAGGTCCATCAGGTGCGCCAGTTGATGGAGCAGGTGGCCGATAAGGACGTCAGCGTTCTGATCACCGGCGAGTCCGGTACCGGCAAGGAGGTTGTCGCCCGCAACCTGCATTACCACTCTTCCCGGCGGAACAAACCGTTTGTGCCGGTGAACTGTGGCGCCATTCCGGCTGAACTGCTGGAAAGCGAATTATTCGGCCATGAAAAAGGCGCCTTTACCGGTGCCATCACAGCCCGGGTAGGGCGCTTTGAAATGGCGGAGGGCGGCACCCTGTTTCTGGATGAGATCGGCGACATGCCGCTCAACATGCAGGTGAAGATTCTTCGGGTTTTGCAGGAGCGTACCTTCGAGCGGGTGGGCAGCAATCGGACCCAGTCGGCCGATGTGCGGGTAATCGCCGCCACTCACAAGCATCTGGAAGACATGATCGAGTCCGGGGATTTCCGGGAAGATCTCTACTACCGTCTGAATGTGTTCCCCATCGAAATGCCGGCCCTTCGCGAGCGAGTGGAAGATATTCCCTTGCTGATCAACGAGCTTATTTCCCGGATGGAGAAGGAGAAGCGTGGCTCGCTGCGGATGAATTCGGCGGCGATCATGAGTCTGTGTCGCCATGACTGGCCCGGTAACGTGCGCGAGCTGGCCAATCTGGTGGAACGCCTGTCGATCATGCACCCCTACGGCGTGATAGGCGTACAGGAGTTGCCCAAGAAGTTCCGCTACGTTGACGATTACGATGAGAACCGTCCGGTTGAGGACACCGGAATGCCCTCCGGTATTCCCGGCCTGGTGGGTCTGGATGCCCCGGCGTTGCTGCCGGTGAATGGTATCGACCTCAAGGATTACCTCTCCAACCTTGAGAAGCAGTTGATCCAGCAGGCGCTCGACGAAGCCGGCGGCGTGGTCGCCAGGGCTGCCGAGAAGCTGCGGATCCGTCGAACCACCCTGGTAGAGAAGGTTCGCAAGTACGGGCTGCGGGAAGAGGAATCCGAGGAATCCTGAGTCGGACCGTCCTGATTCCTGAGTTCCTGAAACGGCGTCAAAGGTTTGTAACCTGAGGCGCCGTTTCCATTTCTGACCGACGTAAAATTGTCATCCCTCTCTTTCCGGGTTCCCTTTCCTACTGAAATATATAGAAAAAATGAAGTTGGCACGGTGCTGGCTTAACAACCTGCAAACGAAGTATCCGAACTATTGGGTCCGAACCGAAGGGCCGATCGGGGAGTCAGGTTATGAGTCAGGCACAGTTTGTTCTTCAGTCCGGCGCGGGCGGCGCGAAAGCCAACGCTGCGGCGGATGTAAACGACAAAGTTACGGCCCTGTTTCCGGAGCAGGACGACGAGGCGGTGGATTCCGCCCTGGAACTGTTCAATCGGATGTCGCGGCAGATTACCGACTCGTACCGAACCCTGGAGTCGCGGGTTAATCAACTTTCCGGCGAGCTGAACCAGGAATCGCTCCAGCGCCAGCAGGAGCTTGAAGAAAAAGAGCAGCTGGCGGACCGGCTGTCGACCTTGCTGAATGCGCTGCCTGCCGGCGTTGTGGTTCTGGATAGCCAGGGTGTGGTGACGCAGACCAATCCGGCAGCCATTGCGCTTCTGGGGGAGCCCCTGGACGGCGCCCGCTGGGTGGATGTTATCCATCGCTGTTTTGCGCCCCGGCGCGACGATGGTCACGAGGTCTCTCTGAAAGATGGCCGCAGGGTCAGCATTGAGATCCGGACCATGGAAAACCAGCCGGGCCAGTTGATTCTTCTGACCGACCTGACAGAAACCCGGCATCTTCAGGCGCAGCTGGCACACGCCCAGCGCCTGTCTGCCATGGGCAAGATGGTCGCATCCCTTGCTCACCAGATCCGCACGCCCCTGTCTGCGGCCATTCTCTATGGTGGCCACCTGAGTCAGGAAGACCTGGATGAAGAAATGCGTCAACGCTGTGCCTCTCGCTTGATGTCACGACTCACTCATCTGGAGCAGCAGGTGCGGGATATGCTGATCTTCGCCCGGGGCGAAACCCGGCTGGCGGAGGAACTGGCTGCCGGTAAGCTGGTTTCGGCGCTGGCTTCAGCGGTGGAAGGGTTGAAGCCGGCCCCCGGCGCAGAAGTCTGCCTCCAGAACGAACTCTCCAGCGACTGCCGTCTCATGTGTAACCGGGATGCCCTGGTGGGCGCCTGTACCAATCTTGTGAATAACAGCCTTGAGGCCGGCGCGACCCGTGTGGCTGTTCGGGTGACCGAAGACGCCGGCGAGCTGGTCATTCGCGTTCAGGACAACGGTCCAGGGTTTGAGCCCTCGGACGCGGCGCGATTAACAGAAGCTTTTTTCACGACCAAGTCCCATGGCACGGGGCTCGGCCTTGCGGTGGTGCAAGCCGTCATCAAGGCACATCAGGGGCGGTTCTCCATTGAATCGCCGGAGCAGGGAGGCGCAATCGCTACCTTGCGTTTACCGCAATTACGTAACAGACACTGATCGGAGGCAACCATGGCCAAGGCCCAGATTCTGATTGTTGAGGACGACCATGACCTGCGGGAGGCGCTGGTAACCACCCTTGAACTGGCCAAATTCCGGGTAAGGGAAGCGGCCAATGCCAGTGAGGCACTTGAGCGACTGGCGGAGGCTCCGGTGGATATGGTGGTCAGCGATGTCAACATGCCGGGTCTGTCTGGGCATCAGTTGCTGACCGAAGTCCAGCGGTTGTATCCGGGGCTGCCAATGATGCTGATCACGGCCTATGGTCAGATCAGCGACGCGGTGTCTGCCATGCAGGCCGGAGCCATTGATTACCTTGTGAAGCCGTTCGAGCCGCGTTTCCTGGTGGATGCTGTCAGCAAGATTGTTGGCGGCGGGCGCGAAAAAGCCAGCGATGAGCCGGTGGCCGAGGATCCGATCAGTAAGCGCATGTTCCAGCTGGCGACCAAGGTGGCCGGCAGTGATTCGACGGTCATGATCTCCGGGGAAAGTGGTACCGGCAAGGAAGTGCTTGCCCGGTTTATTCACCAGCAGTCACCCCGGGCGGATCAGCCGTTCGTGGCCATCAACTGTGCGGCGATCCCGGAAAATATGCTGGAGGCCATTCTGTTCGGTCACGAGAAAGGCGCCTTTACCGGTGCCGTTGCCTCTTCGCCGGGCAAATTCGAACAGGCTAACGGTGGCACGATTCTTCTGGACGAGATTTCAGAGATGGATCTCGGGCTGCAGTCGAAGCTGTTGCGGGTTTTGCAGGAGCGGGAAGTGGAACGGGTTGGCGGTCGCAAGACCATCAGTCTGGATGTTCGGGTGGTGGCAACGACCAACCGGGATCTGGCGGACTACGTTCGCGAAGGTAAATTCCGGGAGGATCTCTACTACCGCCTGACGGTGTTCCCGATGCACTGGCAGCCGCTACGGGAACGCCGACTGGATATCATGCCGCTGGCCACGTCGCTGCTTAAAAAGCACTGCCGAAAAATGAAGCTGACCGGGATTACCTTTGCCCAGGACGCGAAAAGCGCGTTGATGAATCATCAGTGGCCGGGGAATGTTCGGGAACTGGACAACGCCATCCAGCGCGCCCTGGTGCTGCACCAGGGCAATGTTATTCACTCCGGGGATCTGTGTCTGGAGCTGGGTATCACCGGGCGACCGGACATGCACCGCGTCGAGCCGGTCTCGACGCCCCAAACCGTGGCGGGTGACGGCGTCGAACCGGAAGATTCAAACCATGGCATCTCAACCCCGGAGCAGCCTGCGCATGTTCAGGGGGAGGATCACGACGCTGCCGTTTCGCTGGGAGATGATCTGAGACAACAGGAATTCCGTATCATTATCCAGACACTCCGGAAAGAGCGTGGGCGTCGCAACCGGGCCGCCGAGCAACTGGGGATCAGTCCCAGGACGCTCAGATATAAGCTGGCCCAGATGCGTGACGCCGGAATCGATCTGGACGCCGAGATGGCTGTGGTCTGACCCCCTGCAAACGAACTCCTTCATTGGCACCCCTCGGGGTGCCGTTTTTTTTGTCGTCAAAAGTCCGTCATTGATTTCTTCTGTATCAGAGATGAATCACCTAACTGTTGGATAATTAATGATATAAACTACTTGGCCTGCCAATTGCTTATTCGGGTTTAACAGCACCCCAAGAGCAATTCCGTCCCGGGGAGGGCGGAGCCAGGAGAGAGTTATGGTTCAGCGTGCCGACATTAACAGTGTTTTGTCCGATATCCGGTCCCTGCGTTCCCAGATGATGCAGAACCAGCGGGTCGAACAGGATCAATCGGTTCGTGGCCGGATAGACGGGCCCCGCCAGGTTCAGGAAACCCAGGAGACGCCCAGCTTTAATGACATGCTGAGTAATGCTGTGAACAACGTGAACGATCTCCAGAAGACCGCCGGGGATCTGCGAACCGCATACGATATGGGCGACCCCAACGTGGACATCACTCGCGTGATGATTGCCGCCCAGAAATCCTCTGTCTCCTTCGAAGCACTGACCCAGGTACGTAACCGGGTGGTTCGGGCCTACGAAGACATTATGAACATGCCGATCTGATAACGGAGCAGAGTCATGGCCAGCGTACCTGCAGAAACCAACGCCTCTAATATGCCGGCAGCCCGTGAGGGCGACGAGTCGGAGAGCCGTAGCGACCTGTTCATGGGGTTCAACCGGTTGAACCTGCTGCGGCAGATCGGCTTGATGGTGGGGCTTGCCGCCAGCGTGGCGCTGGGACTGGCGGTCGTACTCTGGGCCCAGGAGCCAAACTATCAGCCTGTGGTGGGTGATCTCTCCTCCTACAACCCGCAGGATGTGACCACCATCCTCGAAAGTAACGGCATCGACTACAAGATGGACCCGCGCACCGGCGCATTACTGGTTCCTTCGGATCAGGTCTACAACGCACGGCTGAAGCTGGCGGCCGAGGGTGTCACGGATCGCCAAACCATGGGCTACGAGCTGCTGGACCAGGAGCGCGGTCTGGGTACCTCCCAGTTCATGGAAACCATTTCTTATCGTCGCGGACTCGAGGGTGAGCTTGCCCGCACCGTTGCCAGTATGCGCGGGGTGCGCAATGCACGGGTGCATCTGGCAATTCCGGAGCGCTCTGTGTTTGTACGCGATGCCCGCGATCCGTCTGCCTCGGTATTTCTCGAAGTCTTTGCTGGCCGCCGGCCGGAACAGGAGCAGATCAGTGCCATTGTGAACCTGGTTGCCGGCAGTGTTCCCATGATGAGCAAGGAGCACGTTACCGTTGTCGACCAGAACGGCAATCTGCTGACCGGCAAGGAAAGCCAGACCAACGCCGACCAGATGGCGGACCAGTATGAGTACACTTCCAAAGTCGAGGAGCGCCTGACCCGTCGGGTGGCTTCCCTGATCGGACCGATCGTGGGAGATGGCCGTTATCGCGCTGAAGTTTCAGCAGATCTGGACTTCTCCTCGGTAGAACAGGCAGAGGAATTGTTTAACCCCGAGCAGCAGGCGGTTCGCAGCGAGCGCGAACTCACTGAGCAGCGTGCGGCCGGCGCCCAGGGCGGTATTCCCGGAGCGCTGGCGAACCAGCCCCCGGCCGATGCCACTGTTCCGGAACAGGCTGCCGGTGGTGATGGCGATGGCGAGGGTGCGGCTCCACAGCCGGTGAACGTGCGTCGTGAGTCCACCCGGAACTACGAGATGGATCGCACTGTCAGCTACAGGCGCCAGGAGCTGGGAAGAGTCAAACGGGTGACTGTCGCTCTCGCAGTGGATGATATGAAAGTAGTCGATCCCCAGACTGGCGAAGTCAGCTACGAGCCCTGGCCGGAGCAGGAGCTGCAGCGCCTGAGCATGCTGGTGCGGGATGCCGTGGGTTATTCCGCCGCCCGGGGAGACAGTGTTACGGTGATGAATACCGCCTTCGCACCCGAAGAAGCGGTTGAATTTGAAGCCCCGGCATTCTGGGAGCAGCCCTGGTTCTGGGACCTGATGAAGCAGGTACTGGCCGGGCTGGTCATTCTGGTGCTGGTGCTGGGCCTGCTGCGTCCTACACTCAAGAGCCTGTCGGGCGGAGGCCAGCGGGAGCGCGGTCTGGATTCCGGTAGCGGCGGAGGTTACGGCGGCCTTGACGATATCGAGGGCGGCGATGAGCTGCGCCAGGCCATGTCGTCCCAGGATGATCTGCTTTTGCCGGGTGCCACAGACGGTTATGATAGACAGTTGAACGCATTGAAAGGTCTGATTGCCGAAGACCCGGCTCGGGTTGCACAGGTAATGCGCCAGTGGGTGAATGTCGATGACTGAGCAAGCCAATCAACAGGGTGGCAATGAGCCGCAGAAACCACAACGGAAAATTCCGCGCGTGGAGCAGGCCGCCATTCTGCTGATGTCACTGGGCGAGGCGGATGCGGCTGAAATCCTCAAGCATATGGGGCCCAAAGAGGTCCAGCGTGTGGGTGTGGCCATGGCCCAGATGAAGGATGTCAGCAAGGATGAAGTCACCTATGTGATGAACCAGTTTGTTGATGCCGTGGGTGGCCAGACCGGACTGGGCGTGGGCAATGACGACTATATCCGGACCATGCTGACCCAGGCCCTGGGCGACGATAAGGCCTCCAGCCTGATCGACCGTATCCTGATCGGCGGCAACACCACCGGCCTCGATACCCTCAAGTGGATGGAACCCCGGGCCGTGGGTGACATCATTCGTTACGAGCACCCGCAGATTCAGGCCATTGTCATCTCCTATCTTGATCCGGATCAGGCGGCTGAAATTCTCGGCACTCTGGATGAGAAGGTCCGCCTTGACGTCATGATGCGGGTGGCATCGCTGGAGAGTATCCAGCCCCAGGCACTGCAGGAACTGAACGACATTCTTGAAAAGCAGTTCTCCGGCGGCGCCGCCTCCCAGACCAGCCGGATTGGTGGTGTCAAACGGGCAGCTGATATCATGAACTTTATGGATCGGAGCATCGAGGGCAACCTGATGGATTCCATCAAGGATATGGATCCGGATCTTGCCAGCACCATTGAAGACCTGATGTTCGTGTTCGACAACCTCAAGGAAGTGGACGATCGCGGTATCCAGGCGCTGTTGCGGGAAGTTTCCTCCGAAGTTCTGGTGGTGGCCCTCAAGGGCGCCGACGACGAGGTCCAGAACAAGATCTTCAAGAACATGTCCAAGCGCGCGGCAGAATTGCTGCAGGATGATCTTGAAGCCAAGGGACCGGTCAAGGTCAGCGAAGTTGAATCGGCCCAGAAAGATATTATCACCATTGCCCGCCGGATGGCCGAGGCCGGTGAAATCTCCCTCGGCGGGGCCGGCGAAGAAATGATGTAATGAAAGATTCCACCCGAGACGTCAACCGTATTCCCAGGGAGCAGCTGACCGCCTACGAGCGCTGGGAGCTGCCCTTGCTGGATGCCCGTGGCAACGAAGTGCCCCGGGAAGAGGAGCGGGAGGTCAAGCCCCTGACGGCAGCCGACATTGACGAGATCCGTCAGGCAGCCCGTGAAGACGGTTTTAAAGAGGGACGTGATCAGGGTTACGAGGACGGTCTGAAAGCCGGGAAGGAAGAAGGGCACCGGGAAGGACTGGAAACCGGCCTGGCAGAGGGCAGGGAGCAGGGTAAAACCCAGGGCTACGACGACACCCGCAAGGAAATTGACACCAAACTCGACCGTCTCGAACATTTGCTGGGTGAGCTGCTGCTGCCAATCAAGCGGCACGAGGACGAGCTTGAAACCTCGCTGGTTAACCTTACCACGGTCCTGGCGCGGGCGGTGGTCTACCGCGAACTGACCATCGACTCCTCCCAGATCCGGCATGTGGTTCGCCGCGCCATGGAGGCGTTACCCTCCACCGCTGAAAACATCCGGATTCATATAAATCCCGAAGACTGTGAAATGGTCCGCGAGGTGACCGCCCGCCTGGAGGCAACCGCTTCCGTCATTGAAGATGCCAGTATTCTGCCCGGTGGCTGCAAGGTGGAAACCAGGCACAGCCTGGTGGATTTCACCGTCGAGAAGCGCTTCCAGCGGGCGGTTCAGAGCATGCTGGACCAGCAGATGAACGACAGCGAGGTCGGAGAGACCGAGGAACTGGATTCCATGATGGAAGACCTCACCGGGTTCCATCGTGACGTACTGGATTCCCGGGAGTCCGGGGAATCCGCAGACGATCCGAAGCCGGCGCAAAATGAAGGTGGCGGTGATGACCTCGAACCTCGCTGATCGTCTCAACCGCTTCCAGGGCTTTCTGGGCAACGAACCTGAACCTGAGCTCTCGGGCCGACTGACCCGCATGGTGGGCCTGACACTTGAATGTGTTGGCTGCCCCATGGTCGTCGGTGACCGCTGCGTGATCTTTGGCCAGAACACCGGCAACGTTGAAGCGGAGGTGGTGGGTTTCGAGGACGACAGGGTGTATCTGATGCCCCTGACGGCGATTGAAGGGCTCAAGCCTGGTGCCAGGGTAGTGCCTCTGTCCGCCGCCAGTCGTGTTCCGGTGGGCCCGCAGTTGCTCGGTCGGGTAGTGGATGGCAGTGGCGAGCCCCTGGACGGAAAAGGGCCCCTGCAGGCCGAAGCCCGCGTCGCGCTGACCGGAGATATCATCAACCCCCTGAATCGTGCGCCGGTGCGACAGTCCATGGACGTTGGTATCCGGGCGATTAACGCGCTGATGACCGTCGGCCAGGGCCAGCGTCTCGGTCTGTTTGCCGGCAGTGGCGTGGGTAAGAGTATGCTGCTGGGCATGATGACCCGGTTCACCGATGCCGACATCACCGTGGTGGGCCTGATTGGTGAACGGGGTCGCGAGGTAAAGGAATTTATCGAGGACATACTGGGCGAGGAGGGGCTCTCCCGCTCCGTAGTGGTGGCCGCGCCCGCTGATGACTCGCCCCTGATGCGGCTGCGCGCGGCCATGCTGACCACCCGGATTGCCGAGTACTACCGGGACCAGGGCAAACGGGTGCTGCTGCTGATGGATTCCCTGACCCGCTATGCCCAGGCCCAGCGGGAGATCGCCCTCGCCGTAGGCGAGCCGCCGGCGACCAAAGGCTATCCGCCTTCGGTGTTTGCCAAACTACCCCAATTGGTGGAGCGAACCGGTAACGGCCGCCCCGGGGGCGGCTCGATCACCGCGTTCTACACCGTGCTCACCGAAGGCGACGACCAGCAGGATCCGATCGCCGATGCGGCCCGTGCGATTCTGGACGGCCATATTGTGCTGTCCCGGCGGCTTGCCGAAGAGGGGCATTATCCGGCTATTGATGTGGAAGCCTCTATAAGCCGGGTCATGCCTCAGGTCACCGAAACCGAACATTTCGCCCGTGCCCAGCGGTTCAAGCAGGTGTATTCCCGCTACCAGCAGGCTCGGGACCTGATTTCTGTGGGAGCCTACGTCAAGGGCTCGGACCCGGAGACCGATTTTGCCATTGCTCACATCGGCAATATGCGCCAGTTCTTGCAACAAGGGCTCAATGAGAGCGCACCGCTGAAAGAGAGTGTTGATCAGTTGCTGGCGGTTGTGCCCGAGCGTCGCTCCCCCGAGCGGCGCAAGTCAGCGGTTCCAAACCCGGCTGCCGGTGGAGGTAATGCCTGATGCTGCGGTCCCGGCGGCTGGAAGTGGTTCTCTCCCTTGAAGAACGCAAAGAACAGGAAGCGCTGGAACGAATGGGTGAGGCCCGAAAACTGGCCGAGCAGCAGCGCGAACAGGTGCAGAACCTGAATCGTTACCAGCAGGAATACCGGGATCAGATCCGCAACAGCCAGCAAGGCGTGGTGCAGGTGTCCCGTCTCCAGGCCTGGCAGGCCTTTATCTCGCAACTGGATCAGGTGATCCGGCAGCAGCAGAAACAGCTGGACCAGGCTGAAAAGGTCTTTGATGCCCGCAAGCAGGAATGGCAACAGGCCTGGGAGCGGCGACGCGGCATGGAAAAGTACATCGAAACCTGTCGGCAGCAGGAGCAGAAAGAACAGGATCTGCGGGAACAAAAGCTCTCGGATGAGGCCGCCGGGCGGGCCTTCAACCGTCGTCGACGCTGAATCTTGCTCCACATCAAACAAATCCGGATGCAAAATCAGACCACTCAGCTATCCTTACCCGAAGAAGGACTGGTGGAAAAACCCGGTTGAATCCTGCTCATGACGCCTTTGGAGGTTTTGGAATGCCGATTCAGACGCGCCGCGATGATGACGGTCAGACCCTTGTTATCAGGATCGAGGGGCGCTTCGATTTCAGTACCCACCAGGCGTTCCGAGATGCTTATGAGCACGGTGATCCGGACATCCGGAACTACATTGTGGATCTGTCGGACACCACCTATCTGGACAGTTCGGCCCTGGGTATGTTGCTCCTGCTCAGGGATTACGCCGGGGGTGACAGCGCCCGCATCGTCATAGAGAACTGCAATAACGATGTCCGGCGCATTCTTTCCATCTCCAATTTCGAGCAACTGTTCAACATTCGCTGATGCTCGCGGACTGCCGGAGTAGTCATGGATGATGCCGTTGCAGAACACAGCAGCCCCCTGAGAATACTCATTGCTGACGATTCGGACAGCGACCGCCTGATCCTGAAAACCCTCCTGAAACGACTGGGGCACGAGGTTCTGGATGTCTCGAACGGCCTCGATGCGGTTTCGGTTTTCCAGCAGGAGGCGCCGGATCTGGTGCTGCTTGATGCCCTGATGCCCGTTATGGATGGCATGGAAGCGGCCCGGCAGATCAAGTTTCTGGCTGGCGAGCGGCTGGTCCCTCTGATCTTTCTGACCTCCCTGTCTGAAGCCGGCGCGCTGGCACGCTGTCTTGAGGCTGGTGGCGATGACTTCCTTGGAAAACCCTATAACCGCATCATCATCGAAGCCAAGATCAAGGCGTTCAACCGCATGCGGCTGATGCACCAGACCCTGTCGGACCAGCGGGATCTGATCCGGGAGCGGAATCGGCAACTGACCGAAGAGCAGGAAATCGCCAAGCGGGTATTCGACAACGTGGCCCACTCCGGTTGCCTGGATGCCGCCAATATCCGTTATCACGCCTCGCCCCAGTCCATTTTCAACGGCGATGTGCTGTTTGCCTCGCCACGGCCGGCGGGCGGCATGCTGATCTTTATGGGGGATTTCACCGGCCACGGCCTGCCGGCCGCCATTGGTGCCATGCCGGTTGCCGAAATCTTCTACGGCATGGCCAACAAGGGCTTTAACGGCCAGGACGTGTTGCGGGAGATCAACCAGAAACTCAAGCGGATCCTTCCCACCGGGATGTTCTGTTGTGGCGCCATGATCGAGGCGGATTTCAAGCTCAATCAGGTGCAAGTCTGGAACGGCGGGCTGCCGGACGGCTGGCTGATCCGGTCCTCCGGGGCGTACCTGGCATTACAATCACGGCATCTGCCGCTTGGAATTCTTTCGCCTGATCAGTTCAATGCCGATTTCGAGAGGGTCGCTACCGGTCCCGGTGACAGGGTACTGATGATGACCGACGGCTTTCTGGAGTCTGCCGACCGTGCCGGCAATGTCTTTGGCGAGCAGGGCGTGACGGAGACGCTTGAGCGGCTGGATGTTGGTGACCATCCGTTCGACGCCATGATGTTCGCGGTTCACCGTTTTACCGGCAATTTTGAGGATGGCGATGACCTGACGCTCTGTTCCCTGGAAATGATGGACGAGGCGGGGCTGGCTGCCTTGCCGGACCGTGCGGCGCCCTCTGCCCTCGCCGGGCCTGCGGAATGGCGGTGTACCTATGAAATCCGGGAGCGAACCCTCGGGGAGTTCAGTCCCCTTCCGCTATTGCTTCATATCTGTATGGAAGTACCCGGCCTTCGGCGTAAGAGCGGCGAAATCTACACCTTGCTGGCGGAACTCTACAACAACGCGCTGGAGCATGGCGTTCTGGAACTGCCGTCGGAATGGAAACGTTCACCGGAGGGCTTTGGCCGTTACTACGCTGAGCGCAACCGGCGCCTGGCCAATGTGGAAGGGCATTATATCCGGTTCACATTGCACCACTCCCTGAAACCGGATGGCGGCCGGCTTCGTGTCGTCTGTGAAGACAGTGGTCGGGGGTTTGATTTTCAGAACCATCCCAGTGTTGCGCCCGGCAGTTCGCCGGCGGAGAGCGGGCATTATGCGGGGCGGGGCCTGTTGCTGTTGAAACGCCTGGCTGAGACCATCAGGTTTCATGAGTCGGGCAATCATGTTGAAATTGTCTACGACTGGCGGCTCACCCGTACAGCTGGAGATCGAGATGAGTGATAAACCACACCTTGACGAGGAAGCACTGGCTGAGCTTCGGGATGTCATGGAAGACGAGTTTGAAATTCTGATACAGACTTATCTGGCGGATTCCCGGGACAGAATCAGGAGTCTGCGGGAAGCCCAGGAGGCAGGGAATGCTGACGCGTTTACCAAGACCGCCCACAGCTTCAAGGGCAGTTGTATCAATATCGGCGCTCCCCGACTTGGCGAGCTCTGCCTGAAGGCAGAAATGGCCGGGAAGGAGTCCCGCATGGAAGAGGTGCCGGCCCTGCTGGATGCCATCGAAAGCGAGTTCCAGGAGGTGACCAAGGGTCTGGATGGCTTGCTGGTTCGGTAATTTCTCCCATTAAGGCCATCGCCGCAAAGAGCCGGGGTGCTCTGGCATCACAATTGCTTTGTCTTTCGCAGTGAGTGGATTAACCGCCCATGCACCGGCCAGGTCCGGCAAGGTGAGGGCGCCAATGCGATAAAAGCGGCAAGAGGTTGCCATGGCCCAGATGGTTCTCCCCCAAACCCCCGCGCCCGGGGCGCAAAAAGACCCGGGCCCGTCGAAGTCCGGAAACAGCCGGGATACGGCAGGCCGACAAAGCGATTTTGAATCTGTCTCCCAGGCGGAGCAAAAGCGGCTGGACCGCCAGAAGGCGGACCGCAACGCCGATGCAAAGTCTGCGGAAGAAGCCCGTTCCGCCCGGAGTGACACGCCGGATTCCAAACCTGATGCCAGCGCTAAGGCTGACGAGAAAGCAGGTGAGAAGGCCGAGGCTGCCTCCGGTGCAGAGGGACAGGAATCCAGAGGGCCCGTGGTGGCCGGTGGTGAAGCCGAAGCGGAACCAACCGCGCTGCCCCTCACCTTTGCCGAGTTGCAGGCGTGGTTAGGCCCGCAAGCCGGTCGTTCCGGTGAAGCGACCTTGTCGGCAACCGGCCCCGTAACCGGCTCCAGTTCTTCGGCTGGTGGGCCTGGCCAGACTGCTGCGGTTGCCGGTATGTTCAATGGCATTCTCTCGTCTGCATCCGGGCAAAAAGCTCAGGCCTCTACCAGCAGCGTTACCGGGGATGCCACACTGACAGACGCGATGAAGGCTTCGGTACTCACCGATACCGGCCGAAATCCCGATTCGGGCTCCCTGCTCGGCTCTGGTCGCTTCCAGTCTGCCGTGGATCTTGTGTCCCAGCAGGTGGCCAATGGTGCTAACGGTGCGGCCAAACTGGCGGCTGAGAACGCTGCGCCTCTGCGAGGTTACGCCACCTCCATCGATGTGCCGGTCGGGCACGCAGAATGGGGCGATAAACTGGTAGGCAAGCTCAGCTGGCTGACTGCCCGCAACATGTCGGTTGCAGAGATCCACCTGACTCCGCCGGACATGGGACCCATGGAGGTCAAGGTGCGTGTGCAGAATGAGCAGGCCAACATTACCGTCCATTCCGCAAATCCGGTGGTCCGGGATCAGTTGGAACTGCACTCCCATCGCCTTCGTGACATGTTGGGGGAACAGGGGCTGTCCCTGGCCGGTTTCGATGTTTCCGATTCGCCCCGGCAGCAGACCGGCGAGCAGGGAGCCGGAGACGGTGATGGCTCAGGGGCAGATTCGACATCGCTGGTCGCTGGCGATCAGGACGATGACAGCGTCAGCTCTGGCAGCCTTGATCTGAGCTGGAAAGGCGAAGTAGACATCTTCGCCTGACACCCTCCGAATTTCTCTTTCAATCTCTTTTGCCCATCCTTCCCGGCAACGCTAAACTGCTGTTCTGAACGGGAAGGCTGGGTGTTCTGGCCCGCCCTTTGCATCCATTCCTGAAAAGTCACGGAAAAACGCTCCCTCTGACGGATTTCTGGCAAAGCGAACACTATGGCTGAAAATAACGAATCTGAAGCGGCTCCCGCCAAGAAAGGGAAACTGAAGCTGATCATCATGCTGGTTGTGGTGGTTATCCTGGCGATTGTGCTGTCTGTGGTGGGTACCCTGTGGTTCCTGGGCGGTGGTCTTCCGGGCATGGGTGAGGAGGACGACACGACCGAGGCTGCAGAAGAAACCTTTACTCCCAGTAGCTACTATCAGATCGAAAAAGCCATCGTCACTACGGTTCAGGCTGAGGGCCGCCAACGCTACGCCCAGGCGTACCTGGCACTGGAGTCTACGGATCAACAGGCGCTGGAAGCTGCCAAGCTGCATATGCCTCTGATTCGAAGCCAGCTGGTGACCGTACTCGGAAGCAGCAACTTTAACGAGCTGCAAACACCCGAGGGCCGGAGTGGCCTGGCTGACCGAATGCTGACCACGGTCAACCAGGTGCTGGAGCAGGAAGGTGAGCCCGCCATAAAACGGGTGTTATTCAGAAATTTTGTCGTGCAATAGCGCACGGGCCACGGTACTTCAGGGGCAGGACTACGTATGCAGGACTTGTTGTCACAGGATGAAATCGATGCCCTCCTCCACGGGGTGGATG